>ENA-ORTY01001328-ORTY01001328.1-human-gut-metagenome-genome-assembly--contig:-NODE-1328-length-27918-cov-5.295410_pt1 | contig 27918 bp, 26 predicted proteins | sample MGYA00241917_ERZ509198 | MGnify/ENA primary metagenome ERZ509198 (study PRJEB26280, sample SAMEA2338857) | human gut metagenome | biome: human gut; feature: human-associated habitat; material: faeces...
TCGTTTTCGTATTAAAAATTAAATTTCAGCCAACAACAAGACAAACAAGAATTTAAGACAGGAAGCCTTTTACTTTTTTGTAAATGCTCTCTGCATCCAGTTCGTATTTTTTGATCAGGTCTGCACCAGGACCAGACTCACCAAAGCGGTCATATACACCGATTTTCATTACTTTTGTCGGTGCTTTCTCGCTCAATGCATCACATACAGCGCTTCCAAGTCCACCGATAACGGAATGTTCCTCTACGGTTACGACTTTTCCTGTTTTCTGCGCAGATGCAATAACCAGATCCTCATCCAGCGGTTTGATTGTATGGATATTGATCACTTCTGCGTCGATACCGTCTGCTGCCAGCAGTTTTGCTGCTTCTACTGCCTCATTTACACACAGACCGGTTGCGATGATTGTCACATCCTTACCCTCTTTTAATACAACACCCTTACCAAGTTCAAATTTGTAAGTTGCTTCGTCGTTGATCACCGGAACAGCCAGGCGGCCAAATCTTAAGTAAACCGGGCCTTCATACTCGTAAGCAGCACGAACAGCTGCTTTTGCTTCTACATCGTCACATGGGTTGATCACTACCATACCCGGGATCATACGCATCAGGGCGATGTCCTCGTTGCACTGATGCGTTGCACCGTCCTCACCTACGGAAATACCTGCGTGAGTTGCACCGATTTTTACATTTAAGTGTGGATATCCGATGGAGTTACGAACCTGCTCAAATGCACGTCCTGCTGCAAACATTGCGAAAGAACTCATAAACGGAACTTTTCCACAGGTAGCAAGACCTGCTGCGATGCCTGCCATGTTAGCCTCAGCGATACCACAATCAATGTGACGCTCCGGGAATGCTTTCTTGAAAATGGCTGTCTTTGTTGCACCTGCAAGGTCAGCATCCAGAACTACCAGATTCTCATGCTCTTTTCCGAGCTCTACTAATGTATTGCCGTAACTGTCTCTTGTTGCGATTTTCTTTACTTCTGACATAATGCTTCACCTGCTTTCTTTAATTCTTCCATAGCAATGGCAAATTCTTCATCGTTTGGAGCTTTTCCATGCCATCCGGCCTGATTCTCCATGTAAGATACACCTTTACCTTTGATTGTTTTTGCGATAATAGCTGTCGGCATACCTTTTGTCTCACGTGCCTCTTTTAATGCTGCTGCGATCTCATCAAAATCATTTCCGTTAATGTTGATCACATGGAAGTTAAATGCCTCAAATTTCTTGTCAATAGGATAAGGAGAGCATACATCTGCGATATTTCCATCAATCTGAAGCCCATTGTTATCTACAAATAACACAAGGTTATCCAGCTTGCGTGCTCCGGCAAACATAGCTGCCTCCCAGATCTGTCCCTCCTGGATCTCGCCATCACCAGCCAGTGAATATACACGGTAATCTTTACCGTCCATTTTTGCAGCCAGGGCCATACCAACGGCTGCGGAAAATCCCTGTCCAAGAGAACCACTGGACATGTCAATACCAGGAATATGTTTCATGTCAGGATGTCCCTGAAGCATAGAACCGATGTGACGCAGTCCTTCCAGCTCCTCTACCGGGAAATATCCTTTCTGTGCAAGTGTCGCATACAGACCCGGTGCTACATGTCCTTTGGAAAGAACAAATCTGTCTCTGTTCGGATCTTTTGGATTTTTCGGATCTACGTTCATCTCTACAAAATACAGATAAGTAAAAATCTCTGCTGCGGATAAAGATCCACCCGGATGACCAGATTTTGCGCTGTGTACGCCGGTGATGATTCCTTTGCGCACTTCTACAGCAATTTTTTCAAGTTCTAACTTTGTCATAATGTGCTCCCTTTCTTATTCTGCCCTGACGGATCAGTTTTCTTATATTCTCAGTCTTGTTTCCTGTTATAAAAACAGATACACATTTTTGCTGACTATAATTCTACGCGTCCTTCCAGGGCTCTTAATAATGTAACTTCATCAATATATTCCAGATCACCGCCCACCGGCACACCGCTGGCAATTCGCGATACTTTAATTCCGGTCGGTTTGATCAGTTTGCTGATATACATGGCAGTCGTCTCTCCTTCCAGGCTGGAGTTCGTGGCAATGATCACTTCTTTCACATCGCCCTGCAGACGCTGCATCAGTTCTTTCAGGCGGATATCTTCCGGTCCGATTCCAAGCATCGGGGAAATTGCGCCATGCAATACATGATACACACCATCATACTGTCCTGTCTTTTCATAAGCTGCCAGATCCCGGGGAGTTTCTACCACCATAATCGTGGAATGATCCCGTCCGCTGTTGCTGCAGATTGGACACTCCTCTGCATCTGTCAGCGTGTAGCAGGTCTTGCAGTAACGGATATTTCTTCTGGCATCCAGAATCGTGTCCGCCAGACGTTCCACCCGCTCTTCCGGCATATTCAAAATATGAAACGCCAGACGCTGTGCGGATTTGCTGCCGATTCCCGGCAGAGAAGACAGTTCTTCAATCAATTTGCTGATCTGTTTACTGTAATAATCCATTAGAACGGAAAGCCTCCGCCCATTCCCATGCCGCCTGTAATCTTGGACATGGACTGCTGAGAAATCTCCTCCATTTTGCGCAGTGCTTCGTTTGTAGCAGCTACGATCAGATCTTCCAGCATTTCAATATCATCTGGATCAACTACTTCTTCTGCCAGTTTTACTTTCACTACTTCTTTTTTACCGGATACAGTCACTTCTACTGCTCCGCCGCCTGCGCTGGCAGATACTTCTTTTTCTTCCAGCTCTTTGGTTGCTTCTTCCATCTGACGCTGCATCTTCTGCGCCTGCTTCATCAGATTATTCATGTTTCCCGGCATTCCCCCCGGAAATCCACCTCTTTTTGCCATGTTGCATCCTCCTGTTATCGCAATTTTATTCGCGGTTATTCGTCTTCCACTTCAATATCCATGTGGACGATCTGTTCCAGATCGATATAATTCTCTTCGAATGGGCGCCCCGAATCATTTGACTGCATGACTACTTCAATCTCTTTACCGATCCGGTTCGAAATCCGCTCTGTGATTTCTGTCCTGCGACGCTCCTCCGACACATAAGTATATGCCAAATCGTCGTCAAACACCAGCATTAATTTATTTTCTCCGCCAAGACTTAAATGAGCACCCCTTAAATACGTAGCAGTCACACCCGGAAGTTCACGCACAATAGAACTCCAGCTTTTTACTACCTGACGGATGTCATCCGGGATTGCCTTCGGCATCTGCACCGGTTCTTTTATTTTCTTCGGTGCCGCCGGCTGACGCCCTCCTGCGGATACGGAATCCGGTGCTGCAGCGACAACCGTTACACCTTCTTCGACCTTTTTCTCCAACTGCGCCACACGGTCTGTCAGAGCATCCGGGGTTGTCTCCATGGACGGACGGCACAGTTTGATCAGTGCGATCTCTATAAGCACACGCTTCTGCGGTGCATATTTGAGCTGTCCGGACAGATCAGAAAAAATGCGGATATAACGCATGATCACATCAGCTTCGATCATGTCTGCCTCTTCTTTTAATAATGCCAGATTTTCACTGGACATGTCCAGTACATCTTCCATCTCATCCGAACTTTTGACCAGGAGAAGGTTGCGCAGGTACCATACAAAGTCTGTCACAAACTGTCCCAATTCCCGTCCCTGCACGATCAGATCCTCCAGAAGCTCGATGGCTGCCACTATATCATTTGCCAGAATAGAACGCAACAGACGGCTGAACACTTCTGTATCCACTGCACCAAGCACTTCCAGCACATGATCGTATGTCAGCGGTTCGCCCAGATAAAATGAGATACACTGATCCAACAGACTCAGGGCATCTCGCATGGAACCGTCTCCGGCTTTCGCCACATAACGAACTGCTTTTTCCTCTGCTTCTACGCCTTCCTGCTCCAGAAGATCCATCAGACGGGCTGAAATCGTCTCGATCGATATCCTGCGAAAATCATATTTCTGACAGCGGGACAAGATTGTAATCGGAATTTTATGGGATTCTGTGGTTGCTAAAATAAAAATAACATAGGATGGCGGTTCTTCCAACGTCTTCAGCAGTGCGTTAAAAGCTCCGATTGAAAGCATATGAACCTCATCGATAATGTATACTTTATACTTCCCCTGCGTCGGTGAATATGAAACTTCTTCCCGGATCTGCCGGATATTTTCCACACCATTATTGGAAGCCGCATCAATCTCAATAACATTCATGGAAGAACCTGCTGCGATAGCCTTGCAGGACTGACACTCCCCACATGGGCTTCCGTCCACCGGATGCTCACAGTTTACAGCTTTCGCAAAAATCTTTGCCACCGTAGTTTTTCCGGTTCCACGGGTGCCGCAAAACAGATAAGCATGTCCGATGCGGTCTGCCTTGATCTGATTTTTCAATGTTGTAACAATATGATCCTGCCCTTTTACATCCTCAAATTCGGACGGACGGTATTTTCGATATAAAGCCGTATAAGACATAGCGGCTCCTTTCTATGCTAACTCTTCAGAGCCAAGCAGATTTCAATCAAAAGTATGAATCATGCTTGCATGAATGAATACTTTTGATTGTAAATCTATTTGGCGAGAAGCCACATCGAGATGAAGCAAAGCGTAATCGAGATGGCTCTGAAGAGTATTATTTCTTTTTTTAATCTCCGAAACAGATACCTACGATTTTTGCTTCTTTGATCAACTGGCAATCCGGCTGTACCATCTTCAACTTGCCAGCCACCTCACCCAGAGGTACTTTCTTGGTCTGACCATTAATCATACCAACCATATAACCGTAATCCTCATCCAGAATCAGTTTTGCCGCATGTGCGCCAAGCTGTGTGCAAAGTACACGGTCATAGGCACATGGACTTCCACCACGCTGCATATGTCCCGGAACAGTAACACGCACTTCATTTCCGGTGCGCTCCTGGATCTGTGCAGCCACTTCATAGGAAACGGACGGATATTTTGTTTCTTTTTTCTTTGCTTTCAGCTCTTTCTTGGAAAGCAGTGCATCCTCTTTGGAAATCGCACCTTCTGCAACTGCCAGAATGGTAAATCCTTTTCCATCTTTGCTTCGTTTGTTGATTGCCTCCACTACTTTATCGATATCATATGGGATCTCCGGGATCAGAATGATATCAGCACCGCCTGCCACACCGGCATGAAGCGGAAGCCAGCCAACTTTGTGTCCCATGATTTCAACGATAAATACACGGTTGTGAGAAGCTGCTGTAGTATGGATGCAGTCAATAACTCCTGTCGCAATGTCCAGTGCGCTCTCGAAACCAAAGGTAATATCTGTACCATAAATATCATTGTCGATTGTCTTCGGCAAATGAATGATATTCAGCCCTTCCTCCCGAAGCAGATTTGCTGTTTTCTGTGTGCCATTTCCACCAAGGATCACCAGACAGTCAAGATTCAGTTTATGATAGGTATGCTTCATTGCAGCCACTTTATCCAACCCGTTCTCATCAGGTACACGCATATATTTAAACGGCTGACGGGATGTTCCGAGTATTGTTCCGCCTTTTGTCAGAATTCCGGAAAAATCTTTGGATGTCAGCAGACGATAATTCCCATAAATCAATCCTTTGTATCCATCATAAAAACCATAAATCTCCAGTTCATCCAGATTAGCATTTAATCCTTTTACTACTCCGCGCATTGCTGCATTTAAGGCCTGGCAGTCTCCACCACTTGTCAGCATTCCGATTCTTTTCATCTTTTCCGCTCCTCTCTCAATTCACAGATCATCTGTTTTCCCAGACATGACATCTTTCTTTGCACATCTCTATTATAAAGCAATCTGCGAAAAAAACACATTGTCTGTTCTGAATTTTATCAAAATAGCTACGGGATTACAAGACTAATTGCCCTGTCTGAAAAATTTACGAACCTTTTACAAAGTCTTTTCGGGGATTGACGAACCTTTGAAAAATGTTTATACTAATTAAGTCTTATTTTGGAGAAGTACTCAAGTGGCTGAAGAGTCTGGCTTCGAACACCAGTAGGTCGGTAACACGGCGCGAGGGTTCAAATCCCTCCTTCTCCGCTGAAAAAGGGAATGCAAAAACGATTTTCGTTGTGCATTCCCTTTTTTATTTCAGTCAAACAGATCTTCCACGCCACACCCCAGAACCCGGGACAAATTTACAAGCGTCTGCGCTTCTGCCTTTCGAATATCCTGCTTCCTCTGTTCATACAACTGCACCATGCGCAGAGATGTGCCTGATTTTTCGGCAAGCTCTTTCTGCGTCATACCGCAATTTTTCCTCATTCTCTGCAGGTTACTGATCTGAGCTGATTTTTCTTTCGCGATAATCTCATCTGCTACCGTAACAAATTTTGACAAGTCTGCCTCATGTAAGGTCGAATACATGGACAATATGCGTTGAATCGTCAGTCCATACTGCTGCAAATAGGAAAAACGATGTGCCCGATACCACTGATAATAGGCAAGGCTCCAGCCTGCCCAGTATTCCGGTGATTTATCAATTTCTTCGGAAGGCATCTGCGTCGGCCGGTGATCTTCCGTGCGATAGATTACTTCGATTGCAAGTTCCGGACCGGACAAGCCTGCCACGTATTTCGGGTTTCCCTGCTCAAACTGTTTTGCAACTCCGGAAGTCAAAAATTGCTCATAAAAACGCTCCGGATCATAATGAAGATCTACAAGTCCATAATCAAACATGTTTCCAAGGTTATTCATAGCATCATTCAGATAAGTTTCCGGATAAGCGTGCATCATCGTTTTTCCACTCCTCTCGTAGAATATCAATCAGATAAATCGCATCTGTAGCTCTCTTTTTGCTCCGTTCTGAACAAAACGCTTCCCTTGCGCCCTGATCGCGGTTCATCTTCTTCGGATAATAAGTCTCTTTTTCCGCATAAATAGCTTCCTGAAAAGTAAGATGGTGAAATGCCTTTTTACTTTTTAATACAATCTGTTCCCCTAATTTTCCAAGATACATTGCCTTTTCCAGCTGGGCAAGTGATAATGTATTATTCAAAAAAGCATTGGCAAATGCAAAATAAGAATCATCTGCTCGATAACCAATGATAATATCTTTGTCTTCGTATTCCGGCAAAAAAGTATCTAACATGTATTCTTTTCCTTCTGCTGCCAGATCATTCGATATTTTAAAAACACGGTTTTGCAACAACAATGATAACCAATTTAAAATATGATACCTGTGATCTGACAGATCCAATATAGTAAGTCCGCCAAGATCTAATTGATAACAATTGGCATATCCACTGTTTTCTTCTGTGCATGCCCATTCTTTTGCAAGATCCACATTTTCTGTACAGTAAAAACCCAGACCATAATCATTCCGCACATTTCCCGCTCCATAAACAGGCTGCTGTATTAATTTTTGTGATCCATGATAAATCGTAAGTTTTCCGCCCATACACGCACTCCTTTTTTCTGTCCAAAAACCATAATAAATAACATTTTTCATAATAATTATATCGTTACAACGATACCTCTGTCAATAGATGTTATTTTCTCACATCCCGGATCATACTCGCTGCGACCATCACCGCACCGACGATCAGAACCACCAGTCCGATATTTTGTCCACCGAAATCCATCCAGTTATGAAAGTTTACACTTGGTCTAACAACTCTATTGTAAGCAACACTGATCAGCGTGTTAGCAAAAAACATCCATGCACCACAAAGTGCAACTGTGATACTGGTTTTCATCAAGCGACTACATCTGATGTATCGGAGCACCACAAAAATTCCCCATGCAAGTATTGAAAAAACGGTCATAACCCACAAGTTCTGAGCAATAATGACACCTGTCACGCCTTTCACATAAAACAAGCAGCCGAAAAATACCATCAAATAGCTTAACACTGTATCAAGTGCCATACAGATCAGACCTTTGTGGTGCAATATCGGCCAGTCATAATGCCAGCTGCATAAAATAATCGGCAAAAATATACCAAGTAGACCAAAGCTGACGCCAAGCAGTGACATGATCAGCCAGTTACCCCCTAACACAATCCGGCAAACACACAGCATATAAATGATCGATCCATAAAAACACCAGAAACACTTTTCTGCGCGTCTTGTTTTGGTCATCACCGGTACATTGATAAAAGAAAATACCATAGCAAGCCCACCGACTACGATAAAGAACCAGGAGAGGCGGTGCTCCGTCACAAGATTCCCGATAAAGCACGGGATCAAAACTGCCAGATAACAAAGATACGTCACCCATGTATAGCCTTTTAATATCCGCAGATATCCACGGGACTGCTCCTCAATCTCACGCTGATGCATATCATCACTGGCGGTCAGCAGCTCATGCTCTGACACATGTAAGATTTCACACAAACTGGTAACCAGCGTCATATCCGGATAGGACAGACCGCGTTCCCATTTGCTGACGGCTGATTCTGATACAAATAACTGTGTTGCCAGCTCTTTCTGAGAGAGTCCGGCGGCTTTTCGTTTTTCTTTTATATATCTTCCGAAATTTTCTCTTTTTTCCATTTCAGATTTGACTCCTTTCGATATCCCGCAAAGATGCTTTTCCCATTACCCACCTCTTAGCGCTCTATGCACCGGAAACGAGGGGATGTGCAGTGATTCTGAGAAGAATATGTCATCTTTCGCTGACCAGAATCACGCACCAAGTCTCACGTACGTTCGACTTGAATCTGCGTTTAAAACATTCTTTGCTGATTTTTATTTCAGTTCTGTCCTGCAGGAACAACTACGACATCTCTGTCTGTGCTCCCAGTTATAACAGCAAAGCCCATCCCCGTCAATCTTTTCATGCAAAAAAAGGACTCGACCATTGGTCAAGTCCAGTGTTTCTGCTGGTTTGTGCCACTTCATAGTTTTTTTCAAATGTATTTTCCATTATAAAATACACATCTCAAAAATGTGCTATCTTGTCTTCATATCCAGACAGACCGTTCCAAAAAGTGGCTCTAAAACAGCCAGAATTTCTTCTCTTTTTTCAAAAACTAATGGCAGCTGCTCCGGTTTTACCTGAAGCTTTGCATAACCTTCCGGATGCCGGACTCTGAAATCAGAAAATCCCATATCCATCAAAGCACTTTCTGCCTGTTCCACCTTCTCCAACTGCTCTGCTGCAATCCGCGTCCCTGTCGGAATCCGGGTAGCCAGACAGGCATATGCCGGTTTCCGTGCAGTAAATAATCCCAGCTGTTCCGATACATCACGCAACGCCGGCTTTGTAATTCCGCAGATCCGGAGCGGAGATAATACCTTCATCTCCTGCAATGCCTTCATACCCGGTCTGTCATCTGCATCATCAGAAGCATTTGTTCCATCTGCCAGACAGGTAAATCCAAGCTCCAGTGCTTTCTTTTGAATCTCAGAAAAAATCACTTTTTTGCAATAATAGCAGCGATTTGCCGGATTCTGTACGACAGCCTCCTGACTTAGCACATCCCGCTCCAGAATAGTCAGCGGAATCGCATATTCTTTGCAAAAACGAATTGCATCTTCTTTTTCAAATGTCGGCTGAAATGCGGTAGACACATAAATAGCCGTCATTTCTTTCGCATATTTTTTTGCCATATAGCATAAATAGGCCGAATCGGTTCCTCCGGAAAATGCAATGGCAATCTTAGGATACTTGATAAAAAAATCTTTTAATGTCATATAAATCCCTCTTTCACAAGCAACGCAACGCGAATACTAGTACATCGTTTCGTAAATAACTGTACTGGATATTTTTGATGAAACTGGCAACTCACACTGAAAGCTTTCTGCCAAAGCTGATTAAAACTCTTTTCGGCCGCTCTTATCCGGGATTCCCATCTCGGTACGATATTTATTGACTGTACGGCGGGACAATTTGATGCCCTTTGCGATCAGCAGATCACTGATCGCCTGATCGCTATATGGTTTTTTCTTGTTCTCACTGTCTACAATCTCCCGGATCATTGTTTTCATCTGCTCCGGTGTCTTATCCTCCATTCCATCGGTATTACTGCTTTTTACTGCAACAGAAGTCAGAAAGTAGTTCAAAGGAAAGACTCCCCAGGAACATTGCAGATATTTTCCGCGCATGGCACGACTGATCGTAGATTCATGAAGATCCAGCTCTTCCGCCAGATCCACCAGGCGCATTGGACGCTTATGCCCCGGTCCTTCCAGGAAAAATTCATGCTGTTTTTCCACCAGAAGATGCATAACTCTTGATAATGTAGAGGAACGCTGTGAAATACAATTAGACACCCACTGCGCCTGCTGTACTTTTTCCTGCAGGTACTTTTTCGCCTCCGCATCCGTAGTACTCTGCATCAGTTCCTGATAATAATTGCTGATGGAAAATCCCGGATATTGATACTCATTAATCAGAATCTCGAACTGATTTTCCAATTTTACAACCACCGCATCCGGACTAATGTATCGTAGCTGCTCCCTGTCACTGAAAGAACTTCCCGGCTTCGGATTCAGGCTACGAATCTCCTCACAGGCCTGCTGCACTTCTTCCAGGGAAACCTGCAGTTTCTTTGCAATGTTTGGTAAATGGTTTTTCGCAACTTCTTCCATGTAATGTTCAATGATCTCTACGGTCACGTCAGAATAATTCTTTTTCCTCTGAATCTGAAGCAACAAACATTCCTGAAGATTTCTAGCACCTACGCCCGCCGGATCCAGTTCCTGAATATCCTGCAGCAATTCTTCAACCTTCTCTTCCGAAACATTAAAATGATCTGCAACCTGCGCAAGTTCCCCGGAAAAATAACCACGGGAATCCAGCGAACAGATCAGATATTCCATGATCACACGCTCCAGTTCGGTATAATCTGCCAGCAGAATCTGTGCATGCAGATATTCCTCCAGATTTTCCTCGGACTGTCTGCTGTCATGCCAGTTTGCTTCCATATTTTCCGCATCGCGCTCCTGCTGATAATATACACGATTCTGCAAGTCTGTAGACTCCAGCCAGTCCAGCTTCCGCTGAAGATCTTCCTGCTGCATATCCGCTTTTGACTGACTGGAATCTGCCAGCTCGATCACCGGATTCTCCAGTGCCAGCTTTTCGATATAGCCTTCCAATTCCTGCGCGCTCATTTGAAGAATCTCCATGGACTGAACCATATGCTGTGATAAAACCTGTTTCTGGCTGAGCTCCATCTTAAGTTCCATTGCAAATCCTCTCTTCTCTTATGTCGTAGTAATATTTGTATCCTTTCCCTCAGGGTATTTTTAATGACCTTATTTTACAATATTTTATAAACAACCGCAATGTTACTGATTTCGAAAAACACGCATTCTTACTCATTCTAAAAAATCAAGTGAAAACAATTATTTCTGATATCCAAGAAATGCTCTTACACAGCTTAACTGTGCAAAATCTTTTGTTCCGAAGCCGTAACCGATCTCTTCTATTTCCATATGCATTTCTTTTGTATAAGTCTCTACAAAATATTTCAGGATAGCTGCCCCCGTCGGTGTCAGTAATTCTCCGTCAAAACTGCTGCAGTATACCGGCATCCCCTTTATAATCTCGGCTGTGGCCGGTGCCGGAACAGGAAGGATGCCATGCGCACAGCGAACAGTGCCGTTTCCGACACAGACCGGAGAAGCCTGCACTTCATCTACGCCAAGCAGTTCAAGGGCAAGGCAGCTTCCAACCACGTCGATCAGAGCATCCACGGAACCCACTTCATGAAAATGGATCTGCTCCATATCAGTTTGATGAACTTTACTCTCTGCTGCTGCAATGTTACGGTAAATTCCCTCAGCATCTCTCTTTACGGCATCGCTCATATCCAGCTTTGAAATCTGCTCCAAAATAGCAGCAACACTTGTATGGGAATGATGACCATGTGCATGGCTATGCGCATGGTCATGATCGTGTGTATGTCCTTCCTCATGAGAATGAATATGCATTTCTTCATGAGTATGTACATGTTCTTCAGCATATTCATGTTCATGCTCATGATGATGTTCGTGGTCGTGAGTATGACCGTGTTCTTCTTCATGATGATTATGCTCATGGTGGTGATGTGCTTCTCTCCCTTCTTCGGTACCATTGATCTCCACCTTCATATGAATCCCACCGATTCCCTGTTTGCATATTTCCTGTGGAATCACACACACTTCTTCGCTGATCGCATTTAATTTTTCCAGAAATAGTACTTTCTGTTCTTCTGTGAGCAAACTGTATAATGCACCCATCAGCATATCTCCGGCAGCGCCTGTCTTACATTCCAGATATAATATTTTCTTCACACTAATCTCCTCCGCACTTATTTTACTTTATAAACTTCTGTATTGCATCTCCAAACTCTTTGATCTTGTCTAAATCATCGTCCTCAACAGCTTCTACGATACAGTGATTCAGATGATCCATCAGAATCACTTTTCCTGCATTATTAATGGCAGAGCGAACCGCTGCCAGCTGTATCAAAATTTCTGCACAGTCTTCTTCCCGGTCTACCATCCGCTTTACTGCTTCGAGATGGCCAATAGCTCTTGCCAGACGATTGGAAACTGCTTTAGAATTCGGATGGTGATGTCCATGTGCCAGCCCCAATTCATGTGCCAGTCTGTGCGCCTGTTCTGCCACATCGGCACTCTGCTGTTTTTCCACCATTGACTTTTTTGCCTTTGCCATGTTCCTACCTCTTCATAATTTTGTTTGCCAGACATGCTGCGCCATATCCATTATCAATATTTACTACGCCGATTCCGTTCGCACAACTGTTCAGCATAGAAAGTAATGCTGCCAGGCCACCAAAACTTGCACCATAACCAACACTGGTCGGCACTGCGATCACCGGCACTTCCACCAGACCGCCAACAACACTTGCCAGCGCACCTTCCATACCGGCAATTACAATGATCACATCTGCACTCCGGATCTGATCGATCTTACCAAACAGGCGATGAATTCCTGCCACACCCACATCGTATACACGGTCTACTTTATCCCCGAAAAACTCAGCTGTCAATGCAGCTTCCTCTGCCACCGGAATGTCGGAGGTTCCAGCTGTCACAACTGCGATCGTCCCTTTTTCTTCCTTTGGCACCGGTATCTTTCCGACCATAATGATTTTGGAAAGTTTTTCATATACTGCTTCCGGCGCAACTTCTTTTACTGCTTCATAAGCTGCCTCTGATGCCCGGGTCACAAGGATCCTTGCATTCTCATGCATCATATGTGTAACGATACCTGCAATCTGCTCCGGTGTCTTACTCTGACCAAAAATAACTTCCGCTTCACCGGTCCGCAGGTTCCTGTGCTGATCAATATTGGCATATCCAATGTCTTCATACGGCAAATGCTTCAAAGATTCTAATGCTGTATCCACATCTATGCTGTTGTCCGAGACCTTTTTTAATATATCTGATAAATATGTTACGTCCATTTTTTTCCTCCAACATCTGTATGATCAGGAATGTTCCGGCATTCTTGCTCCCAGATACGCCTCATGCAATGCATGACATATTCTCCAGCGCATCTTTGCAAGTCTAAATTTCGCAACTCCATAAATCCTGCAAAACATTTTTATGCCGATCATATTTTTCTTATTTTAACAGGATTTATGTGATTTTTCATCTATATTTGTTTCACTTTTTAGATAAATACATTTTTTGCTGCAAATAAAGAGCATCCACTCATGCATTTTTACAATATTCAGAATGTGACAAAAAAGAGGACCGCTATTTTGGCATCTGTTCTTAATACAAAATGCACAAATAGCAATCCTCTTTGATATGTCTGACCATCTGGCACAGCCGTTCCACATTGTAACGTTTTGCTCCTTATTCATTGCAAGATTTCTATCATTCTTTTCCCATCGCAGATGGAAGGTGTTATAATTTTGCTTCCTGATGGCTGACTCTCACCTGAAGCCAGTGCCCCAGACTGGTAATACACATCAATACGACCACCAGAAAAATTCCCGGAATCAGAACGATCCACCAGGCTCTCGACATCAGTGCTTTTTCTGCCAGAGACAGCATACTACCCCAGGAAATCACATCCAGCGGCAATCCAATGCCCAGGAAACTCAGCGTCGACTCCGCCACGATTGCGGAGCGGACATTCATTACCACCATAAACATAATTGATGACACAAAATTCGGCGCCAGATGTTTCCATAAAATGTGCCAGAAACTTCCTCCCATGCATTTTGCTGCAATCACATATTCACTGCTGCGCAGCTGCCGGACTTCGGTACGGATAATTTTTGCAATTCCAAACCAGCTTGTCAGTCCGATGACAATGGATATCGAGCCGATCGTTGCCTTTCCCATAATGGCCTGCAGGAAAATAATCAGCAGCAGATTCGGGATGCTTAAAATAATCTCCGTAAAACGCATTAGCAGCGTATCCACTTTTTCTCCGGCAATTCCACTGATCGCACCATAAACAATGGCAATCACGGTAGAAAGCGCCGTTGATGCCACACCGATCAGCAGAGAAACCCGTCCGCCGTGCCAAATGCAGGAAAAAATATCTCTTCCCAGCGTATCTGTTCCAAACCAGAATTCTGCGCTCGGTGCCTTGGTATAATTCATCAGGTCCAGATAGGATGGATCTTTTTTGCAGATAACATCTGCAAAAACGCAGCCCAGCACGATGACCAGCAATATAATGCACGAAGCAACCGGCATCTTTTTCTTTCCACAGGCTGTATGTCTCTTTCTCTTCATCATAATTATCCCCGTTCACTTCGTACTCTCGGATCAATCCGCTCATTCATGATCTGTCCGACCATGTTGCAAAAGATCACCACTGCACCTGTCAGCAGGCACAGAACCATCAGCATATTGTAATCGCCGTAACGGGCGCTTTCGTAAGACAGCGTTCCGATGCCCGGATAGGAAAATACCGTCTCTACGATATAGGTGCCTCCCAGAATATGCGGAACAGAGATCGCCATCAGACTGATATAAGTCGGCATAATATTGCGCAGGCAGTGGCGGCGCATAATCTGTCCCCGAGACATGCCCTTTGCCTTACAAAGCAGCACATAATCCCGTCTGGTTTCCTCCAGAAGCCGGTTTCGGATCATGTAGGCGTAGTACCAGAGATGCTCCAGTATCACCACCGCCATCGGCATGATCAGATGGCGGATACGGTCTGCCAGATTCGCTTCCTGCCCGATGCTGTAAGCACCACTGCTTGGAAGGATTCTCCAGATCACACTGAAAAGCAGGATAAAAACCAGCGACAGCCAGAATTCCGGGATGCAGCTGGACAAAGTACCAACCTTGCACATCACACGATCAAATACACTGTTTTCTTTTGCTGCGCAGAGAAGTCCAAGAAGCAATGCCCCTGCAAAAGTAATGACAAATCCAATTCCGCCAAGGATCACCGTATTTCCGATTCTCCCCCGGATCACCTGCGTGACCGGCTGCCGGTATTTGTAGGAAACACCAAAATCTCCCTGCAACGCATTCTGCACCCACCGAAAATACTGCGTCGGAACCGGATCATTCAGTCCCAGTTTTTCCCGGGTCGCTTCTTTTTCCTCCACACTCATCTTCTCCACACGCTCTCCATAATAAGATTGCAGCGGATCGGTCGGAGTCAGACGCGAAATCGTAAAAACAAGCACAGAAAGCACCAGCAGACTGCATAAAAATACCACTATTTTTTTCCCAATATAAAAAAACTGCTCTCTGTACTTCATAATTCCTCCATAGTCACGCGACCCGTATCTGCTTATTTGTCCGCCGGCTGACCGGCATTCACTTGCATGTTTCATTATTCGTTCTCTCTCTGCTCCTCCGACCCACCATAGCGTTTTCTGCTGCCAGGCAGCATCGGCACAGCCTTCAGCAGTTTTTTCGTATAAGGATGCGTCGGATGATAAAAAATGTCTTCTGTGGTCCCGACTTCCACCAGTTGTCCATGATTCATGACCCCCACCCGGTCGCACAGGAATTCTACCATTGCCAGATCATGTGCGATAAATAAAATCGTAAATCCGTGTTCCTCCCGCAAATGGCGGAACAGATTCACGATCTGCGCCTGAATGGACATATCCAGAGCCGCGACCGGTTCATCCGCCACCAGCAGTTTGGGTTCCATGGACAGCGCTCTTGCAATCGCCACACGCTGCCGCTGACCTCCCGACAGCTGCGCCGGATACTTATCCAGATACATGGATTCCATCCCCACATAACGAAGCTGAAATTCTGCTTCCTTACGTGTGCTCTCCCGCTCCGTTTTCCTGTGGCTGATCCGCAGCGGTTCTGCAATGATGTCAGCCACTTTCATACGCGGATTTAAACTCGATGCAGAATCCTGAAAAATAATCTGCCGCTGCGTCTGCAGCATTTTTCGATGTGACCGGAATTCTTTCTTATCACAGATATTGATCCCGTCAAAAAGGATTTCCCCTCCCGATGGCTGATAAATATTCATCAGACACCTTGCTACCGTAGATTTTCCGGAACCGGACTCTCCCACCAGACCGAAGATCTCACCTTTTTTCATAGTAAATGACACATCATCCACTGCTTTGACGGGATGATTGCTGCTATGAGCAAACACATGCGTCAGATGTCTGACCTCCACCAGCGTTTCCTCCGATACGCAAAAATCAGGGGAAACCTGCAATTTTGTTTCCCCGTTCTCCTGATTTCGTATGATTGTCTCCTGCCCGCGAAACCTCGGATCCAGTAACCATGTCGCAGCAAAATGTGTATCACTGACCGGAAACATTGGTGGCTGCTCTTCAAAATCAATCGGCAATGCATACGGATTCCGTGCCGCAAAGGCATCCCCCCGGGGTGGATTGATCAGAACCGGCGGCATGCCTGGTATCGTCTTCAGGCTGCATTTCCCCCGGGCCATGGACGGATGCGCCTGCAGCAATCCTCTGGTATACGGATGCCTCGGATCTGAAAAAATCTCATCTTTTGTTCCAATTTCCACAATTTTACCTGCATACATGATCGCAACCCGGTCTGCAATATCTGCCACCACACCCAGATTATGCGACACAAAAATCATAGCCATATGCAACTGTTTCTGAATCTCTTTCAGCAGTTGCAAAATCTGTGCCTGAATTGTCACATCCAGTGCTGTCGTCGGTTCATCTGCGATCAGAATCTTCGGATCCGCAGCCAGTGCAACCGCCAGCACACTCCGCTGTCTCATTCCACCGGAAAACTGGTGTGGAAACCACTCACATCGCTCCTGTACATGATCGATTCCCACCAGTTCCAGCAGTTCTGTCACTCTGCGCCCGATTTCTTCCCGGCTCAGTGTCCGGTTATGCATGCGGATAGCCTCAGCGATCTGCCTGCCGATACGGACCGTCGGATCCAGTGCACTCATCGGATCCTGAAATACCATAGAAAACATGCTTCCCCGCAGTTTCTGCATTTTCTTCTCCGGATATGCCGCAATGTCTTCCCCGTTGACGGCAATACTCCCATTCTCAATCCATCCATTTTTTGGAAGCAGTTTCATGATACTTTTGCACAGTACACTTTTCCCACAACCGGATTCTCCGACAATTGCCAGAACTTCTCCGCTTTTCAGGGAAAAACTGACGTCCCTGACTGCTTCCATTTTTCCTTCTTCTGCCGCAAAACTCACTGACAGATGTTCTATATTCAAAAGTTCTGACATTGCCATCTCTCCTACTCTATCGTCCAGTCACAGACATTCCAGAAAATGCCCACACCGTGGTGTCCAAGTACCGTATCACTGCTGATTCCTTTGATATGATCATTCACCACATACATGGCATCAATATAGCAGAAAAACGTATATGCCGGTGTCTTCGCCAGTTCATTCTGAAACTGTGCATAATATTCCGCCCGCTCTGACGGGTCATCTGTCTCCCGCGCTTTTGTCAGATATTCATCCACCAGCGGATTGGAATAACCGGAATAATTGGCTCCTTTGTCTGTTCCAAATACCTTATATGTATGGTCATCCGCATCAAACGGTGATCCCCAGCCAATGATGCAGCATTCCTGACCGCCCCAGTCAATACCTTCTGCCGGAACATTTGCTTTTACATCCAGTCCCACTGCCTGCAGCTGCTGTGCCGCGATCTGTGCCATATCGATACGCACCTGATCAGTCGAGGAAGCATTGATGGTAAAACCAATGCGTTCGCCATCTCTGCACCAGTAACCGTCCGCATCTTTCGTGCAGCCTGCCGCCTCAAACATCTGGGCTGCTTTCTCCGGATCATACTCATAATATTCCACATCTTCATAATTGTAAATATTGCGCTGCAGCGGACCGTATGCCACTTCCCCATGCCCCAGCAGTACTGCGTCTACAATCGCCTGCCGGTCGATCGCATAATTAATACCCGGAATCAGATCCGCATTTTTCTGCCAGTATTCATTTGCAAAATTATACAGAATACCGCGATAATCCGATGTCTTCATATCATATACCGTATAAGTATCACTGTTTGCAAAATTCTGTGCATCTTTCGGCGTCACCTGTGACAGATTCAGTTCTCCGGACTGGAGCTGCAATGCTTTTGCATTATCATCCGACACAATCTTGAATACAATGTTTTCGATTTTTGCAGGACCTGCAAAATAGTCGTCATTTCTTGTTAAAACAATCGCCTGACTATCATCCCAGTGATCCAATTTATATGGTCCTGTGCCGACCGGTGCACGGAAAAAATCCGACTCCTGCATATCTTCGCCTTTCAGAAGATGTTTCGGAAGAATCGGCATGGTCATATAATCCAGAAATGCCACATTCGGTGCTTTCAGCCGAAACGCAATGGTGTAATCGTCAATTACTGTAATTTCTTCCACATCTTCATAATCTGCTGCATTTTCTGATTCATTCTCCGGATCCATAATGGTTTCAATCGTGAACTTTACATCTTCTGCGGTAAACGGTTCGCCGTCATGCCACTTTACATTTTCTTCCAGATGAAACGTATAGGTATAAGCCTCTTCATCACAGTCCCAGCTTTTTGCCAGACGCGGAATCACCTGATTATTCCCGTCATGATCGGTCAGCCCGTCAAAGATCAGTGCATTGATTTCTCCATGCTCATCCATGGCCGGATTGATACGGACATAATCATTCGATCCATACACAATCGTGTTGTCCGTATTCCATTCTGTCTGTGCCGCTTCCGCATTCCCGGACACGCTCTTATCCGTGTTTCCTGCTGTTCCACAAGCTGCCAGTCCCATGATCATGGCTGTCGCCAGCAGAAGACTCAATAGTTTCTTTTTCATAGCTTTCCTCCTGATATGTCTCATGTATGCCCGGAATTCATCGTTATCGCAAGATTCCAAGGTACATTTTTTCTATTTTCACCCACAACACGCACGGCTTATCTCCGTGCCATTTTACCAAAATGATTTTAGCAAAACAGACAGGCGGTCACAAGCCACCTAGGGGGGTAGAAACCGGAGGTTTTTGCTTGCATACACTTTGGCAGTTCCGTTAAACAGATACGAACAAAAACCCCAGAGGTGCGAACTCTGGGGTTTTTGCTGCGTTACGGTGAACACATTTCATCATTTTGCCTGTTGGCAGTATAGTATATACATTTTTCTTTTATAATATTTGCTTTTCTTGAAAGCAGATATTCGTTACTTCAAAAATTTATTTCTCCCAATGATCTTTCTCCTGTGCGTATAATTCCGGCAGAATTTTTGCAAGGTTTGAGAATTCTTTTACGTTGTGGTTTAACAGACACATTGGTCCCTCTTTCGGAATGGTAACTCCGTCCGGGATGCATTTTACAGCCTTGCCATCGATAATCTGATATCCGAACCAGAACATGGACTGTAACTGAGAGCCACCCTCTACCGGACGCAGAAAATGTGTCATAACAACCGGAATGTCCGGTGTCTCATCGTCACCAACAATTTTTACATTTGCACAAACCAGTGCATTACACTCATCTGTATCGATGCGGGATGTATCATAACCAAGTTTTCCTGGCTCTTCAAAACTGATTACAAGCATGCCTGCTCCACCCGGAAGACCGATATTCTCCCAGATATGATGCACACTGCCCCAGTGGCGTTCTCTCATTGATAAAGACATATCTACTGCACGGGCCGGATCTTCCAGATATACATCATAATGATCCTCGTTATCCCAGCATGCATAACGCAGTCTGTCAATCGGATGCCATGCAAACCACCAGTCAAACATTTCACCGGTTACACCCGGGAAAAAGGTAGGATTTGCTGTCATCGCTGTACCATTCTCCAGCTGCCACCATCCGAAATCAACATCAATCGGGCCATCAAACAATTTATTTCTGTCTTCAATTCTTAAAGCATCTTTCGGATCCAGAGATTCTTTCGGGATGCGGTCATATTTCTCCTGCTCACCGGCATAAATGTCTTGCGCATAGAATTTATAAAAGCTTTTCTGTTTGTCTTCGTTTGTACATGGTACTTTCTTTGCCATCGTTTTTCTCCTCCTGAAATCATATGAATTTCGTTGCGTCTGTCACGCACGTTTTTTCGATGTCTTTATTATAAAATCATGAAAAAATTCCTGCAAGATAGCCTTGCAGGAATAGTTTTATCATATATATTCCATTTTGTAATATATTTGTGATGTGAGTATCTGAAATAAAAAAGTAAGCCCATATACATTTTGCAAACTGTCAGCTATATATTACTCACCATTTATCGTCGGTCGCAGCATACGAATAAACTTTTGCAGCGATTCCTTCTGATTATTCGGATTCCAGGCACAGATAATACCATTTTTCTGATCCACCAGAGGAATCTGCACGATATCATTTCTGGTTGGAAATGCAAAATAATCATCTACCATCAAAATGACCGAATTGTCCTTGCGGAACAGATACTGAATCTCATAAGCATTTTTGTAACGGCTGCGAATCTTTGGTTCCACATGATATGGTTGAAAACGTTCTTCCAGGTCCTCCTGATGGGACCCTTTTTTCCCATGTTCAAGTGTCACAAACTCCTCATATATAATATCACCCATGGTCAGACTGCTCTTTTTCGCCAATGGATGGTTTTCTGACATCATAATCTGTGCATTGGAACATGCCGCCCATTTCCAGACCAGCCCTTTTCGTTCCAGTGCAAACCGTTCAAAATCCGGCACCATGATCGCATCGTACTTTCCTTCCAACAGCTTGTTTTCCAGATCTGTCATATATTCGCTGGAAAGTTCCAGCTGAATGCCCGGATATTCTTTTTTAAAACGCTCCTCCAGATTCCAGAAATACCGCTCCGGTCGTGCAGTATTCAGTAATCCAATCTGCAATACTGCTTCTTCTTCTGCATACAGGGATGCCGCCCGGATATAGCTGTCATGCATCGCCCGCACCTGTTCTTTCCAGTCGTGATACAGAATCCGACCTGCTTCCGTCAGATGTATCTCCCGCGTCGTCCTCTGAAACAGCTCAATTCCAAGTTCCTTTTCCATCTTTGCTACACTTTTGCTCACCGCTGACTGTGTCATGTGCAGATAATCACTTGCCTTTGCAAATCCTTCGTATTCCGCCACACATAAAAAAACAATAATTTGCTGAATGGAAATACCCGCCAATGAAAAATCCATGTCTTATGGCCCCCTCTTCCGTCTCAAATATTCATGTAAAACAAGCCTTCGCAAATCCGCTTACGCTGCAAATTTAATTCTCCCTGCTTATTGCTTTTTGCAATAGAATCCGGAAACTTTCTCATATGATTGAATTATATCTTTTTATACCCCTGTTTTCAACCTGATTTATTCCCGGATGGAATAATTCTGTCTTTTTTATTCATTGGACAGTTTTTCCCTGTCTAAATATAATATTTTTATAAATATTTCATAAAAAACCTATGAGGAGGCAAGACTTATGAACAACACAAAAAGCAACTTCGGCAAATGGGGTTGGGCCATGATCATCTACTGTGCCATCAGCTATTATATGGCAGCCGTATTATCCACAGATACACTGAACTGGTATCCATCCGCATTTGCTTCATTAAGAGGATGGGGCGAGGGATTTGTAAACTTATGTAACGCTATGGCCGGACTTGGTGGCTGGATCGGTGTCGCAGCTGCTATCATCTTCAGTATCATGGCAGCAAAAAAAGGAAGCCGTTTTATGGCAGTATTTGGAAATGTCATCTGCGGTATTCTCTGTATTATCTTTGCTACAACCAAAAATATGGGGGTATTTCTTGTTATCGTTGTATGTCTGACATTTGTATCCGGAAATATCCAGCTGAACGTTGTACCAAACAACATTATGAACATCTGGTTTCCACACAAAAAAGGTCTGGCACTGGGATGGGCTTCTATGGGTCTTCCGATCTGTACAGCAACCATTATCCTGATTCTGAATGCAATCGGAAATCCACAGACTGCTTACATTATCATCGGCATCGCATGTTTTGTTGTCGCAGTGCTTTCCATCTTTTGGGCAAAAGATACTCCGGAAGAAGTTGGTGCTACACCGGATAATGAACCGATTGAACATGAGCAGGCAATGCTTCAGAAAGAAAAACAGGAAGCAGCCGCTGCAAAAATGACTATGGGCGTTATCGCAAAAGATAAAAACACATGGCTCATCGGATTCGGACATGGTTTCTTATGGATGACAACCATCGGTCTTGTATCCAACTTTGTCACAAAATTAATTATGGTAGGAACTGCTCCTACACTCGCTGTTACAATGCTTACCGTTGCTGCTATTGTGGGTATTGTCGGAAGCTACATCTGGGGCTGGTTAGATCAGAAGTTTGGAACGAAAAATGCTTCCCTGATTTACGGTGTATGGTATCTCATCGCATTATTACTGATGATTTTCCAGAACGGCTCCATGATTCTGATCGGACTTGCAACCTTCTTCGTCGGATTCGGTATCGGCGGAATCGGAAATCTGATCCCATCCATCATCGGAACCTGCTTCGGAAGATTTGGTTTCATTCAGGCCAACCGCATCATCGCACCAGTCAACACAGCTGTTCGTTCCACAGCATTAATCATTATCGGTATCATTGGAGTAGAGCATCTGAATACAGCTTATCTTGTATTCTTCGCTTTCTCCGTACTGGCCATCATTCTGATTTCTTTCATCAAGCCGAAAACTTACGAATAAATCTTGTTTCGGATGGCTTAAAATTTACCATTTAAGTTTTTATAGGAACTCCTGGAATTTTGTCTCAGTCGCTAACAATCGCTCCTTGAGAAAAAATTCCAGGAGTTCTTTATCTACACAATGAATATTGTAAATTTTTACACCACCCTACACTGCGTGTCGTACAACTTTCGCTAACGTTTCAGCTGCCAACGAAAATTCCTCCGGAGTAACATAAGAAAAAGAAAGCCGGAGTGAATTTGTTTTCTCAAATCCATAAATGTCTCCGGGGTTCAATAAGATCCGATGCTTTAAAGCTTCCTGAAAAATCATTTCCACAGAAAGTTCTTTCTTAAAAGTCAGCCAGATATAAAATCCTCCTTTTGGTATACGCCAGGTGGCAAGATCTGAAAAATGCTCCTGCAATGCTTTCAATGCACAGTTTCTCCGGTGCAGCAAAATTGCTTTCAGTTCCTGTAAATATTCCCCGTAAAGCCCACTGTTTAAAAATTCTGCAAAAATCCATTGTGAAATTGAACTTGCACCATAATCCATCTGCATTTTCACATCCCCCAGCCGTTGCACAATTGGTTCAGGTGCAACAATCCAGCCAATCCGAAGCCCGGGAGCCAGTGTTTTGGAAGCTGTGCCAAGGTAGATAACCATTCCCGACTGATCCAGTTCCTTTAACGTCTTTGGCTGCTCCTGCGCATAACAAAGTTCCAGATATGCTCCATCTTCTATGATTGGAAGCTGACAGGAAACACAGTAATCGATCAATTCCTGCCGCCTTCCCTCCTCCATTGTAATACCGGTTGGATTCTGATTTGTTGGTATCGTATACAGAATACTGGAGTGATGTCCGCTCTGCAGGGACGTTTTATTTTGTAATTTCCAATACTGAATCCCGTATTCATCCATCGGAACCCCGGAAAGGCGCATACCTGCCGACTGAAATACCTGCAGAGACTTCATATAACTTGGTGCTTCTGTATATACCGTAGATCCTGGTTTTAAGAGCGCTACCGATATCAACTGTAATGCCTGTAACGCTCCTGATGTCACTAAAATATTGGAAGGTGACGTATGTATGCCACAGCTCGCCAGGTGCCGTGCCAAAGCTTCCTGCAGTTCCGGCAAGCCCAACGGACCGAGATATCCAAGCGACTGGATCTGTGGTGTCAGATTTTTCAGTACCTGATTCCACTTATCCTTTGGAAAAATACGCGGATCTAATTCCCCGGTTCCCAGTCGGATAATATTTTCCTCAAATTCCATCCGGTTGATTGTTTGGATGGTTTGGTTGTTCTCCATAAAACTTCCGGAAGTAACATATTTTTCCCATTTCTGAAATTCCGGAAGCATCAGTCCCCAGGTATTATTAATTACCAGCGTTCCGGCACCATGTCCGCTCCGGATAATTCCAAACGCTGTCAGCTCGTCCAAAGCGCTTGTTATCGTACTCCTGTTTACATTAAACTGCTCTGCCAGTGCGCGCTGAGACGGCAAGCGTGTCCCCACCGGCCAGTCACCGCTGGATATTTTCTGATAAATATAATCTACGATCTGCTGATACAAAGGAACCGGATTATTTTTATCCGGCTTCCAATTTATCTGAACAGGTGTTGCCTTTTTCATTGTAAAAATCCCCCTTGGTTGGTATCATTCAGCTTAGTTTGGTTGGTTACATACATCATAAAATCTTCTATCATGATAGTATCATATCAAATGGAGGAAAGGTATATGAATATTTTTTTACAGGGGTTAACTATGGGACTGGCCTATGTGGCCCCCATAGGAATGCAGAACTTATTTGTCATTAATTCTGCATTGACAAACAAACGAAAGCGCGCACTGCTGACAGCACTGATCGTCATCTTTTTTGACATCACATTGTCACTTGCATGCTTTTTTGGAATCGGAACGATCATGCAGAAGTTTAAATGGCTGCAGATGGTTATTTTATGTGTGGGAAGTCTGATCGTTATTTATATCGGTATCAGCCTGCTGCGTGCAAAGACACAGGATCTGGAAAAGAATCAGCCTACCATGTCCATCAAAAAGACCATCTCATCTGCCTGTGTCGTAACCTGGTTTAATCCACAGGCGATCATCGACGGCACTATGATGCTTGGCGCTTTCCATGTAACATTAGCAGCCGGACAGGAGACACCATTTATCACAGGTGTTGCATGTGCATCCTTTTCCTGGTTCATCGGTCTTACATCTTTGATTTCACTAATTAGCAGTAAATTTAATGCAAAAGTTATGCGATGGATCAATATCGTGTGTGGCGTAATCATTATCGGATACGGAATAAAATTATTTGTGTCCTTTGTGCAGATGCTGCTTTAATTAAATAAAGAAAAAGTGGTATTTTTCCTCGGCAAGCGATTGTTAGCTGCAGAGGTAAAATACCACTTTTTCGTCTTAAATATTAAATTTCAAGCCACAAGGCAAACTTTACTTAGCTGCCAGAGCTTTTTTGATCTCCTCAGTAAGAAGCGGAACGATCTTGTTCAGATCTCCAACGATACCGTAATCAGCTACGTCAAAGATCGGAGCATCTTCGTCTTTGTTTACTGCGATGATCAGGTCAGACTCTTCCATACCGGCTACGTGCTGGATGGCTCCGGAAATACCGATTGCAAAGTAAACCTGCGGACGAACTGTCTTACCTGTCTGTCCTACCTGCAGATCCTGCGGTTTCCAGCCTGCATCTACAACTGCACGGGAGCAGGATACAGTACCGCCAACAACCTCAGCCAGCTCCTCGAGCATTTTGAAGTTCTCCGGTGTTCCAACTCCACGGCCGCCGGATACAAGGATCTTAGCATCCTGGATGTCTACTACGTCAGCTACGTTCTTAACAATGTCAAGAATCTCTACGTATTTATTATCCGGTGTAAAGCCTGGGTTGTACTCGATCACTTCCGGTTTTGCATCAGCGATCGGATCGATCTTCTGCATAACACCCGGACGAACAGTTGCCATCTGCGGACGGTTATCCGGGCAGGCAATTGTTGCGATTGTATTTCCACCGAAAGCAGGACGTGTCATCAGTAACTGATTATGTTTCTGCTCTTTACCCGGCATTGGGTTCAGTGGGAAATCACCAATCTCAAGTAATGTACAGTCAGCTGTCAGACCCGTCTGGACACGTGCGGATACACGCGGGCCAAGGTCACGGCCGATTGCTGTTGCTCCTACTAACATGATCTCCGGTTTGAACTCATTGATCACAGATGCAAGTGCATGTGTATACGGCTCTGTTCTGTATACCTCAAGTTCTTTGTCATCTACAACGATAACTTTATCTGCACCGTAAGCACCAAGCTGAGCTGCAAGGTCTTTTACGTTATGTCCAAGTAATACTGCTACTACTTTCTCATTTAAATCATTTGCAAGATCTTTTGCTTTTCCGAGTAACTCGAAAGCGATCGGGCTGATCTCATTATCAACCTGCTGAGCGAATACATATACGTCTTTGTACTGCTCAATTAAGGATTGTTCCATTGCTGCCATTGTTATTTCTCCTTTCTCTTACAGTCCGCATACATGTTTCTCTGTCATCTTACCAAGCAGATAAGAAACAGCTTCTTCTGTATCCAGTGTGATTTTCTCTCCAGCACCTTTTCTTACTTTGTCGGATGCTTTTGCGATCTTTGTCGGAGAACCTGCAAGACCCATATTTCCATCTTCCAGTGTCTTCAGTTCTGCTCTTCCCATTGTCTTGATCTCTGCTTCGCATGCATCAAAGATTCCGCCCGGTGTCATGTATCTCGGGTCATTGATCTCTGCAAGGCATGTGATCAGACAAGGCATCTGAGCTTTTACTACATGATATCTGTCATCATACTGACGCTGTACTTTTACAGCATCTCCCTCGATCTCGATCTTACGTGCGTAAGAGATTACCGGGATATCAAGATGCTCAGAGATCTGCGGTCCAACCTGTGCAGTATCACCATCGATTGCCTGACGGCCTGTGATGATCAGGTCGTAGTCGCCCATCTCACGGATTGCTGCTGCGATTGTGGAAGATGTAGCCCATGTATCAGCACCACCAAGGCATCTGTCTGTTACCAGAACTGCATTGTCAGCACCCATTGCTAATGCTTCGCGTAATGTATCGCCAGCTTTCGGAAGTCCCATTGTTAAAACAGTAACTTCTGCACCATACTGGTCTTTTAATCTTAAAGCAGCCTCAAGACCTGCTTTATCATCCGGGTTCATGATTGTGAGCATTGCTGCTCTGTCAAGAGTTCCGTCCGGATTGAACTTTACTCCACCTGCTGTATCAGGTACCTGTTTAATACAAACAATAATCTTCACGATTGTTTTCCTCCTTACTTAAGCAATGCACCAGAAATAACCATACGCTGAACTTCACTTGTTCCTTCGTAGATCTCTGTGATCTTAGCATCACGCATCATACGCTCAACATCGTACTCTCTGATGTAACCATAACCACCATGTAACTGTACGCATTTTGTTGTAACTTCCATTGCAACTTCTGCTGCGTAAAGTTTTGCCATAGCAGCTTCTACAGAATAAGAAACTTTTGCACCGGCCTGGTACTCATCTTTCTTTAATGCAGCTCTGTATACCATTAACTGAGCAGCTTTTACTTTTGTAGCCATGTCTGCTAACTGGAACTGTGTGTTCTGGAACTGAGCGATGCTTCTGCCGAACTGTTTTCTTTCTTTTACATATGCGATTGTTGTCTCTAATGCACCCTCTGCAAGACCAAGTGCCTGTGCAGCGATACCGATACGTCCGCCATCCAGTGTATGCATAGCGATGTTGAAACCTTTACCCTGTTTTCCAAGAAGGTTCTCTTTCGGGATACGGCAATCTGTGAAGATTAACTCATATGTGGATGAAC
>ENA-ORTY01001339-ORTY01001339.1-human-gut-metagenome-genome-assembly--contig:-NODE-1339-length-27757-cov-4.586817_pt1 | contig 27757 bp, 23 predicted proteins | sample MGYA00241917_ERZ509198 | MGnify/ENA primary metagenome ERZ509198 (study PRJEB26280, sample SAMEA2338857) | human gut metagenome | biome: human gut; feature: human-associated habitat; material: faeces...
AAGAGAATATAGAAAATAAGAACATACTGGATAAATTACCAGCAGTTTGTTTAGGAATACTGACCGGTTATGATGTCTGGAGTTTATTCTCTTATATTGGTTTGAGTACAGTAACAAAACAGAATATTTTAATTGCTATAGAAGGAAGTCTAACAGCAGTAGCGGGTGCAGCATTAATTATTTTTGCTTTAATTATGGCGGTTCATTATATGAATTTTTGGAGAATTTTATTTACTGCATGTAGTGTACTCTGTGTGGCAGCACCATTATTTGCTGTAAATCCAATTGGAAGTCGCTGCTTCTTTCCATCCTATGTATTATTTGTTTTATTTACAGAAGAATTATGTAGAGTTGTGGCAGATAACTTTACAATAATAGTGAATGAGAAGATTCTTAAGCGTATAGCGGTAGTTGTGGCAGGGGTAGGAATGGTATTTTATTTATGTATCTTTGCATTGGTATATCGAGCAGATCATCAAAGACTCTCTTACATAAGAGATAAAGTGTCAGACGGTGAAAAAAAGATTGAAATATTACACCTTCCATATGAATCTTATATATGGACTCCTACACCAAATAAAGGGGAAATATGGGAGGAAAGATACAAATTATTTTATGATATTCCACAGGATGTTACGTTAAAGGCTGTTTGGGAATATACAAAATAAGAAAGGGGAGAGAAATTGAGAAAAATTAAAAAAATATATTTACAAATATTTTCAATTATATTGTTAGTAACATTTTTTTGGATTTTTCTTGTGGAGTCATATATTATCGGGCAGCAACATCTAATAAGTGTAGGATTGATGGTGTTTTTTGCTTTTTTGATATTTGTGTTTGGAAAAAAATGTTATAACAGGATTACAGAACAAAAAGTAGTAATTATTTATTGGATTTTATGGGAAATTTCATGTTTGCTTATGCTATATATAGCATGGAGTCTAAGGATGAGTATTTATCATACATGGGATTATGGTCGATTATTACAGGATGCAATACAATTAGCTCAAACAGATGAATTTAAAAGCTATATATACTATAGTCAATATCCGAATAATTTGTTTATGCTCTTTTTGCTTAAAATGCTCTTTAAAACTGTGTTAATAGTGTTTCCAGATATTTCGATAGGGGGATTGCAGGCTTGTTCAATTATAGTAAGTTGCATTCTGGTTCAAATTTCAATTGTTTTGGTTTACATGACAGCAAAAGAAGTATGGGGGAAGAAGAAAGCTGCGGTAACAGGTATTTTTTTATTGCTGGCATCACCGTTATATTTATATGCTACATTTGCTTATACAGATACTTTTTCTTTACCTTTAGTAGTAGGACAAATATATTTCTATGTTAAATTTCAGAAAGAAGAAACAAAGAAAAAATGGTACTATTTAGTGGGAATGGCTATATTGGGGGCTATGGGATTTAAATTGAAAATGACGATTGCCTTTGTACTTATTGCCAGTATAATTAATTTGTTTATTAGGCAAGAATTAAAACAATTTTTAAAATATGTTGGAATTATTTTTGTAGTGAGTGGAATAACATGCATTATCATAAATAAAACATTATCTTTTCAATTTAACATTACACCAGAATTATCAAATCGTTATCAATTTCCCTATGCCCATTGGGTAATGATGACGTTGAATGATTCAGGAGGATATTCCCAGGAAGATGTAGATTATACATGTTCATTTGAAACATATGACGAAAAAAATAAAGCAGATATTAAAGAAATTAAGCATCGTCTGAAACAACGAGGAATAGTAGGTACACTGCAACATATTTTTGTAAAAAAGATAATTAGAACATGGGGAAATGCAAGTATGGCTGGTGATACATATATTTCCAGTGTTGCTGGCAAAATGCTTACTAAAACAAAGTTACATTCATTATTTTGTTTAGATGGGAAGTACCATGATATTTATATGATATATTCACAGGTGTATCATTTAATTATGTTATTTTGGATCTTTTATTGTGCGATAATAAATGTTTGGAAGAGAAAAATGGAAAATGGAATGGAAAATGTTCTGATGACTACGGTTTGGGGGCTTGCTGTTTTCCTTAGTATATGGGAATGTAATTCTAGATATTTATTTCAAATGCTTCCTATAATGGTTTTACTTATGATGAGTGGAATGTATAAAAGCCAGTGGATATATAATAAAAAGTTTGAGATATAATTAAAAAGTGAGACTGAACAAAAGTAAGTGGTAGATACGCTCTTGTTGAGATAGCAGATGAATTGAAGGGAAGACAAAAAATATATTAAAAATAAAACTGCAAAATAAGATAAATGCAAGGAGAGTTGAAAATGCTTATCAATTTAAGAAATAATGCTGAAAAGTTAGTAGTAAAAGATATATTAGATATTGATTTTGATATGTCTGTTGAAGAAAAAAATAATAGATATATTATAAATGTGAATCGTCAATATAGTTGTGCTGAAGAATATGATAATGAAAAAGATGCAGAATCAAGGATGTTACAAATTGCAGAAATGCGTAATGATTTAGAAACGGAGTTAAGAAATTGTTAATTTGAATCAAATTCAACTTTTCTTTCCCCATCCTTGCATACTCTTAAATTTTTTAGAGAAAATAGAGGAAGCATTCCTATTTAACTCAATGCTTCCTCTGGAATTTTTATACGGTTTGTTGTGTGTTACTTACAAATCTTGGTAATGGAATAGACTGAAAATCTGTTCAAAAGGATTCTGTGCAATATCATAAGCAAACTCCTGACAAAATCGTGCCTCTTCCTCAGATAAATCCGTTTGTCCATAGTCAAGTGTTGCCAATTCTTCTGCTGTTTCTAGATATAGATCTGGATAATATTGTTTCATATATCTTCCAAAATGTTTTTTTCCGTAATTTAGATAATACACTGGTTTTTTTTCTGAGGCAAAGGTACAAGCATGCTTACTGCTGTTTGTGACTAACATATCTGAGAAATAAAGCAGATTATCAAAACCGAATACACCCTTCATATATCCAAAATATTTTGCATACGAAAAAGGAAGTTTTCCAGACATTTCAAGAAGATTGATATTGTTGGTAAGTAAAAACCAGTTATCTCCGATTTCATTCAGAAATTTCTTTAAGTCTAAATCGGAAAAGAGTTCTGTCATTTTCTCTGGAGCGGTTTGATTTACTGTAAGGATAGTCAGTATCTTTTTCCCTTTTGCTTCAGGATAAAGGTATTCTAAGTTGTTTCGTACATTTTCTTTTGATTCTTTAGATGTGATATCCCAGGCAAGAGGGAGACACATATCGTCTAAAAAAGTAGCATTTTCAAATTCATAAAATTCTTTCAGTAAATTAGCAAAGAACGGAGATCCAGCCAGTACATGAGTACATCGGATGAAAGTTTTTTTGTGTTCCAGTTCAGGATTTTCTATAAATTTTAAATATTCATTAAAAAGATAATCATAAGGGACTAAAGTTAAAAGTCGCCGTTCTTCCGGTAAAGCAGGAGAAAGTTTCACTGGAATAGAAGGATCCATACAGATAATATTTCTGGTGTTATCACAGAAGGAGAGACGGGCCTTTTCTAACTGTTTGTTGGCGGCAGGAACTTTCGTAGCAGTGTTTTTCAGATAGTATTCAAAAGTTACGTCAGAAAGGTTCAATGCCAGATAGTCCTGTATTAATTTTAAATCGATATTCATTGCTCTGCCACGTGTACTGAGAAATGAAATGGTAGCTTTACTCATACTAGTTCTCCTCCATATAAGAATTAATTAACGCTGCAATTCGTTCACAGCTATGCCCATCACAGGCAGACATATATTTTTTCACAAAAGCAGTATATTTGTCTGTCAGAACTTGCTTTTCAGGATTTCTGAGATATTCTGTAAGCTCTTCCTGTGTTTTGAATACATCTCCTGGCAGATCATCTGGATACTTTAGATAAAAATCTCTGTCATATCTTAAAAGGTCATAGCAGAAGAATGCGATTGGTTTACCTAGTAAAGCATACTCAAAAATGACAGAAGAATAGTCTGTAATCAGCATATCAGAAATCAACATATAATCGTTTGTAGAAAAATCTCTTACTTCCAATATATTATGATATTTGTGTGGCAAAATAGGAGCATCCATTACCGGGTGAGGGCAAATTAATAAAACTTGATTCGGAAGCAGAGACTTTGAAAGTAAGTCAAAATCAATTTCAGGATGAAATTCATTTCGGTTACCGTCGGTGTCCCTGAATGTAGGGGCATAGACGAGTACAGATTTAAAAAGCAACTTCGGATGCTTTAAATAAATCTGTCGTTTTTTCTTCGAAATCAGTTTTTTATTAAAATAATGATCTGTTCTTGGTACACCTAGAGCCTGCACTTTCTGATAATTAACATCAAAGGCATCCGCATAAATGGAACGTATTTGTTCACCACTGACAGATACAAGATTATACTGTGCATGGGTAGCAATATCTGTAGGAACAGGGATATTAGTTCCACGCTGACCAAACTTCTTAAATGCGCCGCAGGCATGCCAGAGCTGAATGACACGTTGTTCTGGACGAAGAGGAAAGTACCTTAGGTACTTGACATAATCGTCAGTTACAATTACTTTGCTTGTAAGAATTGCTTCGGACATTGCAAGAGCAGCGTCATTATCGTGTGGTAACTTATGTGCACAGATTTCTTTTTCACCTTTGATATAAGGGTAAAGAGCAAGTGCATTTCCCTCAAGTTCGCCATCGGAGCGAACAGAGACAAAGGCAACTTTATTTTGTAGTTTTTTCTTTTTTAGTTTTTCCACTTCTTTTGTCCATGGCTGTTCCGCTTCCGTTTCTGGAATTGGACGAAACTTTTCTCCGGACTCTAAAGGATTATAAAGTAATTCAGGGCTATTTAAAGTCACAGATTTTGCTTTAAAATATTCTTTTAACAGAGAAAGAGATTTTTCTGTTTCTGTATAGTTCAGGAAAGATTCCTCTGTGCCATTGTAAATGACAAGTTCATCAAAATTATAAAGGTAATATCCAGTATGGTAACATTTGTCCAGAAAGTCTATAATATCAAGGTTGAAATTGATATTCTGATTTCTTAAAAATGAAACAGAGAAGAACTTATTAGCTAAAGTTGCTTCCATTCCAAGACATAATGTATCATATTGATTAGAAGCCAAGAAGTCTGCGGTAATATGACTGTAGATTAATGGCTGCAAACTGCCATAATTTTTGTGATAGATAGCTTCTGTAACAAAGTCCATATATAATCTGCTGAATAATTTGTTCACGCGGCGGAACGCACCTGTAGAATATACGATTTTCTCATCACAAAAAACAATGTGAGAAGTTGTTGCTTCATCTAACGCTTTATTAAAAAGGTTCTTTTTGGAATTACAATCTGTGAAAATAATATTTTTCTGTAATAATTTCCTAGTCTGAATAACAGCTTTCATAGAAGAAGGAACAACAATCTTGATAAATACCATATTCTGTTCCGTTAAAGATTTCAGACAGGATAGGAAGTTCTCCTTCGTGCTGCCATCACCATAGAGAACGGCTGTCAGGCTGGCGCATTTTAATACTTCTTCAGAATCGGCACTTAAAGCAGTTAATGGCAATTCTGGAAGAGCGGCTCTTAGTTCACAGAAGCTCTTCATATCTAATAAGTTTAATTTATCATTAATCTGGGCAAGAAGGAACTGGGCAGTAGAAGAATCTAAAGTCCAGAACTTGGCATAAAAACGATTTAATAAAATAAGCAGTTCTTTATGAATGATTGTGTTTAAATAATCGCTGATTTCCTCATTATCTGCCATAGCATCCTCGATTGTTGTATACACAGGGAAGTCTCGCAAAAAACTTTCCTTTGCACAATCAAGAATCATTTCATGTGCAGTAAGATAGTCCCTGATTTTTGATTTAGAAACGGAAGCTGTAATGGATTGTGCGTCTTCTTCATTATATCTTCTGTAATGGAAGATTACCTGATTAAGACCGGTAATTTTAGAAGAGCGATATAAAAACTGAACAAGAAAAGCTCCATCCTCTGAATAAGAAATATCCGGAAAACGTAACGTATATTTCTCAATTAATTCCCGTTTGAATAACTTGTTTGATAAAGAAAAGGTCCATAGAATGTCGGTATTATATTTATCAATATCATCAAGAGTAACTAGATTATCAAGTGTGTGAACAGCAGAAAGCTTGTAAGTGTTCAACACATCATAGGTTCCGATAACTAAGTCTGCGCTTTTAGTCACTGCTCTGGTAAACATAGCCTCAAGAGCATTATTGATAAGAAGATCATCTGCGTCAAAAAAATAAATATATTCGCCTTTTGCAACAGTAAGTCCGGCATTACGGGCAGAAGCAGGTCCACCATTCTCTTGATTGATAACAGTTATATTTGAATGTGATTTTTTGTATTTCTGTAAAATGTCTGCTGTGTGATCGGAAGAACCATCATTCACAATAATAATTTCATAATCGGAGTTAGGCATTGTTTGGAAAACTACGCTGTCTAATGTTTCTGTAAGATGCTTTTCCGCGTTATATGCAGGTATAATTACAGATATTTTTAAATCTTTTTTCATAGTATACTTCCTTTTAAATAAATTGTTGTAGAGTCTTCCTTGACTATAGCATAGTTTAATTGTGGTGACAAGAAAAGGAACAGCGAAGTATTATATAACTATAGAATGGATTGATTAGAACGTGATTGAAAAAAATATAAGATTGTATATGACATGGAAAACGAAGAACAAATCCAAAATTATAAATCAAGATATATATAAGAATTGACAGAAGAAGGCTATAGAGTTAAAATTTAAAAATGGAAAAATTTAATAAAAGGATAGAGAAGAAAATACGAGGAGGTTTTTTGTTGAAAAAATACGATTATTTAATTGTCGGCGCAGGACTTTTTGGAGCAGTTTTTGCACATGAGATGACAAAAACAGGAAAGAAATGTCTTGTTATAGATAAGAGAGAACATATTGCAGGTAATATTTATTGCGAGAACGTAGAGGGCATTAATGTACATAAGTATGGTGCGCATATTTTTCATACATCGAATAAAGAAGTATGGGATTATGTGAATCAGTTCGCAGAGTTTAATAATTATATTAACTCCCCGGTAGCGAGATATAAAGATGAATTGTATAATCTGCCATTTAATATGAATACATTCAGTAAGATGTTCAATATTGTGACTCCGGCTGAAGCCAAAGCAAAGATTCAGGCAGAGATTGAGGAGTTAGGGATTACAGAACCTAAGAACTTAGAAGAACAGGCACTTTCTCTGGTTGGACGTTCTGTATATGAAAAGCTGGTAAAGGGGTATACCGAGAAACAGTGGGGAAGAGACTGTAAGGAACTTCCGGCATTTATTATCAAGCGTCTTCCTCTTCGTTTTATTTATGATAATAATTATTTTAATGACCGCTTTCAGGGAATTCCTATGGGCGGCTATACAGCTATTGTAGAGAAAATGTTGGAAGGTTCAGATATTTTTCTGAATACAGATTATTATGAGTTCAGAAAAGAGAAGCCAGATATTGCTACAAAGACAGTATATACAGGAATGCTTGATCAATATTTTGGTTACAAATATGGCGTATTAGAATATAGAAGTGTTCGATTTGAAACAGAAAAGCTGGATATGGAGAACTATCAGGGTAACGCAGTAGTAAATTATACAGAGCGTGAAATTCCATATACCCGTATTATTGAACATAAGCATTTTGAATATGGCACACAGCCAGTAACTGTAATTTCCAGAGAATATCCAAGTGAATGGAAGTTAGGTGAAGAACCATATTATCCAGTAAATAATGAGAAGAATGAGGAAATAGCAGAGAAATACCGTGCGTTGGCAGCGGCAGAAAAAGATGTGATTTTCGGTGGCCGTTTGGGTGAATATCGTTATTATGATATGGATAAGGTAATCGAAGCAGCATTAAAGGCAGTTAAAGAAGAAACTGGGATATAATTCAATTGTAAAAGGAGAACAAATATGAATAATGTACCGAATGAGGGAAAAGTGGATTTTTCTAAACCAATATTGTGGATAGTAATCCCATGTTACAATGAAAAAGATGTACTTCCAATTACAGCACCTATGTTTTTAGAACAGATTCAGACGATGATTTCAAAGGAGAAAATCAGTGCAAACAGCAGGATTTTATTTGTAAATGATGGATCGAAGGACTCAACATGGGATATTATCTGTAAGTTGGCACAGGAGGATGAACATTATATTGGAATTAGCCAGAGCAGAAACAGAGGTCATCAGAATGCTGTACTTGCAGGGTTAATGGAAGCGAAAGATGTTTGTGATATTACAATTTCTATTGACTGTGATGGACAGGATGATATTACGGCGATGGAACGAATGGTGGATGAATATCTGGCAGGCGCAGAAGTCGTTTATGGTGTCAGAAGTAAGAGAGATACAGATACATTTTTCAAAAGATTTACAGCCGAAAGTTTTTATAAATTGCTTGATAAGATGGGCGTAGAAACGGTATATAATCATGCAGATTACAGATTAATCAGTGCGCGGGTATTACAGGAATTTGCAGATTTTCATGAAGTAAATATATTTTTAAGAGGAATGGTTCCACTTGTAGGATATAAAAATGCAACAGTGTATTATGAAAGGCATGAAAGAATTGCGGGAGAAAGTCACTATCCGTTGAGTAAAATGTTGGCACTTGCTTTTGATGGAATAACCAGTTTATCCGTCAGACCTATTTCTATTATAACAGGAACAGGCTGTATAGTTAGTCTTATTGGATTTATAGGTATTATCTGGGCGATTATAACAGCCATTATGGGAAATACAGTTGCCGGATGGGCATCTATTGTTTGTATTGTTTGTTTCCTTGGAGGAATTCAATTACTTTCACTTGGAGTTATTGGGGAATATATTGGGAAGATATATCTGGAATCAAAGCATCGCCCAAGATATATAATCAGTGATAAAACCTGGGAGCCATATGAGAGACATTACAAAGGGCTGTAGGGAATTGTGAATGATGAATAATTATTTTTCGAAAGAAGATACAAAGGTTATAAAAGGAATTACTATTATTTTAATGATGATGCATCATCTCTGGGCTTTTCCTGGTAGAATATCAGGAGGAGAGTTAAAATATTTTTTTGAAATATTGGGACAGAGTTCTATATCGTACCTGGGAATGTTTTCCAAGATATGCGTTTCAATATTTTTCTTTTTAGGTGGATATGGAATATATAAAAGTAGTCAAAATAGAAAATTTGATTTGGTGAAAAAAATTAAAAATTTATATTTCTTATTGGAAGGTATTTATTATTTTTATTCCGATTGCTTTTTTGTTTTTTTCAAAGCAACCATTATATTGCGAGGTGCAAGATATTTGTAATAAATATGAGACATTTTCTGTAGATGAGTTATTAAAAAATTTTTTTGCTTTAAGTAGCTCATATAATGGAGAATGGTGGTTTTTAAAAAGCTATATTTGTGCAGTTATAACATACCCATTTGTAGAAAAGATTATTAAAAATTTTTCGATATCAATTAATATTGCCCTTATTATTATAGGTGGTCTATTAGTAGGCAATATATTTCCTCTAGCAGGACAAATCAGTTTGTTGAAAGGATTAAATGATAATTATTTATATAGTACATTCTTTTGTCAGACCTCTCCGTATATAATGAGTTTTTGGATGGGAATAGTAGTGGCGAAAGATGATGTATTGTTAAAATTAAAAAATAGCTTGAAGGAAAATAATTTATTAAATCCTTTTTTTGATATTATTTTTTTTGTTGTAATAATTTACTTAAGAAATACAGGAACAGGAAGTTACTTGGATATTATATATGTTCCAATAATTATTGTGTGTTCTTTGGATTTTATCCAGAAAATGAAAATAGTAAAAAAAATATTTATGGAGTTAGGAAAGAAATCAACGAATATGTGGTTGATTCATACCTTTTTTTGTTATTATTTCTATAAAGTTGTAAAAATTATAGTTGCCCCCAAATATGCAGTAGTTTGTTTGGGGTTATTACTTCTTTTTTCATATGTAGCAGCGTTGCTGGTTGATTTTTTTTGGAAAATTATAAATACCATAGTTTGTAAAATAATGGGAAACATTAAATATTATTTTTTGCTTAGAGGAAAGTAAATTACATTATTGATTTTTCCTATATTTTAAATATATCAGAGTGTGTTAGAAAATTAAAAATCAGAGACTGTTTTTTGTAATTGAAATGTTATTGCAATCAGTCGAAAGGAAAAAACAAAAGAGAAGAGGAAAACAAAAAATGAAAAAAATGTATAAAAATATTTTTGTAATATTACTTGCTTTGGGGATGGCAGTTGGTAGTATCTCGCCGAGCCTTTTAGTGCAGGCAGAAGATAGTATTTCAAAACAAGAGATGATCCCTGAATCTAGTAAAGATGCATTAAAGAAATATAGTAAAATTTCAGATATAGACAGTACTACTATTTTGGGAGCAGATTTTACCTATTATCAGCAGTGCCTGACATGGGGAAAACAGTATAAAAACTATATGAGCCAGCCTGTAGATAATCTTTTTACTTATGTAAAAAGTCAGGGGATTAATACTATTTCAGTGAAGGCAGCAGTGAATCCAGTTGGAGAGAATACATATCTGTCATTGGATAATGCGATAAAAACATTAAAAGCAGCAAAAGCAGCGGGGTTACAGACTAATTTGGTTTTACTGTATTCTGACAAGATGACCTATGCGGGAACACAGGAACTTCCGAAAGCCTGGCAGGAGGATGAAGAAGCAGATAAAGTAACAGATAAAGCAAAAGAATATACAAAGCAGGTTGTAGAGCAACTAAAGCAGGCAAATGCAATACCAACAATCGTTACAATGGGTAATGAAGTAGACTGGAATTTTCTTGGAATTACTGAGGGAGGAGGCTGGAACGGCTGGGTTGCAATGGGAGATATTTCTGCTTATTTAAAAGAAAATGGAATTAAAAATGCAATCAGTATTGCGGCTCCAAAAGAAGCTTCTGCTGTTAAAGAAATAATTGATGGAAAATTAAAATGGACAAATGCGGATTATGATTACATAGGAGTGAATCTTTATCCAGATGATAATACGAATACTTACGTTGAGGAATTAAGAAATGCTGTGGAAGAGTGTTCAGAAAAAAAGCAGCTCATTGTTTCCAGTGTAAAGTATGCCCGCGTAAATGAAGAAGACACCGTTAATGTATATACACAGGCAGAAGGAATTTATGATTTACTGTCTGCGACAATTGATAAGAATAATGCAGGCGGAATGATTTATGATGAAGCGGTGTATACAGGAAACTGGACTTCATTATTTGATGATGATGGAGATGCGCAGATTTCCCTTGCTATTTTTGCTTATGCACAGGGAAAACAGACAGATACCAGCCGTGATCCTTATAAATATGGGGATGATACTGGATTGAAGTCGCAGAAGGTAACAATCCGTAAAGTAAGTAAGATGACAGATTCAACTATTCGTGGAATGGATATATCTTCTTATATTGCATTAAAGAATGCTGGAGTAAAATACTATGACAATAACGGGAAGGAAGCCTCTTTATTAAAGGTTCTCAGTGATAATGGGGTGAATTATCTTCGTATTCGTATCTGGAATGACCCATATAATGAAAAGGGAGAGACCTATGGCGGTGGAGCCAGTGATGTAGAAAATGGTTTAAAAATTGCAAAAGAAGCAGCAAAGTATAATATGAAGTTATTATTATGCTTTCATTATTCGGATTTCTGGGCAGAGCCATCCGTACAAAAGCTTCCAAAAGCATGGAAAAAGGATGCAAATAACCAGGAAAAATTACGAGCAGATGTCTATAATTTTACAAAAGAAACGATAGAGAAGTTTAAAGCAGTTGGTGCCGATATTGGTATGGTGCAGGTGGGAAATGAAATCTCTCAGGGAATGATGGATGTTATGAGAGATGAAAATAATTCCGAACTTAGTGTATGGTCAGATCAAGCAAAGAGTAAAGTAATTGACAGTTATATAAATGAAGGAACAAAGGCAGTTAGAGAATATGCGCCTAATGCACTGATAGCATTACATTTGAATACTTTATATACGGGGATATATAAAGATGCTATGGATGCGTGGGAAAGAGATAATGTAGATTATGATGTTTTTGGTGCATCATGTTATGCTTTCTGGGTGGGAGACAATGTGGTAAATGATATTAAAAGAGCAGGAAATTATGTTGCTTCTCGAGGAAAGTTATTTACAATATTAGAAACTTCCTGGTTCAATTCGACAGAGGATGCAGATGGTACAGGTAATATGGAGTCCAGCACAAATCTAAAGTCTTATAAAGTTGGACCACAGGGTCAGGTTGATGTACTGGCAGACATGTACGATGCCGTATTAACCAACGATAACGGTCTCGGTATTTTCTACTGGGAAGGAGCTTGGATTCCTGTAAAAGCCGGATGGACAAACTGGAAGTACAATAAAGAGATGGCAGATAAGTACGGAACAGGCTGGGCATCCCAAGGAGCTGTAGGATACTTCCCTAACTGGAAAATGTACTATAATGGTCAGCCGGCATGGGGTGGAGATTCCTGGGATAATCAGACATTATTTGATACAAAGGGATATCCTTTAGATTCTCTTCGTTTTTACAAGGATGCAGTTTCATCGAAAGAAAAACAGCAGATTGCAATTATTGAGTTATGCAGTCAAAGCGGAGGAATTATCGGTTATAAATATGTTAAAGTTTCTGTAGGAAAGTCTATAACCTATACATTGCCAGTAGTCACTGGTTATAAAGCGGTAAAAACCAAGATTCAGATTAAAGGAGAAAAAGAAGGAATCAAACGGGTACAGGCCACATATAAAATGCTTCCAAAGAAGCAAAATATTCGCCTGAAGAAGTCTTCATATAAATTGCCATATGCTTCAAACTATAATTTTAAGAAGCAAGTCATTGCCAATGGAAAACTGACTTTTAAATCCAGCAATTCTAAGGTGATATATATTAATAAACGAACCGGCAAAATGACAATAAAGAAACCGGGAAAAGTAACAATTACAATTAATGTTGGATCAACAGCTTTTTATAAAGCAGCAAAGAAACGTGTAACTGTATATGCTGTTCCAAAGAAACAGACATTGCAGCGAGTTAGAAAGTCTGGAAGAACAATAAAGGTTACTGTGAAAAAAGATGTGAAGGCAACAGGCTATCAAGTTGTTACATCTACAAATAAAAAGTTTAAACGCAATAAAAAGTCAGTTGTTTCAAAGAATAACCGAAGGCTTAGTCTGACATTAAGACAGAATGCTAAGGGAACCTATTATGTCAGGGCGCGTTCTTATATCAAGATTGGTAAGAAGTCTTATTATGCATCATGGAGTAAAGTAAAAAAGATTGTATTAAAATAATTACTTCCTCTTGATTTCCTAACCATTTTAAGTATAATAAGTAGTATAAAGAAGTAATTAATATCACAGGGGTTATCAAAGAAGGTATATTTGTTTGTAACAAGTATGCCTTCTTTTTCTTTTTTGGAATTAGAATATAATCAGAAGGGGTAATTAAAGAGGTGATTTTTACTTTTTATATGCGATTTATATGAGATGAAGTGGTATGAGGGATTAGTACATAGAGAGGTGAGATGTATGAATACTTTACAGACAAATGACTGGCTGATTTTGAATTCTATTATTTATGAGATTTATACAACGGCGGATTTCGATCAGATGAGAAGGAAGTTTTTAGAGCAGATGAAGATGCTTGTGGATTTTGACAGTGCAGATTTTTATCTGGCGTCTTCCGGGGAGGAATACCATCTTAAGGCTCCGGTTACATATCATTGCGATGAGGATTTATCGGAGGTTTATGACAGTATTGATTACAGCAGAGGGATTATGTACAGTGGGAAGAGTATCGTATATCGTGAGACAGATATTATTTCTGATGATATGAGAGTGAAAACGGAGTATTATCAGAAGGTATATAAGCCGAATAACTGGCATTATTCGTTGCAGATGATCATGGCAAAAGAGAAGAAGTTTCTTGGAGTGGTAACGATGTACCGCAATATTGGGAAGAATGATTTTAGTCATGATGAAGTATTTTTGGTGGATACGTTGAAGGATCATATGGCGTACAGATTATGGCAGCAGAAACAAAGTCGTATGCAGTTTGGTGAGAAGCTTACGGTGTCGGCAGCGACGGAGAAGTTTGGGCTTACAAAGCAGGAACATAATATTTTGCATCTGTTAATGGAAGGAAAGGATAACAGTTTTATCTGCGATTATTTATCTATTAGTATCAATACGTTAAAGAAGCATATTTTAAATATCTATCGGAAGCTGGGAATCCGTAACAGGGTACAGTTGTTTAAGAAGATAAGGGAAAAGGAATAAAAGTAAATTTATTACGTTATTTGTGAGTATGTATTTAAAAAATAATTAAAAAGTAGTAAGAAAATGGTTAAATGGGTGACTTGTATTAAATATCTTAATGGGGGATAGTCACAAGTATCAAAAGCAAGGGAGCTGTAAGTGATAGATACAGCTTCCTTTTTTTATAGTTTTTTTTAATTGTTTTTTTATTATGGGACAAATAAAGGAGGATATAGCATATGAAGGAATTAGTTATGATTATTCGACCGGAGAAGTTAGAAGATATTAAGCATATTTTGGATAAAAATGCTTCGCATCACTGCGCTTTTAATGCTCGCTTGTAACGCTTACATTATGAGCTTGCTTTAAGGCGCATTTTTATATAATGGTCTTTGTTGATTCCTGTCTTTGGTAAAGTGAAGGGGATTTGGTCGGAAGGTTTCTGCTTGCTCTGAAAGTTGTGTTTGATGCGATAAAAAATGAAAACCTTTATTCTGACAAAGAGATGTGTTATAACTATCTTTGGAATTTTTTTAGTTAATATGAAAATATATATGGGCTTCTGAAACTCTAAAATCTGTGATAAAAACATAGTGGTTAATTAATGTTGCATCTATAAGGGCTTAGGGAGACATATATAAGGAAAGGAATGAAGAAAAAGCATGTTAATGAAGAAATGTAAGATTGTTCTGACGGTGCTGCTGACCTGCCTTCTGCTGGGCAATACATTTGGCAGTGTGGCGGTAAATGCTGCAGAAGCTTCTGACACTCAAGCAGAACAGACAGCAGGAAATACAGATGAGTACAAGGCATTTTGGTTTTCCTACTATGATTATACTGCTTACAGAGCAAAGTATAAAAAGAGAAATGCCACAACATTTAAAAAGTATTTTACACAGGCAGTAAAAAAGGGAAAAAGCCTTGGAATGAACTGTATAATCGTCCATGTCCGCCCATTTGGGGATGCGATGTATAAGTCGAAATATTTTCCATGGTCAAAGTGTATTTCCGGTAAACAGGGAAAGAATCCAGGATACGATCCATTAAAAATTATGACACAGGTAGCACATGCAAACGGGATGAAGATTGAAGCGTGGATTAATCCGTATCGTGTAGCATCTGGTTCCACGAATTATAAGAAGCTTTCTACAAAAAATCCAGCAAGAAAGTGGCATAATAAGAAAAAGACACGCCGTAATGTTTTAGCTTATAAAGGAAGCCTGTATTACAATCCAGCGAAGGCCCAGGTAAGAAACCTGATCGTAAACGGAGTAAAAGAAATCGTAGAGAATTACGATGTTGATGGAATACATATGGATGATTATTTTTATCCGGCTTTCAGCTCATCAAATGTAAACTCTGCCTTTGATGCAAAAGAATACAGAGCTTCTACAATGGCAAAAGGAAAGCAAAATATCGTAAGCTTTAGAAGAGAACAGGTAAATATGCTGGTAAAGGCGATTCACAGGGCGGTAAAATCTATTGATCCAAGTGTGACATTTGGAATCAGCCCGGCAGGAAATATTGATAATCTCACAAGCAGATATTCATATTATGTTGACATCAACAAGTGGCTCAATTCTTCCGATTACGTAGATTATATCTGCCCACAGATTTACTGGGGATTCAAGCATCCGTATGCGAAGTTTGATAGAGTAACGAATCGATGGATGAATGCAGCAAAAAGTAAAAAAGTAAAGGTATATATAGGAATTGCCGTATACCGCGCAGGCCATAATACCGGCGCAAGTTCAAGCGAACGCCGGGAGTGGAGAACCGATGCCAATATACTTAAAAAACAGGTACAGTATGCGAGAAAGAAAGGCTGCGATGGATTTGCTTTCTTTGATTATCAGGATCTGAAAAGTAAGAAAAGCGCCAAGGCAGTAAAACAACTGAAGAAAGTACTGAAATATTAAATTGAAATATTAATCTAACTCTATGGCAGTGATTGATGTATAAAATGCAGAATCACTGCCATATTTTTATATCAGATGTGAGATGACTCCCACCTCGAAGCAAGAATGCCGGGGCATTTTTGAAAAAAAGTTTGGCTATTGAGAAAAAATCTCAAATAAATTATTGACTTCTAATGAATATTAGAGCATACTAACTAGATAAGAGTGTATAAAATAAAAGTAAGGTTTAACAAACGTACAAAAGAAAGAGGTTATTATGTTACCATTAACGATGGCAAGTCAGGGAGAACCGGTGACAATTAAAAAGATTGGTGGAAAACAGGAGACAAAAAAATTCTTAGAGACATTGGGATTTGTTGTTGGTGGAACAATTACAGTTGTTTCTGAGATTAATGGCAATATGATCGTGAATGTGAAGGATTCTAGAGTTGCCATTGGAAAAGATATGGCGAATAAAATTATGGTCTAGATTCTATCTGATTTAAAATCTGAATAAGATAATAATACAGTACTTATTGAGAAAAAATAATGCCAGGCGAGGGTAAATGAGAAAAAATCTCATTTGTGAATATTTTACTTGTAATTTCTCCTCGGTTGGCTTATTATTGCGTGAAAAGAAAAGTAACGCTACATAAGATTATATTATCAGGAGGTCATAGATATGTTTGAATGTTTAACTAAAATTAACTGGAAAAAAGTAGGTTTATTTGCATCAGGTACTTTATTTGGAACAGCAGGTATTAAAGCTTTGGCAAGTGATGATGCTAAGAAGCTTTACACTAACTGTACAGCAGCTGTTTTAAGAGCAAAAGAAACGGTTATGAATACAGTTACAACTGTTCAGGAAAATGCAGAAGATATTTACGAAGGTGCAAAGCAGATTAACGAAGAGCGTGCAGAAGCAAAAGCTGCAGCAGAATTTGCAGAAGAAGAAACAACAGAAGAAGTTGGGGCAGAAGCAGTAGAGGAAGCTGCAGAATAGTTTTAACAATTTGGATGAAGAGTTAGATAAAGAGACTGCAGAATAGAAGCGGTCTCTTTTTTTAACAGTTGATGTGATAAACAGACAAACAGATAAATGAAGAGGTGAATATTTTGAAGTTTCAGATAAAACATGAGATAAAAGGAAGAATGCGTTTTCATGTAGTTCAGAAGAAACAGATGACCTGTGAGCAGGCAGATATTCTGTTATATTATCTGGAAAATATGGAAGGCGTGGAATCTGTAAAAGTTTATGACAGAACAGCAGATGCAGTTGTTTGTTATAAAGCGGATGCGGATGGCCTTGTACGAAAAAATATTATTAAAGGAATACAAAAATTTGTTTATGAAAAGGTTGAAGTACCGGATGGAATTATTGAAAACTCCGGAAGAAATCTGAATCGTGAATTTCAGGAAAAAATGATCGGACAGATCATGGCACATTATGCAAGAAAGATTTTATTACCGGCGCCGTTTCGTGCAGTGTATACAGGGGTAAAATCTATTGGATATATATGGAAAGGAATTCGGACCCTTGCACAGCGTAAGTTAGAAGTACCGGTACTTGATGCGACAGCAATCGGAGTATCTATTCTTCGAGGCAATTATGATACAGCAAGCTCCGTCATGTTCCTTCTTGGAATTGGAGAGCTGCTAGAAGACTGGACACATAAGAAATCCGTAGGTGATCTCGCAAGAATTATGTCACTGAATGTAGAAAAAGTATGGCTAAAGGCAGAGGATAGAGAAGTTCTCGTGCCATATTCACAGATCAAACAGGGTGACAGCATTGTCGCACACATGGGAAATGTTATTCCATTTGATGGCATTGTAACTGCTGGGGAGGCAATGGTTAACCAGGCTTCTCTCACCGGGGAATCCATGCCGGTAAGAAAGGCAGATCAGGCATCTGTTTATGCCGGAACAGTTGTAGAAGAAGGAGAAATCACTGTTGAAGTAAAAGCAGTCGGTGGAAGTGGACGCTACGACAAGATTGTTACAATGATCGAAGATTCACAGAAATTAAAATCAGGTCTTGAGGGCAAGGCAGAACATTTGGCAGATAAACTCGTACCATATACTTTAGCAGGAACTGGACTTGTATATTTAGCTACGAGAAATGCAACAAAGGCAATCGCCGTTCTTATGGTTGATTTCTCCTGTGCGTTAAAACTTGCCATGCCAATCTCTGTATTGTCCGCGATACGTGAAGCAAGCCAGCATAACGTAACTGTAAAAGGCGGTAAATATATGGAAGCCGTTGCAGAGGCAGATACGATCGTGTTCGATAAGACGGGAACGTTAACAAAAGCAGAGCCAACCGTGGCAGAAGTTGTCCCATTTGGAGGAAATAATGCAGATGAAATGCTTCGTATGGCAGCATGTATGGAAGAACATTTTCCACATTCCATGGCAAAAGCAGTTGTAGATGCGGCATTAAAGAAAGACCTTGATCATGAAGAAATGCACTCAAAAGTGCAGTATGTTGTAGCGCATGGAATTTCCACAACAATCGAAGGAAAAACAGCCATAATCGGAAGCTATCATTTTGTATTTGAAGATGAAAACTGCAAGATTCCAGAAGGAGAAGAAGCAAAATTTGAAGCACTTCCAGAAGAATACTCCCATTTATATCTTGCATTAGAAGGCACACTTGCTGCCGTCATCTGCATCGAAGACCCTCTACGTGAGGAAGCAGCAGATGTCATTAAAAAGTTGAAAAAAGCAGGAATCACAAAAGTTGTTATGATGACCGGAGACAGCGAAAGAACCGCTGCTGCCATCGCAAAACGTGTTGGCGTTGATGAATATTATTCAGAAGTGCTTCCAGAAGATAAGGCAAACTTTATTACGAAAGAAAAAGAAAAAGGAAGAAAGGTCATGATGATTGGAGATGGAATCAACGATTCCCCGGCTCTTTCTGCCGCAAGTGTAGGAATTGCTGTCAGTGATGGTGCTGAAATCGCAAAAGAAATCGCAGACATCACAATCAGCGCAGAAAGCTTATATGAAGTTGTCGTCTTAAAACAGCTCAGTAATGCGTTATTAAGACGAATTCACAGAAATTATCGTTCTATCGTAGCAATCAACTCCAGCCTGATTGTATTAGGAGTCGCAGGAGTATTAGCACCAGCAACATCCGCACTGTGCCACAACGTATCAACACTGTTAATTAGCTTAAAAAGCATGAAGAATTTGCTTTCTTAATTTAGGAAACAGACGAAAAAAAGAATCCCCTACAATAGCAATTGTAAAGATATCGCTGCGTAGAAAATGCCTTCCCGGCATTTTTACTTGCTCTCACATTACATTTGCTATTGTAGGGGATTCTTTTTTTCTGTGTTTTGCTAAATTGAAGTAAAAATTAAACATGCAGAGAAAGAATGGGGAATAAGTCGGAAGTCTATGTTATTAAAATTCAGAAAAAGCTTCAGTATGGTAGCATATTAGGATTTTCCAAAGACTTCTGTCTTATGCTCCTTGTCTTGCCCGATATTATTCATTTATTATTCATATGGAGCCAATAAACAGAAAATAAAAAATTAGACCCTTGCAACTGTAATGTGAGAGCAAACAAAAATGCCGGGAAGGCATTTTCTATGCAGCGATATCTTTACAGATGCAAGGGTCTAATTTTTTTATTTTCGTTTGTTCATCTAAATTTTTTATTTTCGTTAGTTTAATGCATGAAATAAATAGTTATAGAGAAAAGTATATCAATAAAGCTATTGACTTATGAGTGAAAGTTAGGTATTATAAATGCAAGTTAGTAATAACTAACTAAACAAAAAACAAGGAGGCACCATGAGACAGGAAGTATTTGAGATTGTACAGAAAATGGATAAAGATAATATCAGAACACAGATGGCCCTGCAGTGTGCGCCGCTGATTACCGGACTTAAGGTGGCGAATCTTTTGATTATACCATCAAAGAACGAGAAATATGTTGGAGCAATTCTTGATGGAACGGATATTTCTTATATAAGATTAGCAAAGTCAGAATGTAAGACAACATTTTTTCTTTACAGAGAAGAAAGGCTGACTGCCTGGCTTATGCGGGCAGAGAACAGAGTTCTTCTTACGGAGGCGGGATACAGCGGAATTATCTTATCAGATATTCTTCAAACAATTCAGATGCGATATGAAGCTTACGTGCAGAAAGGGAAAGCTTTTCCCCATGAGATTGGTGTTCTGTTAGGTTATCCTGCAGAAGATGTCAAAGGATTTGTGGTGAATGAGGGGAAAAATTATCTCTATTCTGGTTACTGGAAAGTTTATGGAGACCTGTCAGAAGCAAAGCAATTGTTTTACAAATTTGACCGGGCGAAGGAAGCGTTAATTGAACTGGTATCAAAAGGTATCGGAATAAGAAATGTAATCGAGAGCTGCAGCAGTAATTTACTGCTGGATGGCGCGGCTTAAAGTTCCTTGTAAGACCCTTTCGATGATGGAAACATCGTGGTGAATCACAGTAATAATTTTCAGGAGGAAGCAGCAATGAGCAAGATAAGTGTAGTGTACTGGTCTCAGACAGGTAACACACAAGCTATGGCAGAAGCTGTCGGAGCCGGAATTTCAAAAGCCGGTAAAGAAGCAGATGTAGTAGAAGTCTCAGGCGCATCTATGGAAGACTTAAAAGCAGCAAAGGTATTTGCTCTTGGATGTCCTGCAATGGGTGCTGAAGTACTCGAAGAGATGGAGATGGAACCGTTTGTGGAAGAAGTAGAAGGCTTCGCACAGGGAAAAACCATCGCACTTTTTGGTTCCTATGGCTGGGGCGACGGTCAGTGGATGAGAGACTGGGGAGAAAGAATGACAGCAGCAGGTGCAACCGTATTAAATGGGGAAGGCCTTATCTGCCAGGAAACTCCAGATGATGACGCGATTAAACAGTGTGAAGAACTGGGAGAACAGCTGGCTCAGAACGCATAAGAAAGCGTATCATTCAAAGAAATACTCGTAGTAACTCATAGTAAAAAATAGTAACAAACAATTATAGTAATCGCATAGTAACGCATATAAAAAAACTCATAATAACGCAGTAAAGTAATTTATATTAAAAAGTAACGTATATCAATAAGTAATTACACATTTAAAAAATACCTCTAATTTAATGAAATACCCTTTCTAAAATTTATTAGATATCAGGGTCAAAAGGTCAAAAGTCGTCTTGCAAGCAAGCTTGTATCGGCTTTTTGATCTTTTGACCCTGATATTATTTATCTCAGTCGAGAAGACTCCCACCTCTTTCAGGTGGCTCGACTTGAATGTAGTCGAAAAGACAAATAAGATAAAAAGCCGAAAACTGTGAAAATTCCGGCTTTTTTGTTTTGTAATTATTTTTTGAGAAGAGCTTTTTTATAAATAATATAAGATATGATCGCTGTAATCGCTTCGGTAATCCAGAAGGAATGCCATACACCGGATACACCAAAGAATTGGCTTAGTACGAATGCGAGCGGCACGATGATTATGAGATAGCGAAGTAAGGAAACGGCAAGAGATTCATTTCCTTTACCAAGTCCCTCCAAAGCTCCACTTGATACAACGGATACGGAAGAAATGATAAAACCGCAGGAAATAATTCGAAGAGCGGAGGCACCGGCTGTGATCGTGGAAGGCTGCGTGGTGAACATTTTCATAAAGGTTTCAGGAGTGAACATGAAAAGTGCGGTTCCGACCGCCATGATTCCAAAGGCAATCATGAGCGCCAGATTGTAAATCTTATTTACTCGTTTATATTCTTTTGCTCCGTAATTATATCCGATAATTGGACGCATCCCCTGAATCATTCCATTGACAGATAAATATAAAAAGGTCTGTAATTTATAATAGATTCCCAAGATTGTAACGCCTGTTTCTGATATAGATGCCAAAATGGCATTAAGAGCAGAAATGAGCAGGGATGGCAGTGCCATATTTAATGCTGCAGGAATTCCTACTCCATAGAGGCGGGCACATATTTTCTTTTCTGGGCGGAGCAGGTTTCTATGTATTTTTACAGGTGGCTTTTTCATAATATAAAATAAAAGGTAAATCAGCAGGGTGGAACATTGCCCGATTCCGGTTGCGATGGCAGCTCCTTCAATTCCAAGTCGAGGGAAAGGACCAAGACCGAAAATGAGAATCGGGTCAAGGATGATATTTAGAATACATCCGCAGAGCATACTGAGCATACTGACAACCATCATCCCCATCGCCTGAAAGTATTTTTCGAAAGTGATTTCCGCATGGATAATAATTGAAAAAAGAAGAACGATATTGGAATAACGTAATCCTAACGATAAAATATTTTCACTGTGAGTAAATAGTTTTAAAAATGAAGGCATAATGAGGATGCCTGTGATACTTAAAAGGATTCCGTGAACAATGGAGAGGAAGAATCCCTGTGAAGCAGCTTTGTGCGCATGGAGCTGGTCTCCGGCACCGAGACAAAAAGCAATCATAACATTGATTCCGATGCCGAAACCGACCGCAACAGAGTTGACAAAATTTTGTATTGGAAATACAAGAGAAAGTGCGGTCATGGCATCTTCGCTGATCTGTGCAACGAAAATACTGTCGATAATGTTGTAAAGAGAATTTACCAGCATGGATAAAATCATTGGTGCTGCCATAGAAAGTAAAAGCGGCAGAATCGGTTTTTCTTTCATATAAGTCTGATCCATATAAAGTATCCTTTCTTTTTTATTTTTCTGTTATGCTATTCTTTAATAAATGACTATCAGTGATGGAGATTTTGTTATACTATTACCATAACAAAAAAGGCTATAGGGTCTGTACTGTTTAAATCAGAAACAGAAAAACCTATAGCCTTCTTTATAATAATTCCGTAAAATAATCCACTCATCTGTAGTATTATGATATAGAATAATATAGACAATATATTTTTAACTACACTATTATAGAGGGTTTATAGTGCATGTGTCAAGTGTTTGGCAGCTTACAAAGGCAAAAATAAGTTTTGCTTGCTATTTCTTAATTCCTAGTATATTATTAGGAATTAGGAGGTGGAGAGGTATGATGGTTTCATCGAAAGGTCGTTATGCACTTCGGGTAATGCTTTATTTAGCTCAGAATGACAGAGAAGAATTAGTTCCGTTGAAGGAGATTGCGGAGAGTCAGAATATATCTATGAAGTATCTTGAAATGATCGTAAGCCTTCTTCATAAAGGAGGCATGCTTATAAGTGGTCGTGGCAAGAAAGGCGGGTATCGTCTGGCGAGAAAGTCTTCAGAGTATACGATAGGATCTATTTTGAAGTTGACAGAGAAGACTTTGGCACCGGTGAATTGTCTCGAAGGAGGCAAGGTGACCTGCGAGAAAGCAGGATATTGTATTACGCTCCCAATGTGGCAGAAGCTGGATGGTATTATTGATGACTATTTAGAGACAGTGACTTTGGAAGATTTACTGGAGGGTCGGGTATAATCCGATTCTTCAGTATTTTTTTGGGTATACACTTTCGTGTATAAAATAAAAAACATGAATAGAAATATCTTTTTTGTAAAATCCTATTGACAGGATAGGAATTTAAAGATATAATCCCTATAAAACAGATAGGATTTAGAAAGAAGAGGGTGAATTTATGTATATTTATGCAGATAATGCAGGAACTACAAAGATGAGTCCTGTTGCGATAGATGCGATGACAAAGTGCATGAATGAGGTTTTTGGAAACCCATCCAGCCTGCATTCTACGGGACAGCGTGCTGCTGAAGTACTTCAGAAAGCAAGAGAGGACGTTGCAGAAGCTTTAGGAGCAGATTTTAATGAGATTTATTTTACTTCCGGCGGAAGTGAAGCAGATAACCAGGCAATCCGTTCAGTAGCTCTTTTTGGAGCGAAGAAGGGAAAGAAGCATCTTATTTCCACGAAGATTGAACATCATGCAGTTCTTCATACTCTTAAGAAGTTAGAGAGAGAAGGCTTTGAAGTCACATTATTAGATGTTGGAGCAGATGGAATTGTTGATCCTGCAGATGTGGAGAAGGCAATTCGTGAAGATACAGCATTAGTTACTATTATGTATGCGAACAATGAGATTGGTACATTACAGCCAATTGATGAAATCACAAAGATTTGTAAAGAGAAAAAAGTAACATTCCATACAGATGCAGTGCAGGCAGTTGGACACGTTCCAGTGAACGTACATGCACAGAATATTGATATGTTGTCTTTATCCGGACATAAGTTCCATGGCCCAAAGGGAATCGGTGTTCTTTATGTCAGAAAAGGTGTTCCACTGTTTAACTTGATCGAAGGTGGCGCACAGGAAAGAGGACGAAGAGCCGGTACAGAGAATATTCCAGCTATCGTTGGTATGGCAGCAGCATTAAAAGAAGCTGTTGCAAATATGGATGAGAATATGATTAAGATAGCAGCAATGAGAGACCGTCTGATTGAGGGACTTTCTACTATTGAACATTCTCGTTTAAATGGTGATGTGAAGAAAAGACTTCCGGGTAACGTAAACTTCTGTTTTGAAGGAATTGAGGGAGAATCTCTTTTATTATTACTCGATGAAAAAGGAATCGAGGCATCTTCAGGAAGTGCCTGCACATCAGGTTCTCTTGATCCAAGCCACGTATTATTAGCAATCGGACTGCCTCATGAAGTGGCACATGGTTCACTTCGTCTTACATTATGTGAAGAGAATACACCGGAACAGATCGAATATATCATTAAAGAAGTACCAGGAATCGTTTCTTATTTAAGAGACATTTCACCAATCTGGGAAGAGCTTGAGAAGGGAGAGAAGAAACATGTTATATAGTGAAAAAGTAATGGATCATTTCCGCAATCCAAGAAACTTAGGAAAGATGGACGATGCAGATGGCATCGGAGAAGTAGGTAATGCAAAGTGTGGTGACATCATGAAGATGTACATTAAAGTAAAAGACGGAATTATTGAAGATGTAAAGTTTAACACATTTGGATGTGGTTCTGCTATCGCCAGCAGTTCTATGGCAACAGAAATGATTAAAGGAAAATCTATTGATGATGCCCTAGAATTATCTAATAAAGCAGTAGTTGAGGCGCTTGATGGACTGCCAACACATAAGATTCACTGTTCTGTATTAGCAGAAGAAGCTGTAAAAGCAGCAGTAAAAGACTACTATGATAAGAACGGAATTGCGTACGATAAAGAAAAATTTGCACCAGGCTCCTGTCCAACATGTGGAGAGTAATTGATTTAGTGGTTTATTGGTAGTTTAATAGAAAGAAAAAGACTTATAGCTATATTTGTGATTTTCGTCGTGACGGTTTGGATATCTGCTTATGCACTTGCATACAAACCTTGCTTCGAGGTCATAAATATGCTTATAAGTCTTTTTTATTTCAGGGCTGTTTTTCATTCGTCTCGCCATTGTCGCAATAAATCCCAAGGACGAGGGAATTCTCCCATAAAATAAATTGACATATCACTGAACTATTTGTATAATAACAAGTGTGTTAACTTATTTTATTCTTATTATTTATGAAACTTATAATAAAATGGAGGAGGAATGAAAGAAGTTTTTCCTGATAGCATGATCGTGTAAGATATCAGGAGAGCGAATGACATGGGTTATTTGCAAAGTTACAGCAAAGCAGGAGAACATTAAGCAATAAGGAGGAAGCCATGAATAAATTAGAACTTCAGAAAGTGGCAAATGAAGTGAGAAAAGGAATTATCACAGGTGTTCATGCAGCAAAAGCAGGACATCCAGGTGGTTCTTTATCCGCAGCAGATCTTTTTACATATTTATACTTTGAGGAGATGAATGTAGATCCGAAGAATCCTCAGGATCCAGACAGAGACCGTTTCGTATTATCAAAAGGCCACACAGCGCCAGGTTTATACGCAGCATTAGCTAATAAGGGATATTTTCCAGTAGAAGACTTACTTACATTAAGACATATCGGTTCCCATCTTCAGGGACATCCATGTATGCAGCACACTCCAGGACTTGATATGTCCAGTGGTTCTCTCGGACAGGGAATCTCCGCTGCAGTTGGAATGGCTCTTTCAGCGAAGTTAAGAGAGAAATCTTATCGTGTTTACACACTTCTTGGAGACGGTGAGATCCAGGAAGGACAGGTTTGGGAAGCTGCAATGTTTGCAGGAGCAAGACATCTTGATAACTTAGTAGTGATCGTAGATAACAACGGATTACAGATTGATGGTAAAGTTGAAGATGTATGTTCTCCATATCCGATCGATAAGAAGTTTGAAGCATTTAACTTCCACGTAATTAATGTAGCAGATGGTAACGATTTTGATCAGTTAGATGCAGCATTTAAAGAAGCAAGAGAAGTAAAGGGAATGCCTGTAGCAATCATTATGAAGACTGTAAAAGGTAAAGGAGTTTCCTTTATGGAGAATCAGGCATCCTGGCATGGTACTGCACCAAACGATGAACAGTATGCTGTAGCCATGGAAGATTTAAAGAAAGTGGAGGAAGCATTATGTCAGAAGTAAAGAAGATCGCTACCAGAGAAAGCTATGGAAATGCGTTAATTGAATTAGGAAAAGAACACGAGAATCTTGTAGTTTTAGATGCAGACCTTGCAGCTGCTACAAAGACAGGAATGTTTAAAAAAGTTTTCCCGGAACGTCATATTGACTGCGGTATCGCAGAATGTAATATGGTAGGAATCGCAGCAGGTCTTGCAACAACAGGAATGGTTCCTTTCGCAAGTACATTTGCCATGTTCGCAGCAGGACGTGCATTTGAGCAGATTCGTAACTCTGTTGGATATCCACATCTCAACGTAAAGATTGGCGCAACGCATGCCGGTATTTCCGTAGGTGAAGACGGAGCAACACATCAGTGTAATGAAGATATCGCATTAATGCGTACAATCCCTGGAATGACAATCATTAATCCTTCCGATGATGTAGAAGCAAAGGCAGCAGTACGTGCCGCTTATGAATTAGACGGACCTGTATACTTAAGATTTGGTCGTCTTGCTGTACCAGTAATCAACGACAACGATGATTATAAATTTGAGATCGGTAAAGGAGTTGTATTAAGAGAAGGTAAAGATGTTACAATCGTAGCAACAGGTCTTTGCGTAAGCTCTGCATTAGAAGCAGCAGACATGCTTGCTGAAGATGGCGTTGAAGCAAAAGTAATCAACATCCATACGATCAAACCAATCGATGCAGATCTCCTTGTAGAAGCAGCCAAAGAAACAGGTAAGGTTGTTACAGTAGAAGAACATTCCGTAATCGGTGGACTTGGCGGAGCAGTATGTGAAGTACTTTCCGAAAAATGTCCGGTACCTGTTAAGAGAATTGGCGTGAACGATGTTTATGGAGAATCCGGTCCTGCAGTGAAGCTTATTGAGAAATACGGCTTAGACGGCAAGGGCGTATATGCTTCCGTAAAAGAATTTGTTAAATAACTATTTGATTCTTTGAGAGGAAACAGACGAAAATAAAAAGAATAGACCATCGCAAATGTAAAGATATCACTGCGTAGAAAATGCCTGTTCGGCATTTTTACTTGCT
>ENA-ORTY01001346-ORTY01001346.1-human-gut-metagenome-genome-assembly--contig:-NODE-1346-length-27650-cov-15.009023_pt1 | contig 27650 bp, 17 predicted proteins | sample MGYA00241917_ERZ509198 | MGnify/ENA primary metagenome ERZ509198 (study PRJEB26280, sample SAMEA2338857) | human gut metagenome | biome: human gut; feature: human-associated habitat; material: faeces...
AGCTGTCCGACACCGGCGCACACCTGCCCGGTGCCATGGTGCAGATCAAGCACATTGAGAGCGGTGTGACCTATGCGGCTGAAACCAATTTTGCGGGCTATGCCATCTTTGACAACATCAAGCCCGGTGCTTACGAGATCAAGGAGATCACCGCGCCCTCCGGCTGGCTGAGGGACGACGCCACCTATACGGCTTCCGTGGCCACCGGCGAAACTACGACCTTTTCTCTTGTGAACAAGGAATTGCCCGGTCTGCGGATCATCAAGTATGACCGCAAGAACATGGTGGCGATGGCTAATGTCACCTTTGAAATTTTCCGAGACAGCGTTTCTCTCGGCAAATTCCGCACGGACGAGTTTGGCGAAATCCTCTTGACCGATGCTGCTCCCGGCACCTACCGCGCCGTGGAGGTGGATACTGGCAGCGACGGTCACATCCTCGACACCACACCGCAGGAGGTGGAGCTGTCTGCCGGAGACGGCATCAAGGAACTGCTGTTCTTCAATGATGTGAAGCCCGGTATGCGGCTCATCAAGGTGGACAGCACCGACCCAAGCAAGGTGATCCCCAATGCAGTTTTTGAAATTAAGTCCGTGGCTGGTGACTACGGCCCCAAGGAATTTACCACCGACCGGAACGGCGAGATTGACCTCTCCAAGCTGCCCACCGGCGCATATGTGGTGACGGAAAAAGCCTGTGAGGGCTATATCATCGACCAGGCCCAGCGCATCATCCAGCTTGACCCCAACGAGGATGCACAGTTCGTATTCACCAACACCATCAAGCCCTCCTTGCAGATCATTAAGACCAGCGCAGATGGTAGCCGCCTGAAAAATGTACATTTCCGTATCGCCAAAATTGAGGACGGAACGCATTATCTTGACCGCACCACCAATGAGCAGGGCGAAATTCTGATTGCCGATTTGGAGCCCGGCGTGTACTCCGTCAAGGAAACCGCCACGGATTCCTCTCATATCCTCGACCTGCGGGAATATCACATGGAGCTGTTCGCAGGCCGAACCAGCACCCTGACCATCGAAAATCAGAAGCGCCCCAACCTGACCGTGTATAAGCACGACGCCGACACCGGCGAGCCCATCGCAGATACCGTGTTTGAAGTCCGTGCCGCAGACGGTCACAGCGTCGATCAGATCAAGACAGACAGCGAGGGCAAGGCGGAGCTGAAGAACTTGCTCCCCGGCGTGTATGAAATCAGCGAAAAGTCCGTGCCGTCGCCGTATCTGCTGGACGCGCCCTCTCAGCTTGCCACCCTCTACCCCAACCGCGACCACACCGTTTATTTTGAAAACCATCAGAAGCCCGCACTGACCGTCAAAAAGGTGGACAGCGTGACGGGAGATCCCTTGCAGGGTGCGAAATTCCATGTTACCTACGCCAGCAACAATACATCATCCGGCGAGATCAACGACCTCGGCGCCTACTACACCGGCGAGAACGGTCAGTTCCAACTCACTGGTTTGCGGGACGGCTGGTACAAGGTAACGGAGCAGGAGCCGCCCACGGGATACGCCATCAAAGAGGCCACGCAGGAGTTCTATATCCAGTCCGGCACTTCCAAAGTGCTGACCTTTGAGAATATCCCTCTGTCTGCACTCATTGTCTGGAAGTACGATTCCGTCACTGGCGAAGCGGTGAGCAACGCCGTGTTCCAAGTGAAGTATCTCACCGGCACCTCCGGCACGGGCGGTACGGTCATCGGCACCTACAAGACTTCTGCCAACGGCAGCTTCACCGTTACCGGCCTGAAGGAAGGTACTTACATTGTAGAGGAACTTGCCAGTGACAGCGGCCATGTGATCGACACTGCGCCGCAGACAGCGTACATCAGCGGCAAGCAGCAGGATGTGGTGCAGCTCTATTTTGGAAATTCTCCCAAGGGGAACCTGCTGGTGAAGAAGATCGACAGCGCAACCCACAAGCCCCTTTCTGATGTGGAATTTATGGTGACGACCGCAGACGGAACTGTGGTGGGCGATGCCAACGGCAAGTTCGTGACAGACAGCGCGGGCAGCTTCACGGTCAGCGGCATCAACCCCGGCACAACGCTGGTAGTGAAAGAAACCCGTGCCAAGGCAGGCTATGTGCTGGATGACACGCCGCAGACGGCCACCATCAAGGCGGGTCAGACGGTGACGCTGGAGTTCCGCAACGCGCCACAGGGAAATCTCATCATCAATAAGCTGGATTCCGTGACAAAGAAACCGCTGGAGGGTGTTCGTTTCAAGATCACCTATGCCGACGGCAGCTTTGTGGACAATGGCGTGCTATCCAGCAAAGGCATCTATTTTACTGACCGCAGCGGGCAGATCATCCTCAGCGGCATTACTGGCACCGTGATCGTGACAGAGGAGGAGACGATCCGGGGCTATCGCATTGACGAGGCATCCCACACTCAGACCGTGGAAGTTCGCACAAATGACACCCAACAGCTATGGTTTTATAACACGCCCGTTTCCGGCATCCTGATCCATAAAATTTCCAGCGTAGACGGAAAAGAAATCCCCGGTGTGACCTTCCTGCTCTATGACAGCACCAATACACCGGTTGCACAGGCCACCAGCGATGACCACGGCTACGCTTGGTTTGAGGACTTGCCCGCTGGACGCTACTTCCTGCGCGAGATGGAAAACGAGGGCTATGTGCGGGATACGCAGAAAAAGACCGTCTATGTGAAGCCCGGCGAGACTACTGAGGTCGAATGGGAGAATACCCCCATCACCGGACAGATCCAAATCACAAAGCGTTCTGCGGACTACAACTCCACCAATGGCCTGCCTGCCGGGACACTGCTGGAGGGCGCGGTGTTCGAGATCACCGATAAGGCCGGGAATGTAGTCGATACTATTCGTTCCAACAGCCGCGGACTGGCCATCTCCAAGCAGCTGCCGCTGTCCCGCTATTTCGTCCGCGAGGTGAAAGCGCCGGAGCATTACGGCATCAGTGAAAAGGAACTGACGGTGTATCTGGAATATGAGGGCCAGATCGCCCGCCTTGAAGTGGAGGACAAGAGCCTGTCCACCGGCGTGTCCATCACCAAGACCGGCCCCAAGGAGATCATGGCAAATCAGCCGGTACGCTTTGCGTTCTCGCAGATCGCCAATACCTCCAATGTCAGCCTGAGCAATTTCTATTGGCGCGATACCCTCCCCGCGCAGGTGCGGCTGGAGAAGGTCGTGACCGGCACTTACAACTTCCCCGGCACTTATAAGATCGTCTATCGCGTCAACGGCGGCGATTATCGCACTCTGGCCGATAACCTTTCGACTGGAAAGAACTACACGCTGGCTGCATCCTCTGTGGCGCTGGGGCTGGCCGCCAATGAGCGCGTGACGGAGGTTATGTTCGTATTCGGACAAGCTCCGGCAGGCTTTGCCCAGGTGGAAAGCCCCTATCTCTACTGTAAGGCCGTGGCCGGACTTCCGGCTGGCTCCTTTGTCAATGTGGCGGATGTCGGCGGAACTTATAACGGAACATGGGTGCAGGCAGTCAGCCGTTGGGTCATTTCGGTCTATGGAAAACCGACTGTTCCCAAGCTACCCCGCACCGGGTATTGATGCTGTCGAAATGTGTCTCAAATTGAGCCGCATTATTGGGGCCGCTCCGAAAAGGGAGCGGCCCTTCGCTGTGCAAGGAGGCGCACATGAGACGGAATCAGAATGACAGTCCGCTGCTGTGGCTTCTGCCTGTCCCTGTGGTGCTTTGGCTGGCAGCACTGCTGGCAACGGAGTACAAAGCAGGAATGACGGTGTTTACACTGATGGGACGGTTTTCATGGTTGATGGAGCATCCGCTGTCTGTCCGATGGACGCCGTATACGCTCAAGTTTATGCTGGGCGCACTGATCGCCTATGGCTTTGCCGTGGCGCTCTGCTGCTCTACCCGCGAAAACCGCAGGCCGGGAGAAGAACACGGCTCTGCCAAGTGGGGCAGTGCCAAGCAGCTCAATGCAAAGTACCGCGACAAAGACCCGCGCAACAACACCATCTTGACACAGAATGTCCGCATGAGCCTGAACGGGAAAATGCACCGGCGCAACCTGCTGCAAATCGTGATCGGCGGCTCCGGCGCAGGTAAGACCCGCTTTTTCGTGAAGCCAAATCTGATGGAGGCAAATTGCAGCTTTCTTGTGACTGACCCAAAAGGCGAAACGCTCCGGGCGGTAGCCCCGCTGCTGCTCCAGAAAGGCTATGTCATCAAGGTATTCGACCTGATCGACCCGGCCCGGTCGGACAGCTTCAATGCCTTTGCCTACATCAAGGACGATAAGGATGTGATGAAACTGGTCAACAACTTCATAAAAAACACCACGCCTAAAGGCGCACAGCAGAACGATCCGTTTTGGGAGCGTTCCGAGATCGCGTTGGATACGGCTCTCATTTTGTACTTGATCCACGAAGCACCGCCGGAGGAGCAGAATTTTGAAATGCTCATCTACATGATTGAAAACGGCGGTGCAAAGGAGGACGATGACGATTATCAGTCCCCCTTAGACCTGCTGTTTGAGGCGCTGGAGGAGGATGACCCCAGCCATATCGCCGTGCGGGAATATAAGATTTACAAGCAGGCTGCGGGCAAGACCGCGAAGAGCATCCTAATCTCCGCGGCGGTGCGGCTGTCCGCGTTCATCCTGCCGGAGATACAGAACATCACAGCAAAAGACGATATGGAATTGGACAAGATGGGCGAGCACAAGCAGGCCGTGTTTGCCATCATCCCGGACAACGACAGCACCTTCAACTACATCGTGGGTATGCTCTACACCTGCGCCTTTCAGAGCCTTTACTATCAGGCGGACAAGGTGCATCAGGGGGCGCTGCCCGTTCCCGTGCGGATGATGATGGACGAGTTTTGCAATGTCTCTCTCCCGGATGACTTCGGCAAGCTGCAAGCTACCATGCGAAGCCGCAACATCATGTCTACCATTGTTCTACAAAATATCTCCGCGCTAAAAGCACTGTTCAAGGATGACTGGGAAGGACTGATTGGCAACGCGGATACGCTGCTGTATTTGGGCGGAAATGAAGTCAGCACCTTCAAGTACATCTCGGAGCTGTTGGGAAAGGAAACGCTGGATACCCGGACGCGCAGTGTATCGAAGGGGCGCAATGGCTCCGCCAGTGTGAACTATCAGCAGACCGGGCGTGAACTGATGACGCCCGATGAAGTGCGGGCGCTGGACAATGACCGCTGCATCCTGTTCATCCGCGGCGAGCTGCCGGTGATGGACAGAAAATATGACATTCTGAAGCACCCCGATCTGAAGCTGACAGAGGATGGCGGAGCCGCGCCGTATGTCCATTGTCCCGGTCTGGATTACGCATTGGAGGACTTCCCGCTGTCCACGGAACGCTGGGAGTCCATTGAGATCATTGAATAACATGAGGAGGAACAACCATGAAAAAGAAACGCATTTCGCTTGAGACTGACCGCCGGACGATCCGGGTAGGCCGCCGATATGGGGCGCTTGTCCTGACGGTGCTGGCCTGCGCCGCACTGACCTGTCCCGCGTTGGCCGCTGATGACCCGCTGACCATCGTGGGGAATTTGTCTGACTTCGTGTTTTCCATCATCAAGGCTTTGGGCGTTATCATTCTCGGCTGGGGCATCGTGCAGGTGGGCATGAGCATCCAGTCTCACGACGCCAGCCAGAGGACGCAGGGCTTTCTGTGCCTCTTTGGTGGCCTGATGATCGCCTTCGCCAAGGAGATTTTGACTGCCATCGGCGCAGTGTAACGGAAAAGGGGCAGGCCGTGGAGCCTGCCCCTCTTACTTCTTTGGAGAATTGAGGTGATAGAAATTGAATAACTGGATCGTTGGCACGCTGCAATCGGCCTTCGATACATGGAATGAAAAGCTGACGGAGATCTGGAGCCTTGTCACCACCACGCCGCAGGCATTCCGGGGCGGGGAGATCTGGAATACCATCGTCAGCATCAACGACGGCCTGAAAGCCTTTGGCTACGGTCTGCTGGTGCTGTTCTTTGCCATGAGCGTGTTCCGCTCTGCCGCCAGCTTTCGTGATTTGCAGCGTCCAGAGTTTGCCCTGCGGCATTTCATCCGCTTTCTGCTGGCCAAAATTGCCGTAGGCAGTGCCATGGAACTGATGACCTCTGTGTTCGCTGTCTGCGGCGGCGTGGTGCAGACCATCATGAGCAGTATCGGCGGCATGAGCGCCGCCAGCGTGACGCTGCCGCAGGAGATCATTGACGCCATTGAGGGAGTGGGCTTCTTACAATCCGTTCCGCTGTGGCTCGTCACATTTTTTGGCAGCCTGCTCATTACGGCGCTGTCCTTTATTCTGATTATGACGGTATACGGGCGCTTCTTCCGCCTGTATATGTTCACGGCACTGGCTCCGCTGCCGTTGGCATCCTTCGCGGGCGAGGATACAAGTTTCATGGGGAAAGCCTTTCTGAAAAGCTACATCGGTGTCTGCATGGAAGGTGCCGTTGTGGTGCTGGCCTGTCTGATTTTTTCGGCATTCGCCTCCAGCGGCGCACCCATAGCGGACACCTCTCTGCCCGTTGTCACGATGAGTTGGCAGTATGTAGCGCAGACCATATTCAATATGCTGGTGCTGGTGGGCCTTGTGAAGGGCGCGGAGCGCATCGCAAAGGAGATGTTCGGATTATAAGACAAGAAAAAGCGGGCCGCAGCCCGCTTTTTTCATTTCTCATATTCCGCGATGGGGACACCGTTTTTCACCTGAAAGCCGGAGATGGTACGCCCCTCCACAGCTGCGCGGTGTAGCTCATCCAAGATTAGCCGTTCGGCCAATCGAGCCTTCTGCGTCTCCTGCAACCATTCTACCAGCGGACGCAGCCAGCAGGACAGCGCAAGCAGGCCGAACAGAGACAGCACCCCATAGAACACAAATGGGTGTGCTGCCGCCCATTGCGGATACACGCGCCCGACACAGAGCCAGATCAAGACGGGCAGCAGTTGCAGGCGCAGGAGCAGTGTGAAGATGAGCCGGACGGAAAAAATCAGCAGCGCGATGGCGGCGAAACCAAGAAGTACCTGAGATAAGATCGTCATAGGAAAACCCTCCTTTATTTGGTACTTCTATTATCTCATGCCCCAAAAATCGTGTCAAAAAATCGAAAAATAATTATTTTCAGAGAAATGCGGCTCAATTTGAGACACATTTCGACAGGAGGCTATATCCATGGAGATCAAGATACCAAAAGAAGTCCGCCAACACAGCGAGACGATTTTCTTTGGCCTGTCCACCCGGCAGTTCATCTGTGCGGTGCTGGCTGTTGCGGCGGCCATTGGCACCTACTTTCTGACGAAAGGGACGCTCGGCAGGGAGACGGCCAGCTGGGTGTGCATCCTCGCAGCTGCGCCGTTGGCGGCTGCCGGGTTCTTCCGATACAACGGGTTGACCCTTGAGCAGTTTGCGTGGGCATTCATCAAGTCGCAGGTCTTGTGTGCAAGGCCGCGGGTGTTCCGCTCTGAAAATCTGTACTGCAAAGTAATGAACAGAAAGGAGAGAGACATTTATGATTAAGACACTCCTTGCCGCAGACCGCAGTGAGCGGGAACACTTCCGCATCCCCCGCAGCGTCCAGCAGTCCATCCCCGTTCAGAAGATCTATCGGGACGGCATCTGGCAGGTGGGCGGCGGTAAATACAGCCGCACATGGCGGTTTGCGGACATCAACTACGCGCTGGCCTCCCATGAGGATCAGCGGGATATGTTCTCTGCTTACTGCGGTGTGCTGAACAGTCTGCCCACAGACGCCACTACGAAGATCACCATCAACAACCGGCGGCTGAATGGCGCGGACTTTCAGCGCAGTATTCTGATGCGGGAGCGTGGGAATGATTTGGATCGCTACCGCAGAGAGTACAACCGGGTCGTGACCGACAAGGCATCCGAGAGCAATGACCTGATCCAGGATAAGTACATCACCGTGTCCGTTGCACGGAAGAGCATCGAGGAGTCCCGCACCTTCTTCCATCGGGTCGATACCGACCTTGGCAAGAACTTCGGCAGGCTGGAGAGCGGTGCGCGTCCGCTGGATAATCAGGAGCGTCTGCGTATCTTTCACGATTTCTTCCGCCCCGGTGAGGAAGAACAGTTCCACTTTGACCTGAGCGATGCCATGCGGAAGGGACACGATTTCCGGGACTATATCTGCCCGGATGGACTGTGCTTCAAGGCAGACCATTTTGAGATGGGCAGTAAGGTGGGCCGCGTCCTGTTCCTGCGGGACTATGCCAGTTACATCAAGGATGAAATGATCGCCAAGCTCTCCGACTTCCCGCGCAACCTGATGCTGTCCATCGACATTTTGCCGATTCCCACGGATGAGGCCATCCGTGAGGTACAGAGCCGCATTCTCGGCATCGAATCGGATATTGCCCGGTGGCAGCAGCGGCAGAACAGCCGGAACAATTTTACCGCCAGCATCCCCTATGAACTGGAACAGCTGCGGGCGGAAACGAAGGAGTTTCTGGACGATCTGAGTACCCGTGACCAGCGGATGATTTTTGCCAATGTCACCATCGTCCACATGGCGGACACGCTGGAGCAGCTGAACGCCGACACGGAAACGCTGCAAGCGATTGGGCTGGAGCAGGCTTGCCAGTTCTCCGTTCTCCGCTATCAGCAGGAGGACGGACTGAACACGGCCTTGCCCTATGGCCTGCGCCGCATCAAAACAACCCGCACCCTGACAACGGAATCCACCGCTGTTTTGATGCCGTTCCGCGTGCAGGAGATCCAGGATGCGGGCGGCATTTATTACGGCGTCAATGCGGTCAGCCGAAATCTGCTGATCTGCAACCGGAAGAAGCTGCTGAACCCGCATGGCTTCGTGCTGGGTGTTTCCGGCAGCGGTAAGTCCTTCAGCATGAAGGAGGCTATCACCTTTATCGCACTTTCCACCAACGATGACATTATTATGATCGACGCAGAGCGGGAGTACGGCGAGCTGACACGGGCGCTGCAAGGGGCGGTGCTGGAGATCTCGCCATCCAGCCCACACCATATCAATCCGCTGGATATTAACCGGGGCTACGGAGCCGGTGAGAACCCTATTGCCATGAAATCGGAGCTGATGATGAGCATTTGCGAGCAGCAGATGGGCGTCGGGCAGCTTGGGGCGTTCCATAAATCCATCATTGACCGCTGCACCGCCAATATCTATCACGATTTCATCAAGAGCGGCGGCGAAGGCAGGATTCCAACTCTCCCAGACTGGCGCAACGAGGTAAAGCGGCAGCCGGAGCGTGAAGCGCAGGAGCTGGCCCTTGCGTCTGAGCTGTTCGTGGAGGGCAGTCTCAATATGTTTGCCCACGAAACCAATTTTGACATTGACAATCGTATCGTCTGCTTCGACCTTTATGAGATGGGCGAACAGCTCAAACCCACAGCCCTGAATGTCGTTCTGGAGACGATTCAGAACCGCGTGGCAGCAAACCGTCTGGCCGGGAAATACACATGGGTCTTTGTGGATGAGGTGTATCTGTTCTTCAAGTATCACTACTCCGCACAGTTCTTGTATAAGTGCTGGAAGCGCTTTCGCAAGTATGCGGCAGCTATGACCGCCGCCACGCAGAATATCGAGGAATGCCTGCGCTCGGAAACGGCGCGCTTGATGCTGGCCAACAGTGAGTTTCTGATCCTGCTGAACCAAGCGGCCACCGACCGGGCTGAGCTTGCGAAGTTGCTGCATATTTCGGAAACGCAGATGAGCCATGTGACAAATGTGGAGGCAGGTCACGGCCTTATGCGGATCGGCAGTTCCATCATTCCCTTCATCAACGAATTTCCGCGGGACAGCGAACTGTACCGCCTGATGAGTACCACGCCGGGGGACAAATGAGGACTGTCGAAATTCGTCTCAAATTGAGCCACATTAAGGGGGTGAGCTGATTTGCCGGAGTTCAAGGAAAAGCCCAAAATGGGACAGCCGAAAAGCAAGCGTTCCGCCATGCTCGATCCCCGGCATCGGGCAGTGCTGCTGAAAGAAAAGTACCGTCAGCAGATGGAGCGGCAGGATACCGACGCGGAAAATGCTGAGACACAGGCGGTCGGCCGCGTGGAATCCGCTGCGGAATGGGCAGCCGAGGAGCTGCGGGAGCGTGTGCCGCAGGCACCGAAGAAAAAGCTGCCGGTCAAGGAAAGACCTTCGACCTATGATGAGGTCGGGCATGAAACAGGGTTACCGTCAGAGCGGCGGGGAACGACGCCTGCGGAGCGTGCTGCCCCGAAAGACACCGGTGCGGAGCAGGCGGTTGACCACCGCGTGCCAGCAGAGAAGCAGCAGTTTGAGGCCCGTCGTCAATTCGTGGTGGACAAGCAGGAAAAGAAGTGGAGGGCAGAGCGACAGGCTCCACCCTCCACCGCAGACCCATTTGCGGTCTATGACGCAGACTGGGAGCCTGTATCTCCGTCGCACTCAGAAGCGCAGAGCAAAAGTCCCTTCAAGGAACGCAGGCCGCGCTCTGTGCAGAGATATAGCGGCAAGAACAAAACGGAAAAGCCGCCCAATGCACCCAAGGACAGACGCACCTTGCCCAAGGTGACGAAGCCTGTACCGTCAGCCGTAAAACCTTCCCAGCAGCCGCTTCGACAAAGGATGGTGCAGACGAAAAAAACTGCAAAGACGGCGTTTGAGGCGTTCAAGCGTACTGCCGTGATGGTACACCGTGCGGCTGCCACGCTGATTTCTGCTGTGACCGGCTTGATCGGCGGCACAACGCTTTTGCTTGCGCTTGCGATCATCATTGTTATCGCAGCTGTGGCCAGCTCACCCTTCGGCCTGTTTTTCGCCGCGGAGCGCAATGCTCCCGATACCGTGTCGGTGGCAGAGGCTGTAACGCAAGTGAATATCGCCTATAATACAAAGCTGGAAGAATTGCAGACCGGGAACTATGACAGTATTCAAATCCACGGACAGGCCCCGGACTGGCCGGAGGTGCTGGCCGTGTTTGCCGCAAAAACCGCAGGAGCAGACGATGGCGTGGATGTGGCCACACTGGACGCTGACCGGGTAAGCCGTCTGACTGCGGTGTTCTGGGACATGACCGAGATCACAACGGAAGTGGAAACGATAGAGCATTCTGGAAGTGGAGATGATGATGGCTGGACGGAGTACATTTTGCACATCACCATCACGCCAAAAACAGCGGATGATATGCGGACGGCCTATGCCTTCACCCGTTATCAAAACGATGCCCTGGACGAGCTGCTGGCTGACCGGGTGGCGCTGGCTTCACTGGCCTCCAGTCTGACGATCACCAATGCGGATGCGGCGGAAGTCCTTCAGAACCTCCCGGATGACCTCTCACCGGAGCGTCGCGCCGTGGTGCAGAACGCGCTGACGCTCTACGGCAAGGTCTCCTACTTTTGGGGCGGCAAGAGCCTTGTTCTCGGCTGGGACTCCCGCTGGGGACAGCTGCGGCAGGTCACGGCGGCGGGCAGCTCCACCACCGGCACCTACCGGCCCTACGGGTTGGACTGCTCTGGCTTTGTCGATTGGGCCTTTTACAATGCCACAGGCGGAAGCTATATCATCGGACATGGCGGCGGGGCCACCATGCAGCACAGCTATTGCACCGATATAAGCTGGCAGGACGCCCGGCCCGGTGACTTGGTATTTTACCCGGACAATTCTCATGTTGGCATCGTCTGCGGACGAGACGAAACCGGGAAGCTGCTGGTGATCCACTGCGCCAGCGGCGCGAACAATGTGGTCATCACCGGGACAAGCGGTTTTGCGTCTGTTGCAAGGCCGGATTATTACGGAGAATAACCCCTGTCGAAATGTGTCTCAAATTGAGCCACATTATTATTCAGGCCCACACTGCCTTTTCGGGCGGTGTGGGCCTGCTTTTTTATAAAAAGATGGAGACGGAACATAAAATGCTCCGTCTCCGCAGTTTAAGCATAAAGTTGAGTGTCTCACTCTTTCGAGCTGACAAGATAGACCTTTTTGCTAATTGTATTTTAGCAAATTCTCTATGCCATGTCAATGTCTATCCGCAAATATTATATGCAGAGTTCAATCGTTCTGACATTGCTTTTCGGAAGAAGTTTTTTCAAGCTGAGCGGTCAGTTCCGCAATTTTCTGCTGAGCGGCTTCAAGAGCGGTTTGCAGTTGGCTGATTTGCTGGCGTCCGTTCAGTATCTCTGTATTCTTAGACTGCATTTGAGGGGCCGCGAGGATATATGCCAGCTTTGTTCGGATGCAGTCCAGCAAATCCATGCCATCTGTAAAGGTATCTGCACCGTGGATTGCATTTTGCCGTGCAATTTCCTGCCTGTCCACGATATAGCTTTTTACATTGCAGCGCAGATTGCTGATGATACGGTCTTTGTGTACGGATTTGATTTGATGGAGATTGATGATCGTGTCTTTCGGAAATACGGTGCCGTCTCTTTTGGCTTTGATGATGACCTCTTCAATGTCGGCAGAAAAGCTATTGGGGCTGTCGTCAGAGGTGGTCGGTGCAACGATCACTGTGTTTGCAAAGTTGTAAAGAACAATGGCTGGGTGTGGGAAGGATAGCTCCGTCTGGATATTGCCGCAACCGAAGTCCACAAAGACTTTATCTCCCCACTTATAACGGTAAGATTTCTTCTTGCTTTTAGGAGCAAGGATGCCGGCGGAATTATAAAAGTCGTTCCAAAGTATAAATGGAATTGCCTGAACATTCTGGCAGGATCGAACCAGCGACTCCGTATCTGACAATGTAGAGCCTAACTCAGCGGCGCTGTCCGGGCTATCCGCACATTTCTTGAATTTTTCAGTGGCTAACAGCTGCCTCAGTAATTGCTTGTTGATTGGCATGACAGCACCTTCCTTTGTGCTTTGTTTGCATTATTATATGGGAAATTGTCTGCTATGTAAAGGTATTGGGCGGTATTGTCGAGGATTGTAGAAAATAGTAAGGGAACAACCCACTGTCGAAATGTGTCTCAAATTGAGCCACATTATTATTCAGGCCCACACTGCCTTTTCGGGTGGTGTGGGCCTGTTTTTATTTTGCTCTAAAACAATAGCGGCTGCCAACGAAAATGCCGGTAACCGCTACTTGAAGGATACAACATCGTTCGGAGTACAGCCAATGATCTTGCACAGCTTCTCCAAGGTAAGCATGGTGATGTTTCCGCCCTTTTTGAGGGAGTCGAGCGTGTGATTATCAATGCCGCTCTGCAAAAGCTGGTATTGCGTCACATTGTTTCGTCTCATGGTTTCCCACAGCGGCCCGTAATCGACTATCTCCATCACCACATTTCCTGTCTGATAAAGAAATTATATGTGGTATTCTGAGAAAACCATATTGTGATTATACCCACAATGCAGTAAAATGAGAGGTAAGTCAGATACGGGGCTTGGCGCACAAATCGTCGAAAAATGCGTCTCAGTTTGAGACGCATTAAAAGCTATTTCGATTTTATGATCCTGTCCGGGAATACGGAAGCGTTGATAAGGTCAGCGGGATCGACCTCCAGCGCATCAGCAATATCGAAGAACACATCCAGCGAGAAGCTGTGAGCCATGTTCGGTGCTTCAATCGTGCTGATGAGTGAGCGGCTGACACCGGCCTTCTCGGCCAGCTTCTCCTGTGACAGACCACGCATTTTACGGAGCGCCGCAATGGCGATCCCAAGCTGTATGAAACGGTCACGATTTTTGAAGGAAACTTCTTTGCTCATGCGGTGTCCTGCCTTTCTGATGATAAGCAAATTATACGGTTTCCCAAATCTCTTTTCTGTATGTATCAGAGAGCTATTGATTTAATTAGTGAGCAATATTATAGTATAGGAAAGCACATGACGGAATTGGTGAGTTGCGAAATAGAGAGAGGACGCAGTTATGGAGAACTATCGTTGTGCGATCATAGGCCAGCATCCCATGCGGTTTCCGTGGGGCTTTGACGAAGAAGATGCTAAATGCCGCCGAATGAAACTGGAACTGGCTCAGTGTATTATGGAACTGCGTCAATGTGGAGTGACAGAATTTCAAGTTGCCTGTGACCCTGGCGTGGGATTGTACGCCGGGGAAATCGTCAATATCACGAAGCAGAATGACGAGGCCATGCGCCTTGTTTGCGTAACCCCTTTTGAAGAACAGGCTACCAAGTGGACGCCGCAGCTCCGGGAACGGTACTTCAATATGCTCGCGGGATGCACGGAACTGGACTGCATCGACTTCCATGAGCAGCCTGACGCCCAGCTTTTGGCCTATCAGCGGATCATCAAACAGTCGGGCGTGGTGCTGGCCGTCTATGCCCCCGACCTTGCGGACGGGAGCGTCGAGGATAAGGCTGTGTCCTATGCGCTTGCACTGGGCAGACCGGTCATGCTGATTCATCCCGAAACCCTGAAAACAAAATGGCTGAATGTGCCCACTGAAAAGGCCCCCGGATAGACTGTCCCGCAACCAAAATCACCGGTCTCATACTTTGGAACGATTTACATTTCCGTCAGGGGCTGTATAATAAACTTAAATGATTATAAATCGTGTCGAAAGAGGTATTGACAAGGGGGCATGCCCCCTTGTCCCGTAGGGTTCCCCTACGGGACAATTCCACTCTGGTGCAAGGGAGGGACACGCTTGCAGGACAACATCATCGTAAAACCGTCCGTTGAGAAGCAGTTTGACCGTTTTCTGCGGCAGGGGCGCGTGCTCTTTTTCAGCGCACCCTGCGGCTTTGGAAAAACGGCGGTGGCGGAGGCGCTGCTCTCCAGCCGGGAGGTATTGCGCCTGCCGGCGGACAGTGTCGGCTCCAAGCTGCCCTCTGCGGAGGCTGACTGGCAAATCTTACTGCTGGACGATTTGCAGGATATGCAGGAGGAGCAGGACTGGAATGCCCTGTGCGAGCTGATCCGTGCCTGCCCCGAGCGCCGCTTCGTCCTGCTCTCCCGCGGCACGCCGCCGGGGAGCCTCATGGCCTTTCAATACACGGGGCTGATGACGGTGCTGGAGGCCGACGACCTGCTCTTTGATGCGGACGATGTGCGGCGGCTGTTTCAGCTTTCGGGAGCAAATGTAACAGATAGTGAGATCGACGGAATTTTGAAAGAATCCGTGGGCTATCCGCTGGGTGTGGCCATCACGGCGCGGTGCATGTTCCCGGACAAGCCGTGGACGCCGGAGCTGGTGGCGCGGGTGTTCCGCGAGGTGTTTCTCTACTTTGAAACCGCCATCTACCGGCGCTTTGACCTGCCGGTGCGGCGCTTCCTGTTGGAGCTGGCCCCCTTTGAAAGTTTTGACTTGGAAATGGCACGGATGGTCAGCGGCGATCCCCGTGCCGGCGAACGGCTGGACTGGCTTCTTCGATACACCACTATGCTGCGCTACGACGACTGCCAGCGCTTCCACTTCTGGTCGGGTTTCCGAGCTTTTCTCCTCTGGGAGATGGAACGGGAGTATACCGAGGAAAAGCGCAAAGCGCTCTTCAGCCGGGGCGGGCTGTACTATGAGCTGAAGGAGGACTACGCCCGCGCGCTGGAATGCTACACCAGCGGCGGTGACCATTCCAAGGTCTCCGAGCTGCTGGTGCGCAATGCAGAACTCCACCCCGGCATGGGTCACTATGCCGAGATGGAAAAATACTACCGCAGCCTGCCGGAGGCGGAAATTCTCGCCTCTCCCTCGCTGATGCAGGGCATGAGCATGCTCTGCGCGCTGGCGATGGACTACGAAGGCTCGGAGCGCTGGTACGGCGAGCTGCAAAAGTTTGCCGAACACTGCGGCAGGCAGGACGCCGCCGGAAAGCAGGCCCGCAGCCGCCTTGCGTGGCTGGATATTTCCCTGCCCCAGCGGGGCGTGAACGGTCTGACGGAGACCATTCCCGCCGTGTTCCGGCTGCTGATGAACAAGGAAGTGACGCTGCCGTCCTTCTCCGTCACGAGCGCGCTGCCCAGCATCATGAACGGCGGCAAGGACTTCTCCGAATGGAGCAAAAAGGACGACCTGCTCTACAAAACCCTCCGTCTCCCCGTGGAGACGGTGCTGAGCCGGGATGGCGTGGGTCTTGCGGACTGCGCCATCGCCGAGAGCAAGTTTGAAAAGGGGGAGGACGTGGCCGGGCGGATGCTGTCCCTTCTCCCGCAGCTGAACGAGGTGCGCAACCGCGGCGCACCGGACATGGAGTTCGCCGTCAGTGGACTGCTGGCCCGCAGCCAGCTGGCAAGCGGACAGCCCGCCGACGCGCGGCGCACCATCGAGGTGCTCCGTGAATGCTTTGCCGAGCGCGGTTTGACACGCTTTCTGCCCAATATGGACGCCATGCTCTGCCGTATTGACATGCACACCGGCGACCTTGACGCGGCGGACGCATGGTATCGGGAAAAAGCCCCGCGGGAGCCGACGCACCTGAACGTCATGCGGCGCTACCAGTACCTCACCCAGGCCATGGTGGAGCTGGCGGACGGCAGGCCGGACGCGGCGCTGCTGACGCTTGCCCCGCTGGAGCCGTACATCCCAAACTGCGCCCGCATCATCGACGGGATTCACCTGAATGTCCTGACTGCCATTGCCCTGTACCGCAAGCGGGACGAGGGGTGGCGCAAGAGATTGACGGCGGCGCTGGACGCGGCGGCGGAGTACCGCTTCATCCGCACCGTCAGCGTATACGGCACGGCGGTGCTGCCGCTGCTGGAGGCACTGGACTGGGACGGCAACAAAGCATGGCGCAAGCGGCTGATGGCGGCGGTGCGGACGCAGGCGGCGTTCTACCCGCATTTCCTCGAACCCCGCCTTGCCCCCGGTGAGGAGCTGACGCCCACGGAGCTGCAAATTCTCCATCTGCTCTGCGCGGACAAGTCCAACGCCGAGATCGCGCAGATCATGGATGTGAAGCTGCCGACCGTGAAGACCCATGTCAGCCATATTCTCGAAAAGCTGGATGTGAAGCGCCGGGCGGAAGCCAAGACAGCAGCGAAGAAGCTGCATTTAGTGCAGGACGACCTGTAAAAACAGCATCCGGCAGATGTCGGATTTCCATATAAAGGCAAGATGATTTTTCAAGGAGGAAAGATATGAAAAAACGAGTATTGAGTATGTTCATGGCGCTGGTGCTGTGTCTGACGCTCCTGCCCACGGCGGCGCTGGCGGACGAGCTGGGGCCTGTGGACGGCACGTCCACCGTGGAAACGGCGGGCGCTGACGCGGAAGCGGAAGCCAAGGCGAAGGCCGGCGCGGAAGCCGTGGCCGCCGTGCAGGCGATGATCGATGCCCTGCCCGATGCGCTGACGGAGGAAAACGCAGGGGACGTTTCCGCAATGCTAGGCGAGATCGATGCGGCGATGGCTGCGCTTGAGGATGAGGAACGCGCCGCGCTGGATCTGACGCAGTATCAGGCGGCGATCGCGGCATTGGCGGCACTCGCTGCGGCGCAGGGGGAGATCGCGCTGTATGCGGATGAAGGGACGCAGCCGACAGAGGGCAGTGGTTTGGAAGGCAATCCTTATTTGATTGGCACTTTGGAGGAATTGAAATGGTTCCGTACACAGGTGAATAGCGGGAATAATGATATTTGCGCGAAGCTGACGGCTGATATTACATTGAGCGAATGGGAGCCGATCGGCACGCAGGGCAGCCCATATAAAGGGACATTCGATGGCAGTGGCTGCACGATTTCTGGCGCGAGCGTGCCTGACAGTACAACGCAGGATTGGGGACTGTTTGGGTATATTGGCAGCGGCGGTACGGTGAAGTGGATCGTGGCGAGTATTGAAGGTCTGTCCATAAATTGCGCCCAAAGTGGCGTGATCGCAGCGCATAATGCAGGTATAATTGAGTGCTGCAGCGTGGATATCTATGGATTGGCAGGCAGCCTGTCTATCAGCGAAGATTTCGGCTTGATCGCTTATGAGAATAGCGGCACGATTGAAAATTGCCGAGGAGAGGCAAGGGCTTCAAGCGGTGCCTCTAATTTGAATGCTTCAGATGGTGCGAAAGCGGCAGGTATTGCTTTTGATAACAGCAAGGGCACAATACAAAGCTGCTATTTTAGCGGCAGATTTCGATATACGATTTCGGGGGATAGTACTACCGGATATACAGCCACAAGTGATGATTATGCGATTGCCTCAAATCGTGGCACCATCACGAATTGCTACTATCTTGGGGATTCACGAGTAGGGATATACCTTGATGATACGGTTGCTGATGCCAGTGATGGCATTGTCGGTGTGCCTGTATCTAATTGGCAGCAACCAAATACAGCACTTAATTCCGGTGCGGTTACATGGAAACTCAATGGCAGTGATAATAACAAGACAGACCCGTGGCGGCAAGATTTTATAAGCAGTACTAGGCAGGGGACACCTACACTAAATAGGGCGCATGGACGGGTTACAAAAAACGATGATGGCTCATATAAACTTGAGACACCGCATACGCACTGGACAAACGGTGAGCTAAAGGAGTTCACAGCAGTCAATAGTGCATCGGATTGCGGCAGCAGCGGATATTACTATCTGAATGCAGATAATATTACGCTCAGCAAGCAATGGGAAATTAGCGGCGATGCTATACTCTGCTTAAATGGCAAGACGCTTACAACGGCGGGGGAGAACAACATTGCTGTGAAAAATGGTACGCTTACCCTGATGGATGATAACGGTGCCGCCGGGCAGATTACCGGTACGGGCGGCAGTTGCATTGCGGTTAGTGGCGGCATGTTCAAGCTGGAGAATAGCAAAATCAGCGGAAATACAACAGGCGTTATGCTCGATGGCGGCGCATTCACCATGCAGGGCGGCGAAATCAGTGGGAATACGGTAGGCGTGGATGTTAAGAGCGGCGACCTTACGCTCGGCGGCAAGGCGCAGATTACCGGCAATGACAAGAACATCCTACTGGCGCAGGGCTCGAAAATCAGCTTTGATTCGCTTGACCCGTCCGCGAAATTCGGCATTTCTGTGGAAAATCAGAAGGACTTGAGCGACCCTGTTGCCGTGACGGATGCGACAGGCGGGCAGTATTTTGCGCAGCTTGTAGCGGATGGGTTCAAGGAGGATGGCTCGGGCTTTGAGCTTTATCTGAGTGACGATGGCAAGACGGTTATGCTGGGTAGGCAGAGCAAGCATACGCATTGCATCTGCGGCAATAGCAGCAAGAATGTCAATGGGCATACACACGACGCAGGCATTACCTTTCTGCCTTGGACAGAAACGAATAAACTGCCTGCTTCCGGCAATTACTACCTGACCAGAAATGTGACCTTGACAGGTAATGCCGGTCCGAAAGACGCCAACGTCTGCCTGAACGGCTATACCGTGACGCTTTCCGATGTTGGACGCATTAACCCATCCGGCACCACGCAATTGACGGACTGTAGTGTGGATGGGAAAGGGAAACTGGAATCTTATGCCGGTAAAGCCAATGGTGGTGTAGCAATATCGAGAGGCAACAAGTTCTCTCTCTATGGCGGTACGCTTAATGGCGTCAAAGTAGAGATTGGTCAGACCGGCGGCGGTACGTTCAACATGTATGGCGGCAAGATCACAGGGAATACAAAGGGAACTGTTGTCGGACAGAGTAAAACCGGCGGCAATCAAAGTGCAATTACAATCAATATGTACGGCGGCGAGATCAGCGGCAACCATATTAGTGAGAACCAGGGCGGCGGTGTGTTCGTTGGTTCGGGCAATCAATTTAATATGTATGGCGGAACGATTCAGAACAACAGCGCAGTAGATGGCGGCGGTGTGTATATTGCGCCTGCTTATAATGCTTATTCAGCCGGAGAGATGACGATCTGCGGCGATGCTGTTATTCAGGGCAACAAGGCTGGCAGTGTCACAAACAATGTCAGCCTGCCCAGCGGCAAACAAATCACGATCAGCGGGAAGTTGGTCGAGAACGCGAAAATCGGCGTGACTACGCGAGCTAATCTTTCGCAGGGGAATGTGAATATCGCTACGGCGACGGACGCGGGCTGGGTTGCCGCGAAGAATTTCACCAGCGATAACTCCGCGTACCATGTTGGCTTGGTGAATGACGGCAAGACCGTACAGCTGCAGGTGCATTCGCATCAGTGGGAGTATAGCGTCAGTCCGGATGGTACTACTATCACGGCGAAGTGTACGGCGGGAAATTGCGATTTGGAGAACGGCAATGGCGGCAATGTGACCATCAAGGCCCCCACCGGCGATTTGACCTACGACGGCAATGCCAAGGAAGCCACGCTCGAAGGTGCCCTCACCACCGGCGTGACCCTGTCGGACATCAAATACTACTATAAAATCGGAGAGCAAGAATACCAGCTTGAGACCGGTGCCAAGCCCACCAATGCAAAGAGCTACAGAGCCGAAATCACCGTAGGCGGCGTCAATGCCAGCGTGGACTATAAGATCGACCCGCAAACTCTGCAGATCACGGCGAATCCCACCATGATCACCTACGGCGATGCGCCGACCCATGATGGCGTGACCTACATGGGCTTTGTGAACGGTGAGAACAAGGATACGAGCGACCTCATCGGTGAGCTGACGTACACGTACAACTACAAGCAGTACGACGATGTCGGCGATGGAAACTTCACCATTACCCCCGGCGGCCTGACGTCCAATAACTATCGCATTATCTTCGGAAATGGCTCGCTGGGTGTGGAGAAAAAGACCGTCACGATCACCTGGAACAACACCGATGGCCGCACCTATGACGACCGCAAGGGCGAAGTGACCGCCACGGCGAACGGCATGGTGAACGGCGACGTGATCGGCGTTACTGTCAGCGGCAACGAGCTGACGGTCGGCGGCCATACCACCATCGCCACCGGTCTGACCGGCGAAAAGGCGGACAACTACAAGCTGCCCACGGAGGACGAAAACAAGTCCGTGACCTACACGGTCGGCGCGGCGGCGCAGAATCTGACCTTCGCGCTGGGTGACCAGACCAAGATCTACGGCGATCCCGATTTCGCCAACGCGGCCACGAATGACCGCGCGGACGGCGCGGAAGTTCAGTATTCCAGCGACGACACGGACGTTGCGACTGTTGACGACGACGGCAAGGTCACCATCGTTGGCGCGGGCACCGCAAAGATTACCGCAACAGCGCCCGCCGTGGACGGCAAATATTCCGCAGGCTCGGCAGAGTACACCCTGACCGTCAGCCCCAAGACGCTGACGGCAAATGATCTGGAATTCACCACGGACACGATCACCAAGACCTATGACGGCGACACGACGTGCACAACGGCCACCGTGCAGATCAAGTCGGCTGCCAAGGTGAACCAGAACGACGTTCTGCCCACCGTGACCGGCACCTATGCTTACAACAGCAAGGATGTTAATAGCGCCAGCAAGGTGACCTTCACCTCCACCGAGTCGAGCAGCACGAACTACATCCTGCCCGCAAACCTGACAGTGGAGCAGAACGCCAGCATCACCCCTGCCGATCAGGCCGAGCTGACGATCGCCTCCGCCGCCACCACGCCCTACGGCACTGACCTGACCCTGACCGTCAGCGGCGGCAGCGGAAACGGAGCCGTGACCTACACGGTAGCGAATGGCACCGGCAAGGCCACCGTCTCCGGCAGTACGCTGCACCCCGTTCAGGCGGGCACCGTCACGGTCGTTGCGACCAAGGCGGGCGACGGCAACTATCACAGCGTCAGCAGCGCCGAGACTCTGATCACTATTGGTCAGGCGGACTTCACCGGTAAAATCTCCAAAACCATCCCCATCGTCAAAAACCGCACCGATGCACAGACCGCCACTCTGACGGCGGCGGACTTCTTCACGGCGAATCAACTGCCGGACGGAGCCAAAATCACCGGCGTAACGCAAGGCAGCGGCACACTCATGAGCACCGTGGGCCTGACGGACGGCAAGCTTTCCTACGTCAGCAAGCGCAACATCTCTGACGCAGCCGATGAGACCTACACCGTCACCATCGCCACCACGAACTATACTGACATCACGGCGACGCTGACCTTCCACCTCACCGACAAGGAGTCCGTGACCATTTCCGGCCTGACCTACACTAACAAGACCTATGACGGTCAGCCCATCGCCCCCACCGGCGCACTGGTCGTCTCCGGGGACAAGGTCCCCGTCAACGAGCTGGTGGTGCTGTACTCCGGCACGGGCACCACGAACTACCAGAGCGCCGACGCGCCCAAGAACGCCGGCACCTACCAGGTGACCTACTCGGTCGCTGAGAGCAACGAGAGCTGCATCGGCTCGGCTTCCTATTCCTTCACTATCGCCCCGAAGCCGGTCACCGTGGCCCCCAAGAGCATTTCCATCACCAAGGGCGACGCGCTCCCCACCTTCGAGCTGGTCTGCAACGGCCTGGTCCAGGGCGACACCCTGACGCCCAGCGTCCGGCCCGCCTTCACCTGCTTCGAGAGCGACGGCACCACGGCGGTCACCGCCAACACCGCAGCGGGCACCTACGCCATCACCTGGACCAACGCGGATGGCACGACCTTCTCTGATGCCAATTACACCGTGACCAAGGAGGCCGCCGGTACCCTGACCATCACCGCCCGCGGCTCCTCCGGCGGCGGCGGTTCTTCCGTCACCACCTACCCCGTGAACACCCCCAGCAAGACCCAGAGCGGCAGCGTGACCTCCACCCCGAAAAACGCCTCGAAGGGCGACACGGTGACCATCACCGTCAAGCCGGACAGCGGCTTCGTTCTGGACGGCCTGACCGTCACCGACCGCAACGGCAACGTGCTGAAGCTCACCGACCAGGGCGGCGGCAAGTACACCTTCATCATGCCTGCGAGCAAGGTGGAGGTCAAGGTCACCTTCATGGACGACAACACCATGCTGAACTTCTTTGTGGACGTCAAGGCCGACAACTACTTCTACGACGCGGTGATGTGGGCGGCGGAGAAGGGCATCACCTCTGGCACGGACGCCACACACTTCAGTCCCAACGCCGCCTGCACCCGCGCCCAGATCGTGACCTTCCTGTGGCGTGCAGCCGGTTCTCCCGAGCCGAAGGGCACCGGCAGCTTCGCGGATATCCCCGCTGACAGCTACTACACCAAGGCGGTGGCCTGGGCCGTGGAGAACGGCATTACCGGCGGCACCGGCGACGGCAAGTTCAGCCCGAACGCTACTTGCACCCGTGAACAGGCTGTAGCCTTCCTCTACCGCGCCTCCGGCAGCCCCGCCGTCAGCGGAGGCAGCGCGTTCAACGATGTGGCGGCAAATGCCTACTACGCTGATGCAGTCGCATGGGCGGAGAAGAACGAGATCACCGGCGGCATCGGCGGCGGTCTGTTCGGTTCCGGCAACGACTGCACAAGAGCGCAGATCGTGACTTTCCTGTATCGAACCTATCAAGGAAAGTAAAAAACAGGGCGGTAACAAGCCGTCATCAAAGAATTTATAACAGAGCCCGCAAGGCGGCTCCTTCACGGAGTCTTCTTGCGGGCTACTTATATGCAAACCGGTCATAAAGTTGCAAATACCGACATTTACGGACGTTAAACGGCTTTATTTGTAGACCATTGTAGAACGATTACATGACACAAAACTGCACATATCGTGTATGATTGAGTTACGGAGGATACGGATGTTTACAAAGATTTTCGAACTTGCCGTCGCACACCCGGCACTCTCCCACTATCCCGCTTTTGCGGCTGAAACAGAATATCAGGGTATTCCTAACGGCTGGATGAAAAACTGTTAAATCCAGCACATAGCATAGGTCTTACGCAAAAAAGACCTGCCACTGGCCGAGAGGCCCGCCTATGCTGCCCTTTCTCTGTTTTGATCTTCAAATATCACATAGGAGGGGTAACAATGCCTTTGGTTTATTATGTGCCTGAATATGAGAGGGACGCGGAACAGATCCCGCTGGACGCCGAGCGTTTGCTGCGCCTGCTTGGCGTTACTGGGAAGCTGTCCGGTTTCCGCTATGCAGTCTATATGGTTGAACAGGTTCGAGATCAGCCGGACAATGTGTTGCTTATTACGAAGCGCCTTTACAAGCAGACGGCGGATCATTTCAACACCACGCCGAGTTGTGTGGAGCGCAATCTCCGCACGCTGATCCAGAGCTGCTGGAATCAGCTCGACCATGACTTTCTGAATGTGATCGCTGGTACGCAGCTGCGCCAGCCGCCGACCAATTCTCAGTTCATCGACATGATGGCCGCTTACCTGCGAAACTGATCTTCGCGGAGAAAGGCGGCGCTCTGCCGCCTTTCTCTTTTTATCACTGCGGAAATGTGGCTCAATTTGAGACAGATTTCGACACGGTTGCCATTTGGCACAGGCACATTAAAAGGTGTGTCTGTGCGGGCTGGCGACAGCCTGTGTTCACTGTCCATAAGCAGTAAACTGTTTGCACCTTGAGAAGTGAATGACCGTCCAAATCGGATATGTTTTTCGGTGAAGCAGTGCATTTGCGTGCCAAGAAAATCAAAACGCCGCTGAAAGTTGTGCAGGGGTAGGAACGGATTTGGGGAGAACGGCCTCCATATCAAGACCATATCTGCATGAGGGTATGGTCTTGCAATTTTTACAATACGGAGGAATGGATCGTGAATCAGAAGCAGTGTTCAGAATGCGTATCGACGCACGAAACGGCGCAAACGCAGACGATCTTTGTAGATGGCTGCAAGGTTACAGTCCGGTATTCCGGCCATAAAAACCCCGATGCCATCCGCGGAATCAAGGAAATCCTTCTCACAAATATTGCGAAAAAGGCGTAAAATTTTGCACTATTTGATGAAATATGAGATAATAATGGTGTAGAGATGCACCTTGAAAATTGAAACAAGGCCATATACACCGTTCCAAAGATTGTTAAGAACAACAGGAGTGATGTATATGTTAGAAAACTTAATGGCTGATTTGCGGCGTGTTTATTGCCTGTACCGTGTTTCGACGCTGGGACAGGTTGAGAAAGATGATATTCCCATGCAGAAACAGTATTGCCGCGAGTTCGTCGGGCAGCATCCCGGCTGGGAAATCGTCAAGGAATTTTCGGAAAAAGGTGTTTCCGGGTTTAAGGTCTCAGCGAAAGACCGGGATGCCATTCAGGAAATTCAGCGTGACGCCTTGCAGAACAAATTCGATATTCTGCTGGTATTCATGTTTGACCGATTGGGACGCAGAGAGGACGAAACGCCTTTTGTTGTGGAGTGGTTTGTCAAAAACGGTATTGAGGTGTGGAGCGCCAAGGAAGGACAGCAGCGGTTTGATACCCATGTGGACAAGCTGCTGAATTACATCCGTTACTGGCAGGCGTCCGGTGAAAGCATCAAAACCTCTGTCCGCACCAAGACCCGAATGGAGCAACTGACGCAGGAGGGACATTTTACTGGCGGCGGTGTTCCGTTTGGTTATCGTCTGGAACATAAGGGACGCACCAATAAGCGAAATCAGGATGTGGGCGATCTTGTGATCGACCCGGACGAAGCAGAAATCGTGAAACTGATTTTTCAGAAATATCTCTGCGAAGGATATGGAGCGCAGCGCCTTTGCCGGTATCTTGCCGAACAGGGTATTACAAACCGAAAAGGACGCAACATACCGACTACTTCAATCAACCGCATCATCAAGAATCCCATTTACACTGGAGTCATCCGAAATGGAGAAAGCCAATCAGAGGTGCTGCCAGAGCTTCAGATCATTGACACTGAGACTTATGAACGGGCGCAGCAAATGATGGAGAAGCGTGTGACACATCACGGCGATGTACCGCTCAACACCAAGGGACGGTCTTTGCTGGTAGGCAATGTCTACTGCGGACACTGCGGAGGCCGTCTGACGCTGACTACCAGCGGGCGAAAGCGTGTCCGAAAAGATGGGACTATCACGCGGGAAACGAGAGCAAGGTATCAATGCCACTACAATGTCAGGCATCCCGGCGAATGCGATGGCCAATCTGGATATGGCGTAGAAAAGCTGGATAAATTGGTAGACCAAATCATTCGTATCCAGCTTGGGCGCATTCAGAACTCACCATCTCAAGAACTGATCGAAAAGCAGCAGGCCAAGGAGGTTGAACTCGTCAGGTCCAGACTAAACCTCTTAAATGAGCAGTATCGGCAGAAGCAGCGGGAGTATCAAGACCTGCGCGCTGAGACGATCAAGGTCATCCAAGGCACCAGCCGCTTGAATGCAGACCTGCTGAACAGCCTTGTCAGCGAGACTACGGAACAAATCAAACAGCTGGGAGTACAAATTCAGACCACCACAGCCGAGTTGGAAGAAACCGTACAGACGGCCAGCCAAGTGTTGCGGGAATATGACCAGCTGATAAGCTGGGCCGAGATGTATGACCACTGCACCTTTGAGGCAAAGAAAATGATCGTGGCCAAGTTTGTCAAGGCCGTTCGTGTGCGGCGTGATTATGAGATCGACATAGAGTTCAATGTGTCGTTTGAGGAATTTCAAGCATTGTATCTGGAGGGGGAGCCGGAAGAGGCAAAAAGACCCGGAACAAATACAATTCTGGCGATGGAAACAAAAAAATAAGGCAAGCATGACGCTTGCCTTATTGCTGGTGGACCCAAAGGGATTCGAACCCTCGACCTCTCGGATGCGAACCGAACGCTCTCCCAGCTGAGCTATGGGCCCGTGTATGAAGTTTTTGGTGATGTGAACTGTCTGCCCGCAACTGAGTTGGACTGCCAGAAAAGAGGTGCTATGACCGCCCCGCTTCTCCTCCCAACTGAGCTACAGGCCCAAATAGCAATGCTGGTCTCCCAGCGCGGATTATCATAACACACTTTTTTGAATTTGTGAAGCCCCTTTTTCATTTTTCTGTTGATATTTTTTCTGAAATATAGTAGAATACCATTTGTTCAACAACTCCTCCGCATACAGCTGCGGAACCGGTCTTGCGCAATGGGTACCTGCGAACCATGTCAGGCGGGGAACCGAGCAGCATTAAGCGGGACCATCCATGTGCCGCAAGGACGCCGGTTCCGCAGCTGTATACGGGGGAGTATTTCTATTGTAAGGGAGGGCTGCGGATGTATCAGGCGCTTTACCGCAAGTGGCGTCCCAAAACATTTGCCGACGTGGTTGGTCAGGAGCACATCACCGAGACCTTGCAGCGCCAGGTGGCGGAGGGGCGGCTGTCGCACGCCTATCTTTTCACCGGCACGCGCGGCACGGGCAAGACGACCTGCGCCAAAATACTTGCGCGCGCGGTCAACTGCGAGCATCCGGAAAACGGCAACCCCTGCAACCGCTGTCCGAGCTGCCTTGGCATCGAGAGCGGGCGGCTGCTCGACGTGGTCGAGCTGGACGCGGCGTCGAACAACGGCGTGGACAGCGTGCGCGCGCTGCGTGACGAGGCCATCTATTCGCCCGCGCAGGTAAAAAAACGCGTGTATATCGTCGACGAAGTCCACATGCTTTCGACGCCCGCGTTCAACGCACTGCTCAAGATCTTGGAGGAGCCGCCCGAGCATCTGATGTTCATTCTGGCGACAACGGAGCTGCACAAGGTGCCCGCGACGATTTTGTCGCGCTGCCAGCGCTTTTCATTCCGCCGCATCCAGCCGAAGGACATCGTGGGCAGGCTCAACTACATCGCGGGGCAGGAGAATATCGACTTAAAGGAGGACGGCGCGGCGCTGCTGGCCCGACTGTCGGACGGCGCGCTGCGAGACGCGCTGAGTCTTCTTGACCAGTGCGCGGCCGCGGGCGGCGCGATCGACGCGAACGC
>ENA-ORTY01001349-ORTY01001349.1-human-gut-metagenome-genome-assembly--contig:-NODE-1349-length-27623-cov-12.647599_pt1 | contig 27623 bp, 20 predicted proteins | sample MGYA00241917_ERZ509198 | MGnify/ENA primary metagenome ERZ509198 (study PRJEB26280, sample SAMEA2338857) | human gut metagenome | biome: human gut; feature: human-associated habitat; material: faeces...
GGGACAGCGGTATGTTACGCAAGCTCGGGCAGCTTCGCCATGACGGCGGCGCAGCGCGGGCAGAGGTCGGCGTGCGCGGCGTCGGAGCCGACGGTGGGCAGCACCTTCCAGCAGCGGCCGCACTTGCAGCCGTTCGCGGGACGGACCTCGACGCTCAGCTCATCACCCTCGGCCACGCGCACCTGCGAGACGAGGAGCGTGTCGGCCAGCGCGGCGGGATCCATCTCCGCGAGGAACACATCCTCGTGCGGGACGACCAGATCCACCTCGGCCTCAAGGCTCTTGCCGATGGTCTTGTCGGCGCGGGCCTGCTCCAGCGCGCCGTTGACGACGTTGCGCACGGCGGCGATGCGCGCCCACTTGGTCATCTCGTCCTCGGAGAGTGCATAGGCCGTGTAGGGCTTGGACATCTCGTTGAGCAGGACGTTGCGCCCGTCGTCGCTCGCGCGGTGCGGCATCGCCAGCCAGATCTCATCGCAGGTGAAGGCGAGGATCGGGGCGAACATCTTCGTCATCGTGTCGAGGATCAGGAACAGGGCGGTCTGCGCGCTGCGGCGGGAGAGACTGTCCGCGCCGTCGCAGTACAGACGGTCCTTGATGATGTCGAAGTAGAACGAGCTCAGGTCGATGACGCAGAAGTCGTTGATGGCGTGGGAGATGGCGTGGAACTCATAGTTGTCGTACCAGCCGAACACCTTCTCGATCAGGCCGTTCAGGCGGGTGACGGCCCACTTGTCCAGCTCGAGCATGTCCGCCGGGGCGACGAGCTCGTCCGGGTTGAAGCCGACGAGGTTGTCGAGGCAGAACTTGCTCGTGTTGCGGAACTTCAGGTAGTTCTGGCTCAGCTGCTTGAAGATCTCGTCGGAGCAGCGCACATCCACGTGGTAGTCGGCGGAGCCTGCCCACAGGCGCAGCAGGTCGGCGCCGTACTTGTCGAAGATCTCGGCGGGATCCATGCCGTTGCCCAGAGACTTGTGCATGGCCTTGCCCTCGCCGTCCACCGTCCAGCCGTGGGTGACGCACTCCTTGAACGGAGCGCCGCGGCCCAGCGCGCCTACGGCTACCAGCAGGGAGGACTGGAACCAGCCGCGGTACTGGTCAAGACCCTCGATATACATGGTGGCGGGCCAGAAGTGCTGGTCGCGCTCCATGGCGGCGAAATGGGTGGAGCCGGAGTCGAACCAGCCGTCCAGCGTGTCCGTCTCCTGCGTGAAGCCGCTGGCCTTGCCGCAGTGCGGGCAGGTGAAGCCCTCGGGCAGGATGTCGGCGGCGTCCATGTCGAACCACGCGTTTGAGCCCTTCTTTTCAAACAGGTTTGCGACCGCCTCGATCGTCTCATCCGTGCAGACGGGCTTGCCGCAGTCCTTGCAGTAGAACACGGGGATGGGCAGCCCCCAGCGACGCTGACGGCTGATGCACCAGTCGGTACGCTCCAGGATCATGGAGCGCATACGGTCCTTGCCCCATGCGGGTACCCAGCGCACGTCCTCACAGGCGGCGATGGCATCGTCCTTGAAGGAGTCCACGGAGCAGAACCACTGGGGGGTGGCGCGGAAGATGATGGGGTTCTTGCAGCGCCAGCAGTGGGGATAGCTGTGGACGATGTCCTCGCTGGCGAACAGAGCGCCGCTATCCTTCATGTCCTGCAGAATGACGGGGTTACTTTCATCGGTCGTCATGCCCTCGTACTTGCCGGCGTAGGCGGTGTGCCTGCCCTGATCGTCGACGGGGACGATCATGTCCATGCCGTAGCGCTTGCACGTCAGATAGTCGTCCGCACCGAAGCCGGGCGCGGTGTGGACGCAGCCGGTACCGGAATCCATCGTGACATAGTCGGCCAGCACCAGGCGGCTCGTCTTGGGCAGGAACGGGTGCTGCGCCAGCATGTTCTCATAGAAGTTGCCGGGATGAGTCTCGACGATCGAGTAGTGCTCGACATTGCCGACGGTCATGACCTTCTCTACAAGCGCCTCGGCGACGATGTACATCTCGCCGTTATCCTCGTTCTTCACGATGGCGTAGCTCTCGTCGGGGTGCAGGGCGATGGCAAGGTTGCCGGGCAGGGTCCAGATCGTGGTCGTCCAAATGACGAAGTTGAGCTTGGACTTGTCGAGATGGCTCAGCTTGCCGAGATCGTCGTTCATCGGGAACTTGACGTACACGGTCGTGCAGGGATCGTCCTGATACTCGATCTCCGCCTCAGCCAGGGCGGTCTCGTCGTGATAGCACCAGTAAACGGGCTTTAAGCCCTTGTAGATGTAGCCCTTCTTGTACATCTCACCGAAGACCTTGACCTCCTCGGCCTCGAAGCCGGGGTCCATGGTCTTGTAGGGGTGCTCCCAGTCGCCGAGCACACCGATGCGCTTGAAGCCCTCCATCTGCACGTCGATATAGTGCTGGGCGAACTCGTGGCAGGCGGAGCGGAACTCGGAAACGGGCATGGCCTTGTGGTTGAGCTTGTTCTGCTTGATGATGGCGCTCTCGATGGGCATGCCGTGGTTGTCCCAGCCGGGGATATAGGGCGTGTAGTAGCCGCGCATCGCGTAGGAACGGGTGATGAAGTCCTTTAAGGACTTGTTGAGCGCATGACCCATGTGCAGTCCGCCGTTGGAGAACGGAGGGCCATCGTGCAGGGCGAAGCGGGGCTTGCCCTCGTTCTTTTTGAGCATGAGGTTGTAGAGGTCCATTTCCTCCCAGTGCTTGAGCATCTCAGGCTCGCGCTTGGGAAGACCCGCGCGCATCGGGAAGCCGGACTTGGGCATATTCAGCGTGTTTTTGTAATCCATGTTGCGTCTCCTTCGTTTATATAAATTTTCAGATCACTTATCTGATTTTTGCCGCGACATGTGCGTGGCAAAAATTCCTTGACCCAGCCGCCTTGGGCGGCGACGCCAGTGACTTGTGTCACTGGTGCGGGGGACTCTAAAGGGGGGATGAAATCCCCTCTTTACTAAAAAAATACGCGCCCTGTCCCCATAAAGAGACAAAGGCGCTGACCTCTGCGGTACCACTCTTCTTGCTGTGTCTTGCACAGCCGCTCAAATGCTGCGATATAACGGTCGCACCCGTCCGGCCTTACTTAAAGTTCAGTCCGGCTGCTCCGAGGTGATATTCAGCCCTGCCGCGTCCCGCCTTTCACCAAACTGGCGGTTCTCTTTGCCGCGGGGGAGGGGTTTACTTGTCCTCATCCACGCATATTTCATAATGCAGTAGTAATATATCGGCTTTTTTTGGCTTTGTCAACCCCACCGCGGCGCTCTCAGGGCAGAAAAAGATGTAAATTTGGAGTAAAAACTTGTAAACTACGGCAAAATACGCCCGTGAGCGCTTGACAGCGCAAAAAAAATGTGATACCTTTTGCAGCACGGAAAAAAGGGAGTAGCCGGCGCCCACGGGCGTTGAGCAGATCGTCATCGCGGGAAAGTTTCCCCGGTCTGCTTGCGAAATGGCAAGACTTTTACCCCGGGCAGCGCCCGCGGTAAAGGTCTTTTTTCTTTTGTCCGGCTACCAAAACCGACTGAGTATAAGGAGTGTTTACAGCATGGAGTTTTTGCTTGACGGCATCCGCGCGGTCACACCGCAGCAGTGCGTGATGTATGTGGTGGGCGCGCTGCTCATCTATCTCGCCATCAAAAAGGACTATGAGCCCTCGCTTCTGCTGCCGATGGGCTTCGGCGCGATCCTCGTGAACCTGCCGATGTCCGGCGTTCTGAACCAGATGGTCGCGGGCGTGGGCGAGAGTCAGGGCATCATCCAGTGGCTCTTTGAAACGACGATCGAAGCGAGCGAGGCGCTGCCGCTGCTGCTGTTCATCGGCATCGGCGCGATGATCGACTTCGGCCCGCTGCTCTCGAACCCGAAGATGTTCCTCTTCGGCGCGGCGGCGCAGTTCGGCATTTTCTTTGCAATGATCGCCGCAGTGCTGCTGGGCTTTGACTTGAAGGACGCGGCCTCCATCGGCATCATCGGCGCGGCGGACGGCCCGACGTCGATCCTTGTTTCACAGGTCTTACACTCTAATTATATCGGCCCCATCGCTGTCGCGGCGTACTCGTACATGGCGCTCGTGCCGATCATTCAGCCGTTTGCCATCAAGCTCGTGACCACCAAGAAAGAGCGCGCGATGCACATGCCCTACAACCCCAAGCACGTCTCCCGTTCGCTGCGCATCTGCTTCCCCATCATGGTCACGATCATCGCGGGCTTCATCGCGCCGATGTCGGTCTCGCTTGTGGGTTTTCTGATGTTCGGCAACCTGCTGCGCGAGTGCGGCTGCTTGGAGCGTCTTTCCCAGACGGCGCAGAACGATTTGGCGAACCTCATCACGCTGCTTCTCGGCATCACGATCTCGTTTTCGATGCAGGCCGACCAGTTCGTCAATCTCAAAACGCTCATCATCATGGCACTGGGCCTTGTCGCCTTCGTCTTTGACTCCATCGCGGGCGTGATGTTTGCAAAGCTTCTGAACCTCTTCTGCAAGAACAAGGTGAATCCGATGGTCGGTGCGGCCGGTATCTCGGCCTTCCCGATGTCCGCGCGCGTTATCCAGAAGATGGGGCAGGAGGCGGACTGCACCAATCACCTGCTGATGCACGCCGTCGGCGCGAACGTCGCCGGTCAGATCGCATCGGTGCTCGCAGGCGGCATGATCTTGAATCTCGTGCCGCAGCTCATGGGTTAAGGAGGAACGCACTATGACAAATCTTGAGATCGCGCTGCTCATCACGGGGCAGGGAATGCTCGGCATCTTCGCCGTGATGGGACTCATCACCGTACTGGTCACACTCTTCACCAAATTCGGCAAGAAGTAAGACCTCAACAATCAACAGGCGGCCGCTGCCAACGCAGCGACCGCCTGTTTTCGTATATAAGGGTTAAAAGCCTCGCAGAGTTTCGAGCCCGCAGGCTCGAAATGATTTTGATCGTAAATCGCCGCGACCGGTGCGTGGCGATTTACACCTCTCAGTCCGCAAGTGTGGAAGTTGCCCGCCAAGGCGGGCAACTTCTGCGCGCAGCGGGCTGCAATCCCCTCTCAAAAACGCGAGAGTTACTCTCGCGTTTTTGAAGTAATATAGAGCATCAGCGCTGCAACATCCGCCGGACTGACGCCCGAGATTCTCCCCGCCTGCCCCAGATTCTGCGGACGAATGGCGGCGAGCTTTTCGCGCGCCTCCAGACGGAGACCGTCGATTTTCGCGTAATCGATATCCTCGGGAATGGCGCGGCGCTCCAGGCGCGCAAACTCCGCGACCTCCGCCATCTGGCGGCGGATGTAGCCCTCGTATTTGACGGCGATCTCCACGCTCTCGGCGAGTGCGGGCGGGAAGGCGCGGCAGCCCGCATCAAAATCGCGCAGGTCGTCATAGGTGAGCTGCGGGCGGCGCAGCAGCGCAATGAGCGGGCTGCCGTCGTGCACCTCCGCCGTGCCGCGCGAAGTCAACAGCGCGTTGAGCGCGTCGGACGAGGGGACGCCCGTGTGCTCGAGGCGCTTGATCTCGCGGCGCACCGCGTCGTATTTGCCCACGACCTTTTGCAGCGTTTTATCGCTGACAAGGCCAAGCTCGTGCCCGATGGGCGCAAGGCGCTCGTCGGCGTTGTCCTGCCGCAGGATGAGGCGGTACTCGCTGCGGCTCGTCATCATGCGATAGGGCTCGTTCGTTCCCTTGGTCACAAGGTCGTCGATGAGTGTACCGATGTACGCCTGCTCGCGGCCCAGAATGAACGGCGTTTCGCCCTTTAATTTGCGTGCGGCGTTCACGCCCGCGACGAAGCCCTGCACCGCCGCCTCCTCGTAGCCCGACGAGCCGTTGAACTGTCCCGCGCCGTACAGGCCCGAAATGTGCTTGTATTCAAGCGTCGGGTAGAGCGCGGTCGGGTCGATGCAGTCATATTCGATGGCGTAGGCCGGGCGCATGATCTCCGCGTGCTCAAGGCCCTTGACCGAGTGCAGCATTTCGATCTGCACCTCCTCGGGCATGGACGACGAAAAGCCCTGAATGTAGAGTTCTTCTGTATCGAGGCCCATGGGCTCGATGAAGAGCTGATGGCGGGGCTTGTCGGGAAAGCGGACGATCTTTGTCTCGATACTCGGGCAGTAGCGCGGACCGACGCCCTCAATGACGCCGGAGTAGATGGGACTGCGATCCAGATTCTCGCGGATGACGCGGTGCGTCTCCTCCGTGGTGTAAGTCAGGTAGCAGACCGCCTGATTTTCGGGCGGGTGTTCCGTCGAAAACGAGAACGGCAGCGGCGTTTTGTCGCCCGTCTGCACCTCCATCTGAGAAAAATCGACGCTGCGCGCGTTCACGCGCGGCGGCGTGCCGGTCTTGAAACGGCGCAGCGGCAGTCCGAGTTTTTTGAGCGCGTCCGCCAGCGTGAGCGAGGCGTGCATTCCGTCGGGGCCGCTCTCGCGCACACATTCGCCGACGATGGTGCGGCCATCCAAAAATGTGCCCGAGCAGAGGATGACAGCCCTGACCGCGTAAATGCCGCCTGTCTCGGTCACAACGGCGGACACGTGGCCGTCGGTGACGCGTAAGTCGACGATCTCCGCCTGCCGCAGCAGCAGATTTTCCTGCGTTTCGAGCGTGTGCTTCATCACGCTCTGGTAGCGCCGCCGGTCGGCCTGCGCGCGCAGCGACCAGACGGCGGGGCCCTTGCCCCGGTTGAGCATGCGGTATTGAATGCAGGCTAAGTCAGCCGCCCTTGCCATCTCGCCGCCGAGGGCGTCGAGCTCGCGCACGAGATGGCCCTTGCCCGTGCCGCCAATGGCGGGGTTGCAGGGCATGTTGCCCACCGCGTCTAAGTTGATGGTAAAGCACACCGTTTTCATGCCGAGGCGCGCACAGGCAAGAGATGCCTCGATGCCCGCGTGTCCCGCGCCGATGACGGCGACATCGTAGCTTCCGGCAGAAAATTCACGCATAGCCTCAGCCCCTTTCCAGTGTGATGACCGCCACCTGCGGCCTGTTCAGAATGCGCGGGATGACGCGCGGCGAGTTTCCGAGCCCGCGGTTGACGAAGACGGATGCGCCGTTGTCTGAATAAAAGCCCGCCGTGTGCGTGGGGAAGAGGTTCCTCTGCGTGCCGAACACCCCGCCCACGAACGGAAATCTCCAGATGCCGCCGTGGCCGTGACCGGAGATCGTTAAGTCTGCACCGAGGAGACTGTATTCCCGCGCAAAGCGGTCGTTTCGGTGCGCGAGCAGCAGCCAGAAGGGGTCGCCGCAGGCGGCGTAGACCTCCTGAGCAAGCTCGTACGGCGTTTCCTGATCGGCGTAGCCGTTCGGGTCGTCGATGCCCGCGAGCACGATGGTATCACCGTTGCGCGCAAGATACGTAAACTCGTTCGAGAGCACCGTCACGCCGCTCTCCCGCAGCGTGCGCTTGATCTCCTCCACGACCTTTGTGCCGTGGCCCCACTCGTGGTTGCCCGTGACGTAATACGTCGGTGCGATGGCCGAGAGCGCCGCGCCGACCTCGCCGGCGTAGATGGTCGGGTTCTCGGTCTTGCGGTCGACTAAGTCGCCCGTCACGAAGATATACTCCGGATGCGCGGCCTTGACCGCACTGTACAGGCGCTCGTTGCCCTTGCCGAAGTATTTGCCATGCAGATCGCTGAGCTGCACGATGCGGCAGCCGTCAAAGCCCGCAGGCAGCGCGCCTGAGGTGAATGTCGCCTCGTCGGTCTCGATGCTGCGGTTGCCCCAGTAGAGGTAAATGCCGAACAGCACGATCAAAATGAGCAGGTTGCGCCAGAAATGATGTTTTTTTCTTTGTCTCGCCATGGGAACTCCAATCTATAAGGAGGCTATAAGCCAAAAAGCCTCGCAGAGTTGCGTGCCGCGCACGGCACGCAATCAATTCAAATCCGTTTTCTGCCGCGACATGTGCGCCCTCCAGAGGGGCTTCTCTTGCCCGCTGCGGGGCAATTCACCTTCTGGCAGAAAACACTTTGCGCGGAGCGGAAAACGGTGAAGCGCCGTCTGTGACGGAAACAGCAAGCCGTTTTCGAGGAAGCGGCACGATTGGCGCGCCTGAAAGGGCGCGGGAATCGTAATGCCGCGACGGTGCAATGTCGCAGCTGCCCTGCGGGTGGCAAGGCACGAAGCGCAGCGAATTCTCCTCGAAAAAGCGGCATGCCGCTTTTTCGACAATAGTAAGGGGCGGCTTTTGCCGCCCCTTATTGTAGCACACCGTCCCGCCTTGAAACAAGAAATTTTATTCCGCGCTCTTGAGGCTCTCGACCATGTCGATCTTCTTCATCCTGAAGTGCGCGAGCACGTTGACGAGCAGCGAGAACAGCGCCGTCAGGATCGCCGCGTACACGTAGGCCGACGGCGCGGTCTGCCGCCCGAACATCATGAGGTCAATTTCCGTCGAGAGCACAAGGTAAATGTGCAGCCAGTGGCCCATAAAGCAGCCGAGCAGGATGCCGAACAGCGTGAGCACGATGTTCTCGCGATACACATAGGCCGAAACCTCGCCGTCGTAAAAGCCCAGCAGCTTGATGGTCGCAAGCTCGCGCTGGCGCTCAGTGATGTTGATGTTCGAAAGGTTGAAGAGCACGACCATCGCCAGCGCCGCCGCCGCCAGAATGATGATGACCACAACGAAGTCCACGCGCTCCATGCTGTGCATGTAGGTATCCTGCGTGTCGCGCATGCGCGAGGTCGTCGCCACGCCGCTCATGTCGAGCAGCTTTTCAAAAATGGCGTTGCAGGTGTCGGTATCGTCGCTCGTGAAGTTCAGAAGGTAGGCGTTCGGCTCGCCGTCGGCGTGGAGCGCATTTTCATAGTAGCCGGGCGTCATATAGATGAAGTGGCCCGTATAGTGCTCGTAGATGCCCGCGACCGTCACATCGCCGCGCACGTCGCCGTCGAGGAAGAAGGTGTCGCCCACCGAGACCTTCAAAAGCTCGGAGAGCTTCTGGTCGATGTATACGCCCTCATCGCCCATTGTGATGGGATCTCCGCTCTTGTAGTCGAAAAGGTCCACGACCTTGCCGATCTCGTCGGAGGCCATCACCTCGACATAGGCGGTGGTTGAATAGGAGGGGGTGACCACCGTGGCGGACGAGGCCGCACAGGGAATGTAGTTCACAACGCGGGAGTCGCCTGCAAGGAAGTCCTCCACCGCCGCGCGCTCCTCGGGCAGGGCGTTGTCGGCAAGCGTCACCTGTGCCGAGTAGTGGAACAGCTCGTCATACTGGCGCGACATCGTAAAGAGCAGGGAAGACCTCATGCCAAAGCCCGCGATGATGAGCGCCGTGCAGCCGCCGATGCCGATGACCGTCATCCAGAAGCGCTTCTGGTAGCGGAAAAGATTGCGCGCCGTGACCTTGTGGATGAACGACATACGTCTCCACAGGGGCTTGATATACTCAAGGAACACGCGCTTGCCCGCCTTCGGCGTGCGGGGGCGCATCAGGCTCGCAGGCGTTTCGCGCAGCGTGGCAAGGCAGGCCCAGAGCGTCGCGACTGTTGTGCAGGCGACCGCCGCAAGCACGGAAAAGAGCGAAATATCCGTGTAGGCGTGCAGCTCGATATCCGGCATCTGGTACATGATCTGATAGGCCGTGAAGATCATCTTCGGGAACAGGATATAGCCGATGACAAGGCCCAGAACGCCGCCGACAAGGCTCGGCAGCAGCCCGTAGCCGATGTACTTCCGTGAGATCGAAAGGCGGCTGTAACCGAGCGCCTTGAGCGCGCCGATCTGCACGCGCTGCTCTTCGACCATGCGCGTCATCGTCGTCAGGCACACGAGCGCCGCGACGAGGAAAAAGATGATCGGCAGCACGCTCGCGAGGTTCGCCATGCGGTCGGCGTCCTGGCCGAAGCCCGTGTAGCCGGGGTTGTAGCTGCGGCTGAAGATGTACCATTCGCAGCTGTCGATATCCGCGACCTTGCGGCGCGCGTCGGTGATCTTTTCCTGCGCGTCGGCGATCTTCTCGTCGGCCTCCGCCTTGCCGTCCGCGTATTCACGAAGGCCCTTGCGGTAGTCGCGCTCGCCGTCCGTCAGCTCGGTGTAGGCATCCGAGAGCTCCTTGACGCCGTCGGCGTACTGCTCTTCGCCGTCGTAGTAGTCCTTCCAGCCGTCGTCGAGCTTTTTGCGCGCGTCAGAAAGCTCCTTTTTCGCGTCCGCAAGCTGCGCGGGCGCGTCGTTGAGCTGCGCTTTTGCGTCGTTTAGCTGCTTTTTGGCGTCAAGCAGCTCTTTTCTGCCCGCGTCGAGCTCGGCCGCGCCGCTGTAATACTCGCTCCAGCCGTTGTCCAGTTCCCGCTTGTTTGCGGCGATGCTGCTCGCGCTGACGCTTTGCAGCTGGGCAAGCTGCTGGGTAAGCTCCGCTTTTTTCGCCTGCGCCTCGGCAATGCCGGCCTCGAGCTTCTGCTTTGTGCCTTGCAGCTTCGCAAGCTGCGCCTGATACGCCGCAAGCTGCTCTTCCGGCATTCCCTCAGTGGGCGTCTGCTCAAGCGCTGAAAGGTTCTTGTTGACCTCAGTGAGCTGTGCCTGCATCTTGTCGATCTCGCCCTGCGCCTGCGCGATGCCGCCTTCAAGCTGCGCGCGCATACCGCCCAGCGCGCCGTCCGTCGCGGCGATGGCTGCGCTGTCGCCGCGGCCGAGGTCTTCGAGCAGCTTCTCCGGCGCGCCCGCATAAGGAGAGCCTGTGCCCGCGAGCGCGTCCGTCACAGTCTTGGCCAGCGAGTTGAGCTGGCGCTCACCGCTTTCCAGTTGTCTCCGTCCCGCGGCAAGCTCTTTTTCGCCGCTCTCAAGCTCCTTGACGCCGTCCTCGTACTGGGCAAGGCCGTCTTCATACTCTGCCCTGCCCTTTTCGTACTCGTCCAGCGCGTTCTCGTACTCCTCCATACCGTTGAGGTATTGCATTTCGCCGTCGTCGAGCTCGATCTTTGCATCGTCCAGCTCGACGCGCGCGTCCTTGAGCTCCTGCTGGCCGTCGTAGTAGTCCTTCCAGCCGTCGTCGAGCTTCCTGCGCGCGTCGCTCAGTTCTTTTTGCGCGTCGCCGAGCTTATCGTCGGCCTCGGCCTTCGCGTCGTCGAGCTCACGCTGCGCATCGTCGAGCTTTTCCGTCGCCTCGTCGACAAGATCGTCGTGGCGCAGCTGAGAGCGTGCGTCGCCGAACGGCTCCAGCTCGTCGATGACGGTGTCGATGTAGTCGTCATAGTCGCTGTAAAACGCGGTCATCTCCGCCGCGCCGGAAACGCGCACATAGGCTGCCGTGTAGTAGTCGAGCGTGAACGCCTCGCGCGGCAGGTACAGATACGCCTTGACCGTGCCGCTGCCGAGCGTCGACGTGCCGCGCTCCACCGCAAGATACACCGGCGAGCGCACCGTGCCGACGACCGTATACGTGTCCTGCGCGAGCGCGTCGGAGAGATCGTCCCCCGGCGTCAGGGTGATGCGATCTCCGATCGCGATGCTCATCAGTGAGAGCATATTTTCCTCCACCACGCACTCGTCCGCGCGCTCGGGCATGCGCCCGTCGCGCAGCAGCACCTCGTTGATGCCGCGGCCCGTGAGGGAGAGGACCTTGACCACCGCGTCGAGCGAGTCGGACGAGGCAAACGCGTCGATGACGTATTCGCCCTCGGCGTCCTCGACCTTGTCCTGCGCGCGAATGGCCGTGATGTCGTCGTCGGTCAGGCCGAGCGTTGAAAGCACTTGAATGTCCGCCAAGTGCAGGGAATCGAGATAGTCGTCGCCCGTGCGCTTCATGTCCGGCGCGGTCGCCTTGAGACCGGAGAGAAACGCGACCGTTAGCGCGACCAGGATCATAATGGAGAAAAAGCGGCTGCGCGTGTGCTGGATCTCGCGCCAGAAGTCCTTCTGCATGGCGTTTTTCATCGCGCCGCCCCCTTTCGTTCCGATTTCTTCGTTACCATTCGATCAGTTCCACGCTGGTCGGATGCTCATTGCACTGCATGCTCTCCACCGTGCCGTTTTTGATGTGGATGACGCGGTCGGCCATCGGCGTGATGGCGCTGTTGTGCGTGATGACCACGACCGTCACACCCTTTTGCCGGCAGGTGTCCTGCAAGAGCTTGAGGATCTGCTTGCCGGTCACATAGTCGAGCGCGCCGGTCGGCTCGTCGCAGAGCAGGAGCTTCGGATTTTTCGCCAGCGCGCGGGCGATGGCGACGCGCTGCTGCTCGCCGCCGGAGAGCTGACCGGGGAAGTTGTTCGCGCGCGCGGACAGGCCGACTTCGTTCAAGACCGTCGCTGCGTCGAGCGGGTCTTTACAGATCTGCGCCGCGAGCTCGACGTTTTCAAGCGCCGTCAGGTTGCCGACGAGGTTATAGAACTGGAAGACAAAGCCGATGTCGTGGCGGCGATAGGTCGTGAGCTGGCGGGCGTTGAAGCCGCTCACAAGCGTCCCATCGACCGTGATGGTGCCGCCCGAGCAGGCGTCCATGCCGCCGAGCATGTTGAGGACCGTCGTCTTGCCCGCGCCCGAGGGGCCGACGATGACGCAGAATTCACCCTTTTCGATCGTAAAGCTGATGTGGTCCACCGCGCGAATTTCGATCTCCCCGCTGTGGTAGACCTTGGAAACATCCTCAAATGTGACGAAAGCCGACATAGTCCGACTCCTCCGCTTCAAATATCGTTTTTATTTTATTATAAGTGGAAAATAACGGAAATGCAAGTGTAGATATAGCAGCTTGCATGAAAAAGCCGCTAATTTTTTAGGCAAAACCATGAGAGCTGACGATTGAAATTTGCCTTTTCCGCGCTTATAATACAAACTGAAGTAAATGAAGGAAAGGAGCGTGAAAACGAATATGTTTGAGAACTTCATCAAGCAGGATGTTGACGACATGATCTTCGGCAGCACCAAGCAGATCATCAGCGAGCGCTGAGATCCGTTGTATCGACCACGCGAAAGCGTGGCTTTTTTGTTTTTATCGCCGGAAAGGCGAAAAAGGGCCGCTTCCACGGGAATTTTCGTCCCGAGAGGCGGATTTTTCTTGCCTTTGCACGGTGTGTGTGATATACTTTTTCGGCTAATGAAGGATAAAAGTAAGGAGAGAGAACGCCATGGCTGTGATCGAATACGATTCCTACAAGCAGAAGCTGCTTGCGATGGACGAAACATTTGAAAACCTCTTCAAGGCGCTGGAGATCGAGCAGGCCCGTCAGGAGCTGAACCGCCTCGAGCTCGAGGCGCACGAGGACGGCTTCTGGAACGATCTGGAGCGCTCGCAGAAAAACCAGATGCGCTCCAAGCAGCTGCAAAATAAAATTCACCGCTACGAAAAGCTCGTTTCCACGCGCGACGATCTGCTCGCGCTGATCGACATGGGAACGGAGATGGACGACGCGAGCCTGCTGCCCGAGCTCGAAGAGGGCTACAAAAAGCTCGAAGCCGATGTGGAGCAGGTGCGACTCACGACGCTCCTTTCCGGCGAATACGACAACTGCAACGCGATTCTGACCTTCCACGCCGGCGCGGGCGGCACCGAGGCGCAGGACTGGGCGCAGATGCTCTACCGCATGTATATGCAGTGGGCGAACAAGCACGGCTTTGAATTCGAGATGCTCGACTATCTCGACGGCGACGAGGCCGGTCTCAAGAGCGCGACGGTCATGGTCAAGGGTGAGAACGCCTACGGCTATCTGAAGGGCGAAAACGGCGTGCACCGCTTAGTGCGCATTTCCCCGTTCGACGCGAACGCCCGCCGCCAGACGAGCTTTGCAGCCCTCGAGGTCATGCCTGAGCTGCCCGACGACATTGAGGTCGAAATTCGTCCCGAGGATATTGAAATGCAGGTCTACCGTGCGTCCGGCGCCGGCGGCCAGCACGTCAACAAGACGAGCTCTGCCGTTCGACTCATCCACAAGCCCACGGGCATCGTCACCGCCTGCCAGACCCAGCGCTCGCAGTTCCAGAACCGCGACTACGCCATGCAGATGCTCAAATCCAAGCTCATGGAACTCAAAATTCAGCAGCACGCGGAGAAGATCTCCGACATCAAGGGCGTGCAGCTCAAGATCGAATGGGGCAGCCAGATCCGCTCCTACGTCTTCATGCCCTACCAGCTTGTCAAGGACACGCGCACCGACTACGAGACCGGCAACATCCAGGCGGTCATGGACGGCGACCTCGACGGCTTCATCAACGCGTATCTCACCAAGTCTGCGAACGGGGAGCTGAAAAAGTAATTCAAAAATGCACTGCGGTGCATTTTTGATTTGGGTTTTGCCGAGCGCTGCGTCGCACTCACTCCGTTCGCACGCTTGCGCTCTAAGGGGTATTTTTTCCAACGCACATGTCGTTGGAAAAAATGATTTGATTTTGATTCCGGCGCGGCAAGCGCCGGAATTTTATATGTCGGAACGAAAAAGGTAAACAGGGAGGAAACATGGCAGAAAATACCAGAGAAAACAAGATGGGCACGATGCCCATCGGCAAGCTGCTGGCCAACATGGCGGGGCCCGTGATGATATCGATGCTCTTTCAGGCGCTCTACAACATTGTCGACAGCGTGTTCGTCGCGCGGCTCAGTCAGGACGCAATGAACGCCGTATCGCTCGCTTTTCCGCTGCAAACGCTGTGCATCGCGTTCGCCGTGGGCACGGGCGTCGGTATGAACGCGCTGCTCGCGCGTTCGCTGGGTGAAAAGAACATGCAGGCGGTCGACCGCGCCGCGGGCACGGGACTTTTCCTGACGCTCTGCACCGCCGCCGTCTTTGCTGTCCTCGGCTTTTCGCTCGCCACGCCGTTTTTCCGCTTTCAGACGGAGAATGCGCAGATCATCGCCTACGGCAGCGACTATGTGATGATCTGCATCGGCGGCTCGCTCGGACTGTTCCTGCAAATTTACGGCGAGCGCCTGCTCCAGTCCACGGGGCGGACGGACCTTTCGATGATCTCGCAGATCGCGGGCGCGGTGTGCAACATCGTGCTCGACCCGATTTTGATTTTCGGCCTTCTGGGCTTTCCCCGCATGGAGGTCGCGGGCGCGGCGGTCGCCACGATCGTCGGCCAGTTCGTCGGCGCGGGCCTCGGCCTTTTTCTGAACCTCAAGAAAAATCCCGAGGTGCAGATCCACCTCAAGGACATCCGTCCCCACCGCGCGACGGTGGCGGACATCTACGCCATCGGCATTCCGTCGATCATCATGCAGTCCATCGGCTCGGTGATGATGTTCGGCATGAACAAAATTCTCATCTCGTTCACCGAGGCGGCGACCGCGGTGTTCGGTGCTTACTTCAAGCTCCAGAGCTTCATCTTCATGCCGTGCTTCGGCCTCAACAACGCGATGGTGCCCATCGTGTCGTACAACTACGGCGCGCAGAAATTCGACCGCGTGCGCAAGACCGTCCGCCTGACAGTCTTCACGGCCATCGGCATCATGTGCGTCGGCTGCGCGCTCTTCGAGCTCATCCCCGAAACGCTGCTGGGGATGTTCTCGCCGACGGACGAAATGCTCTCCATCGGCCGTGTTGCGCTGCGCATCATCGGCGTGCACTTCCCGCTCGCGGGCTTCAGCATCATCGCGGGCAGCGCGTGTCAGGCGCTCGGCAAGCCCATCTACGCGCTCATCAATTCCGTCTGCCGCCAGATCGTCGTGCTGCTGCCGGCGGCGTATCTGCTCTCGCTCACGGGGCGGCTCGAGCTTGTGTGGCTCGCCTTCCCGATCGCGGAAGTCGTGAGCGTCATCCTGAACGCCACGTTCCTGCGGCTTACGTATCGCGTCTCGCTCGAGAGAAAATAATTTTGCCTGCGCGCAGACGCAGATCGGGGAGAGCCTCTTATTATAGAAGAGGCTCTCCCCTTTTATAAACGCTCCGCACGGCGGTTCAAATTTTTTCTTTTGACAGACCGCACAGACGCGGGTAAAATACATTTGATAAGCTACACTTGATAAATTGTTTTCGCAGGAGAACCTATGAAAAGACAACTTGCAGCGCTGCTGCTGACGATTTTTGCCCTGTCCCTCACTGCCTGCGGCGAAACGGCTACCGAGAGCGAGACGCGCACGGTGTACGCGATGGACACGGTGATGAACCTGACGGTTTACGGCGAGAACGCCGCTGCCGCGCTGGAGAGCGCGGAAAAGGAACTGCACACGTTGGACGAAGCCGTCCTCTCGCGCACGGCGGAGGGCAGCGAGCTCTATGCGCTCAACGCATCGAACGGTGAGACGGTCGAATGCGGCGCGGATGATATCTTACCCGCGCTGATCGAAACGGCGCTGACGATCTCTGACGCGACGGAAGGTGCATTCGACCCGACGCTCGCCCCTGTGCTCGACGCGTGGGGATTTACGAAGGACGAGCGCCGTGTGCCGTCCGCAGACGAGCTCAAAGAATTGCTGAGTCATACGGGCTGCGGCAAGGTCGCGCTCGAAAAAACGGCGGACGGCTGGACGGTCACGCTTTTGGACGGCGCGCAGCTCGACCTCGGCGGCATCGCCAAGGGCTACGCGGCGGATCTTCTGCGCGCGCAGCTTGAAAAGGAGGGCGTCACGTCCGCGACACTCGACCTCGGCGGTGATGTGTTCGTCATGGGGCGAAAGACCGACGGCAGCGATTGGCGCATCGCCGTCAAGGACCCTGCGGACACGGAGAGCTACCTTGGCGTCGTATCGGCGGCGGATAAGTTCATCGTGACCTCCGGTGTGTACGAGCGCTATTTTGAAGAAAACGGCGTGCGATATCACCATATCCTCGACCCCAAGACCGGCTGCCCCGCGGAAAGCGGGCTCGTCAGCGTGACCGTGCTGTGCGAGAACGGCGCGTGGGCGGACGCGCTCTCGACGGCATGCTTCGTCCTTGGCCCCGACGGCGCGCTTGCGCTGCGCGACGATCTTGCCGACCAGGGGACGGATTTCGAACTCATTTTAGCCACCGACGATGGCCGCGTGCTCTACACCGACGGCCTTGCCGACGCCTTCACGCCGAACGACGAAAGCGGGTACACGTATGAAGCGCTCGCCTAAGCTGAAGCCGACGAAGTGGGACGCGCTCGTCGTGCTCGCGGTGCTGCTGCTCACGCTCGGGCTCGCCGCAAGGCCGTATTTCGCGGCGAAATCGGCGGGCGAGCTGACGATCAGCATCGCCATCGACGGCGAGACCGTCGAGCGCTGCGCACTCAGCAATTATGAAGGCGGCACGTATGAGAGCCGCGGCTACACGCTCACCGTCGCTGTGGAAAACGGTGCGGTGCGCGTGAGCGAAAGCGACTGCCCGAATCAGGACTGCGTGCACTCCGGCGCGATCTCGCGCGCGGGACAGAGCATCGTCTGCCTGCCCGCCCGCGTGGCCGTCACGCTCGAGGGCGCGGCGTCCGACTACGATCTGATCGCGGGGTGAGCGCATGAAGATCAAAACAAGAGAGCTGACGCTCTGCGCGGTGCTCGCGGCGCTGGCGCTGGCGCTTTCCTATATGGAATCGTTTTTCCCGCTCGCGCTCATTGTGCCGCTGCCGGGCGTCAAGCTCGGCCTTGCCAATATCGTCACGCTCTACGCGCTCTATGCCATCGGATTTCCGAGTGCGCTCGCCATCCTGCTCGTGCGCTGCACGCTCGGCGCGCTGTTCGCGGGGAATGCCTCGGCGCTTTTATTCTCGCTGCTCGGCGGGCTGTCGGCGCTTTTGGTGATGGCGCTTTTGAGCGGGGCGAAAAAGCTCAGCATTTTCGGCGTCTCGATCGCGGGCGCGGCGGCGCACAACTGCGGGCAGGTCTGCGCCGCGCTCATCACGCTCGGCTCGACCGCGCCGCTCTACTATCTGCCGTTTTTGCTGCTGGTGTCGCTCTTCACGGGCGCGCTCAGCGGCCTGATCACTGCATTCTTGTTCCGCGCAATGGCGCACACGCCCTACGGAACGAAGGGAGAGAATCAACATGGATAAAAAGGACGAGATCATTCTCCAGCAGCTCGACGTCATCCGCACGATGACGCAGAACAACTTAAACCGCATGGGCAGCGACTTCTGGGGCGCGCCGCTGACGCCGGACGCGCCGAAATCCGCCGTCCCGAAGGAAGCTGCGCCCAAAGCAAACGCGCCGAAGAGCGCGGACGGCGCAAAGCCGAACAAGCCCGCCGCCTCCACCGGCGCGGACGAGAAAAAGGAAGAGGAAGCGCCGCTTCCCCCGCCCGAGAAGATCGAGGACCTTAAAAAAGAACTCGACACCTACATCGGCCTTGTCGAGGTCAAGCGCGAGGTGAATAACCTCATCAACATGGCGACTGTCTTCAAGCGGCGCGAGGAGACGGGGCTTCCGAACGCGGACTTCTCGCTCCACATGGTCTTCACCGGCAACCCCGGTACAGGTAAGACGATGATCGCGCGTTTGATGGCGCGCGTCTACCGCTCACTCGGGATCCTTTCCAAGGGTCAGCTTGTCGAGGTCGACCGCAGCGGGCTCGTCGCGGGCTACGTCGGTCAGACGGCCATCAAGACGAGCAAGGTCATCGAAAAGGCGCTCGGCGGCGTGCTGTTTATCGACGAGGCCTACGCACTCAACGGCAAGGGCGACAACGACTTCGGTCAGGAGGCCATCGACACGCTGCTCAAGGCGATGGAGGATCACCGCGACGACCTCGTCGTGATCGTCGCGGGCTACGATGGCTTGATGGAAAAGTTCATCCAATCGAACCCCGGCCTTGAGTCCCGCTTCAACCGCTACCTGCACTTTGACGACTACACGCTCGACGAGATGCTCGAGATTTTCAAAATGCAGTGCCGCAAGTCGCAGTACACCCTCTCTCCTGACGCCGAGCAGGACGTCAAGGACTTCATCTACGATGAGAACGCCGACGGTGTGACGTTCGGCAACGCGCGCGGCGTGCGCAACCTCTTCGAGCAGATCTTGACCGCGCAGGCCAACCGCCTCGCGAAGATGGAGAGCTTTACAAAGGATGATTTGATGACCCTCACGCGCGACGATGTCCTCCACGCCCGCGGCATGGAAGACAACACGACCGTCGCCGAGCTCGAAGCAAAAGCAGCAGAAAAAAAGGACGAATAAAAAAGGAAGGACGCGCAGCGTCCTTCCTTTTTTATTTCGTTGTTACGCTTTCTTGGCGGCGGGCTCTTCCTTCGGCTTATCCTTGGGGACGACGCGCTTTTCAGGCGTCACGCGGCCCTCGTCCACCGCGACCATGTGCTCAAGCAGGCGGACGACCATGTTGGAGTAGCCCCATTCGTTGTCGTACCACGCGATCAGCTTGACAAAGTCGTTGTCGAGCATGATGCCGGCGGTCTCGTCGAAGATGCAGGGGCAGGAATTGCCGATCAGGTCCGTGGAGACGACCTGGTCCGCGGTGTAGCCGATGATGCCCTTCATATAGGTCTCACTGGCGTGGCGGATGGCGTAGCAGATATCGGCGTAGGTGGTCTTGACCTTGAGGTGGGCGGTCAGGTCAACGACGGAGACGTCCGCCGTGGGGACGCGGAAGCTCATGCCGGTCATCTTGCCGTAGAGCTCGGGGATGACGCGGCCGACGGCCTTGGCGGCACCCGTGGAGGAGGGGATGATATTGTTGAGAATGGAGCGGCCCGTGCGCCAATCGCTGCCGCCGCGGGAGTCGACCGCCTTCTGCTTGGCGGTGGCGGCGTGGATGGTGGACATGAGCGCCTGCTCGATGCCGAACTCGTCGTTGACGACCTTGGCAAGGGGTGCTAAGCAGTTGGTGGTGCAAGAGGCGTTGGAGACGACCTTCATGTCGGAATGGAGCAGCATGTGGTTCACGCCCATGACGAACGTGGGGGTGACCTCATCCTTGCCGGGCGCGGTCAGGATGACCTTCTTCGCGCCGCCCTTGAAGTGGCGGGAGGCCTTCTCGGTGGTGTTGTAAGCGCCGGTGGACTCGATGATGTACTCCGCGCCGCAGCTGGACCAGGGGATCATCGCCGCGTCGGACTCGCTGAAGACCTGAATGGTGTGACCGTTGACGATCAGGTTCTTGTCCTTGTGCTCCACCGTGCCGTTGAACTGACGGAACACGGAATCGTATTTGATCATATAGACCATGTAATCCAGATCCGCTTTGCGCAGGTTGATACCGCAGATGTCGAACTGCTCCGGATGCTCGATCATGATGCGCAGCACGACGCGGCCGATGCGGCCGAAGCCGTTGATGCCCACTTTGATAGCCATAATGATAATCCTCCACAGAAAATGTGATCGTATTGTTCGGAGCTCGCGCCCCGTCATTGCAGAATCATTATATCATGGCGTATTTTTTTGTCTTCCCCTTTTCGGGAAAAAGGTAGCTGAACTTTGTTGTACAAATATGTGCAAAACAGACAAAAACAGCGAAAAACATTTGTCTAACTTCTCCAAATATTCCATACATTTGAAACATTCGAAGCATCCGTTCGTGCAAAAAATTGCACTTTATCGCACTAAAATGACAGCAAACTTGCAAAACGAAAACGACCCTCTTTGAGGGCCGTTTTACTTCAGTCTAAATTCAGTGGAGGCGCATTTCGAGCCTCCGGCTCGAAACAGCCAACGTCCCCCACGCGCATTTCGTGCTTCGCACAAACCAGCTAACGCACCCCCGCCGCGCATTTTGCGCCAAAAATGAAAAATAGAAGCAGAGACCCTCATCACGCACCAAAAGGCGTCGCAGACTTTGCCGCCCGCAGGCGGCAAATAATCTTAATCATAAATCGCCGCGACATGCGCGCGGCGATTTATTCTTCTCGCGCCGCAGTTCACCGCCGTGGCATTACGATTGGCGCGCCCTTTCGGGCGCGCCAATCGTGCCAGTTCCTCGAAACCGGTTCGCTTCATCCGCCACCGGCGGCGCTTCGCCGATTTCCGTGCGCGCCTGCGGCGCGTGCGCTGCAGCGGAGCGCATCCCCCTCAAAAAAAGAGGACGGCGAAAGCCGTCCTCTTTTTTTGAAGCCGTTAGGCAAGCGCCGCGGTGATGATCGCCATGGAGTAGACCTCCTGGGCGTTGCAGCCGCGGGAGAGGTCGTTGATCGGCGCGTTCAGACCGAGCAGGATCGGGCCATAGGCGTCGAAGGAGCCGAGGCGCTGGGCGATCTTGTAGCCGATGTTGCCGGCGTTGATGTCGGGGAAGATAAAGGTATTGGCGTGGCCGCCGACCGCGTCGGTGATGTGCTTGGTCTTGGCGACAGCCGGAGAGACCGCCGCGTCGAACTGGAACTCGCCGCCGATCGGGGTGTCGGGCATGAGGGCCTTGGCCTTCTCACAGGCATTGCGCATCTTGTCGACGTCCTCGCCCTTGCCGGAGCCGAGGGTGGAGTAGCTCAGGAAAGCGACCTTCGGGTCAACGCCGAAGATCTTGGCGCAGGAAACGGTCTCCTTGCAGATCTCGACGAGCTCGTCCTCGTTGGGCTTGATGTTGATGGCGCAGTCGGCCATGGCGAGCACTTCGTTCTCGCCGGAAGCGGCGGGACGGACCATGATGAAGCAGGAAGAGACGATCTTGTTGCCTGGCTTGGTCTTGATGAGCTGCAGCGCGGGACGGACCGTGTCGGCCGTGGAGTAGGTAGCGCCGCCGAGCAGGCAGTCGGCCTTGCCCATCTTGACGAGCATGGTGCCGAAGTAGTTGCTCTTCTTGAGCGCGGCGCGGCACTCGTCGGCGGTCATCTTGCCCTTGCGCAGCGTGACCATCTCGTCGACCATCTCGTCCATGCCGTCGAAATTCTCGGGGTCGATGATCTCGGCACCGCGGATGTTGAAGCCGATGTCCTCAGCGGCGGCGGCAATCTCATCGGGGTTGCCGACGAGCACGGGCTTTAAGAAATTACCGGACAGCAGACGGGCGCTCGCTTCGAGAATGCGGGGGTCGGTACCTTCGGTGAAAACGATCGTTTTGGGGCTCTTTTTCAGCGTGTTGATCAGTTGTGCAAACATGTTGATTCCTCCTGATATATGATGTGCCGGTCAAGCGGGCACAGATTTACGGATATAGTATACACCCACTTTTTCACCCTCTCAAGGAAAAATAACGCAAAATTCATGCAAAAGTTTACAAATTTTCCAAACTCTTACAACATATTAGCAGTATCATTTCCCCAAAAGGCTTGACGGAGCCTTGAAAACCAAGTATACTGGTCAACGGTTACAAATTGTAACTTTTATTTTTACCTGCATCCTTTAAGGAGTTTTGATATGTCAGAGCAAAAACGATCCACCCCGCAGCGCAGCGATGCACCCACGCAGCGCCGCCGTTCGAATGCCTCGCCGCGAAGACGGTCGAGCAGGCGCGGCGGCATGCCGCAATGGCTGAGCGGCTGGATCGAGCACATGGCGCTGTTTTTTTCCACGCTCGGTGCGCGCATCCGCCGCATCGGCCCACGCGCCCGCACGGTCATGCGCGAGAGCAGGGCGCGCAACTTTCCTGAATCCAACCGCTTTTTGGTGCAGGTCTTTCTCGTCATCGGCGGGATGTTCCCGATGTGGCGCTCGCTGCTGCATGAAAGGGTGATGGCACACCGCCGCCAGCGCAGCCACGCTGCCGGCGAGCACGAGGACCGCTGGCGCAGGCAGGCGCGGCGCGTGAATCCGTTCTACTTTATCGGCGGCGCGGCGGTCGTGGCCGCGATCGCGCTGTTTTTCTCGTTCTACACGCTGGGAACGACTGTGGAGTATAACGGCAGCGTGGTCGACACCGTCGCCAGCGCCGCGCAGGCGCGCAAGGCGGCCTCCAAGCTCGAGAGCATCACGACCGAAACGCTCGGCAAGTCCTATGAGATCGCAAAGGATGCCATCCACTATTCGATGGCTTTCGTCCGCCGCAGCGATGTGACGGACGCAACGACCTTTGAGCAGGACCTCGCCGACGAGCTCGGCCAGGTGACCTACGGCTACTCGCTCTATGTCGACGATGAGCTCATCGGTTCGACGCAGTACGCAGGCGCGCTGGACGAGCTGCTCAAGCAGATCAAGCAGGTCTACGCCTCGGCGGATACGCTGAGCGTCGACTTTGTCGAAAATGTCCGCATCGCGGAGGGCTACGTCCCGACCGACAGCGTGATGAACCTCGGCGAGATCGCCGAGATCCTGAATTCGACGAAGTCGGGCGAGGTGACCTACACCGTCGTCAAGGGCGACACCTGGGGCCAGATCGCCAACAACAACGGCATGACCGCCGCCGAGCTCGAAGCGCTGAACCCCGGCTACGACATCAACCGCATCCACATCGGCGATGCGCTGACGCTCTCGAACGCCGTGCCGTATCTGACCGTCAAGGTCACCGAGCGGCAGAACTATGTCGAGGACGTCAACTATGACGTGAACTACGTGAGCGATTCGTCCATGTATCAGGGCGACGAGCGCGTGATCTCCAAGGGCTCGTTCGGCAAGGCTGATATCGTGGCCGATGTCACCTATGTCAACGGCGAGGAGCAGGAGCGCACGGTCATCTCGTCCGTCACGCTCTCCGACCCTGTGGCCGAGACGCGCGCCCGCGGCACGAAGGTGCGCCCCACCTGGTACCCCACCGGCAGCTTCCGCTGGCCGTGCTCGGGCCGCATCACCTCGCGCTTTGGTTACCGCAACACCGGCATCCGCGGCGCGACGAGCAACCACAAGGGTATCGACATCGCCTGCTCCTATGGCACGCCAATCTACGCCGCCGACGGCGGCCGCGTGACCTACGCGGGCTACAAGGGCGCGATGGGCTACGTCGTCATCATCGACCACAACAACGGCTATGTCACGTACTACGAGCACAACTCGTCGCTGCTCGTTTCCGCGGGACAGACGGTCTACAAGGGCCAGCAGGTCGCCAAAGCGGGCCGCAGCGGCGTCGCCAGCGGTGTCCACTGCCACTTCGGCATTCAGAGAAACGGCAGTTACGTCAACCCGCTGAACTATCTAAGTTAAAATCAAAGGGATCGCACTTCGCTTCGTGCCTTGCCGCCGTAGGTGGCTGCGACACGCGCGAAGCGAGAAGAATAAATCGCCACGCGCATGTCGCGGCGATTTATGATTAAAATTATTTCGCGTCTGCGGACGCGAAAGTCTGCGACGCTGGTGCCTGTTTTCTGCCCGTGGGGGCAGAAAATGCGGCGGGCGGGGGACGGAGGATGTTGCTTCTGGCCTGTTCGCTGCCGGAGGCAGCGAATGCGGCGGGTGTGGGATGCTGGCTTTTGCGCCGATTTTGGGTGCGGGGTCTGTTTGCCGCTGAAAGCGGCAAATGCGGCATGGGGATCATGAAAAGACCGCTGCGGCGTTTCGCAGCGGCCTTTTTTATCGTGTTTACTGTTCCGTCAGGACGCGGCGGACCTCGCCGGTGAAGTAGAGCGAGCCCCAGGAGCAGATGGCGTCATCCTCACCTGCAAGCGCTAAGACGCGGCGGACGCCGTCGTCGGTATCCTTGGCGGGGACGGCCTGCACGCCCTGTGCGTTCAGCCACGCGGCGAGCTCGTTTTCATCGAGTGCGCGGGCAGAGGGCGGCGTGATGACGACGAACGCCTTGGCGAGCGGGAGCGCGCGGCGCAGCATTTGCTGCCAGTCCTTGTCGCGAAGCACCCCTGTGAGGAAGATGAGTTTTTTGTCGCCGTAGAGCGCGGCGAGCGAATCCATCAGCGCGTCGACGCACTGGGGATTGTGCGCGCCGTCAACGATGAAGTCCGGCCCGCGGCGCAGAAGCTCGAGCCGTCCGGGCCACTGGGCGTGGGAAAGGCCCTCATCAATGGCCTCGTCCGTGAGCTTGTCCCAGCCGCGCGAGCGCAGCGCGTTGCACACGTCGATGACCGTCAGCGCGTTCAAGAGCTGATACTCGCCGAGAAGCCGCAGGTGGTACGGCCCGCGGCCGCGGTATTTGAACTCTTGACCGTCGAGCGAGGACGAAATGCGCTCAAGCTTTTCCTGCGCGGTGATTGTGAGAGCCACGTCCTCCTGCGCGCACTTTTCGCGCGCGACGTTCTCCACGCCCTCGCTCTGGCCGAAGAGCACGGCGTGCGAGCCATGCTTGATGATGCCGCACTTCTCCGCGGCGATCTTCTCGACCGTGTCGCCGAGAATGGCCGTGTGCTCCAAGCCGATGTTCGCCACGACGCAGACCTCCGGCGCGGGGATGACGTTCGTCGAGTCCATGCGCCCGCCGAGGCCGACCTCGAGCGAGACGATGTCGCACTGCTCCTGCACGAAGTACAAAAAGGCGATGGCCGTCATGATCTCAAAGCCCGTGGGCATTTCGCTCATGCTCTCCGCCGCGTTCCGCACGGTGTTTGTGAGCGAAATGAGGGAGTTGTCGTCGATCTCTTCCCCGTTCACGCGCATGCGCTCGTGGAAGCGCAGCAGGTGCGGCGAGGTATAGAGCCCCGTGCGGTACCCCGCGCGCTGGAGCACGGAGGCGAGCATCGCGGCGGTAGAGCCCTTGCCGTTCGTGCCCGCGATGTGGACGAATTTGAGTTTCTCCTCGGGATTGCCGAGCAGACCCAGAAGCTCGCGCGAGCGCGCAAGGCCCGGCGCGCTCTGCTCCCAGTTGTCGAATTGCAGATATTTGAGGGTCTCCTCAATGGTTTGCAGGTCTTTCACATTGTTCACCTGTATTTCCTGTAAAATAAGGCGAAGGTGTCGGCCCTCGCCTGCGGGATTTGATCTATCGGTCGATCTTGCGCAGCATGGCGGTGAATTCCTCGGGCAGCCCGCACGTGAGCGAGACAAGCTCCTTCGTCCGCGGGTGGATGAACTGAAGCCCCACCGCGTGAAGGCACTGACCCGTCAGGCCTGGAACGGCCTTTTTTGCGCCGTAGACCGTGTCGCCCAGGATCGGGTGGCCGAGGTAGGCCATGTGCACGCGAATTTGATGCGTGCGGCCCGTTTCGAGCCTGCACCGCACATGCGTGTAGCCGGGATAACGGGCGATGACCTCCCAGTGCGTTACCGCGCGGCGTCCACCCGGAACGACGGCCATGCGCTTGCGGTCGCGGCTGTCGCGCGCGATGGGCGCGTCGACCGTGCCGCTGTCCTCACGTAAGTTGCCGACCACGATACACTCATACGTGCGCGCGAGCGTGTGGTCGGCCAGCTGGGCGGAGAGGAACTGGTGCGCGTAGTCGTTTTTTGCCGCGATGATGAGCCCGCTCGTGTCGCGGTCGATGCGATGTACGATGCCGGGGCGCAGCGCGCCGCCGACGCCGGAGAGGCTGTCGCCGCAGTGATACAAAAGGGCGTTCACGAGCGTCCCGTCCGGATGGCCCGGCGCGGGATGGACGACGAGCCCGCTCGGCTTGTTGACGACGATGACGTCGTCGTCCTCGTAGACAACGTCCAGAGGGATGTCCTGTGGAACGGCGTCGATGGGCGCGGGCTCTTCGGGGGTGAATTCGATCTGCTCGTGTCCCGTGAGCTTGTAGCTCTTGTTCGGCGCTTTGCCGTTCACGAGGACACGCCCGTCCTCGACGGCTTTCGCCGCGGCGGAGCGGGTCAGGTCTTCAATTGCGCGGGCGAGGCAGGCGTCGAGCCGCGTACCGGCATCGGCTTCACTTGTTTGCAGCAGGATCGGTTCCATCGACCTTGTTCCCCCAGTTTTTCTCGTCGCTCTTGCTGTAAAAGGCAAGGTAGTAAATCAGCGCGCAGACCGTGCCGCACACGACGAACACATCCGCCACGTTGAAGACGGGAAAGTCCATGAACATCGTGTCCAGCATGTCAACGACGTATCCGAGGCGCACGCGGTCAATGAGATTGCCGATGCCGCCGCCGAGGATGATCGCAAGCGACCACTGGCCCAGCGGATGGCGCACGATCTTGACGAGCAGCCATGCGATGGCGCACATGCCCGCCGCCGTCAGCGCGATGAGCAGCCACCGTGCGCCCGAAAAGCTCGACCACGCCGCGCCGTAGTTGTGCACGCGCGTGAGCTGTAACAGCGGCGGCAGCAGCGGCTCCGATTCGCCGGGCGACATTGTGTTCACGACGAGGAATTTGACGGCCTGATCTGCCGCCACGCAGAAAACCGCCGCGAGGGCAAGGCAGACCGCCTTGCCCTTGCCGCGTCGGTAAAATGCAGCGTATAAAATCACCATCAGCGCCAGCGCGCCGAAAAAGATCCACAGGATCGGCCCTCCGATGCTGCCGGAGACGACGATCTGTGTCGTGCCGTCCGCGCCGCCGATCACGCCGATATTGTTCATTCGCTCTCCTCTTCTCCTGCGGGGGTGTTTTCCGCAGGCTCTTCGACCGCCGGTGCGGTCTTGGCGACCTCGACGATCAGAATATCGTCTGCCTGACGGAGCGCGGTGCGCTCAGCCTCAGGCAGCTCCATGGCGTCTGCTAAGTCATGTGCCGCTTCGGCCACGACGAGGTAGCTGACGTACTCGTCATTTTCCGCGTACACGGCCATGCCGCGCTCGTGCAGAAATTCCGCCGCCGCGGGCACATCCAGCGTGATGATGGCATAGCCGCCGTTTGCGTCGGCGGAGCGGTCGTCTGCGCCGTCTTCCGTGTCATAGGTGTCGAACGGGCTGGCGTCGGCCTGCACGCCCTCCTTCTGCACGGCGGAATAGCTGTAGGTAAAGTCCTCCGCCGTGTCGCCGGACGCAGCGGGCGCACTCGCCGTGCCATTGCCGCTGGTATTGCAGTCCGCGGCGCTGTCGTTGCTGCTGACCGTCGCGGGCGCAACTCTGACACTAAATGCCGACAAGACATTTGCCCTTCATTCCG
>ENA-ORTY01001356-ORTY01001356.1-human-gut-metagenome-genome-assembly--contig:-NODE-1356-length-27573-cov-6.223999_pt1 | contig 27573 bp, 24 predicted proteins | sample MGYA00241917_ERZ509198 | MGnify/ENA primary metagenome ERZ509198 (study PRJEB26280, sample SAMEA2338857) | human gut metagenome | biome: human gut; feature: human-associated habitat; material: faeces...
CCTCATGGCCGACGCTGCGCACCCGCAGCTCGTCGCTGCGCGGGTCCACGGCGACGACGCTCGGCTCGCGCATGATGATGCCGCGGCCCTTCATGTACACAAGGGTGTTGGCGGTGCCCAGATCAATGCCGATGTCTTTGGTAAACATAGCGTGTATTCTCCCGAAAAAGCATGTAAAAAAGTTGCAGATTTTTCCCATACAGACTCCCGTTTCCGGGGCTGTCCGGGTCAGGTAAACTCGCGCAGCAACTGCGCCGTGCGGTGAACCGGCAGCCCCATGATGTTGTAGTAGCACCCTTCGATGCCCGCACACCACAGCGCCGCGTGCCCCTGGATGGCATAGGCTCCCGCCTTGTCGTAGGGCTCCGGCGTGCGCACGTAGGCGCACAGGTCGTCCTCCGCGATGGGCGAGAAATGGACAACGGTTGTCTCGACAGTGGCGGCGGCACGGCGGCCCCGGCAGATGCAGACGCCGGTGTGGACGCGGTGCTCACGCCCAGAGAGTGCGCGCAACATCCGCACGGCGTCGGCCTCGTCCTTCGGCTTGCCGAACACCTCGCCCTCGCACTCGACCACCGTATCAAAGCCGCAGACGACGTCATCGGGGTTTTCCTCGGCCACGGCGCGGGCCTTGGCGGTGGCCAGAGCCTTGGCGAGGTGCGCCGGGGAATCTGCCGCGATCTTCGTCTCGTCCACGTCGCTGGTGATGACAGTATAGTCGGGGGTGATAAGGGACATCAGCTCACGCCGGCGCGGACTGCCGGAGGCAAGGATCAGAGCCATAGTGTGCTTCCTTTCTGGTCTATTATAAGGAGCTTTTGTGTACGGAATGTGGCGAAACAAGGCAAAATCGTAAATTTAATTGCCTTCCCCCTTGGGGGAAGGTGGCCGAGGCCCCGACCGAGGCCGGATGAGGGGCAGGTTTACGGCGGCGGCCCGTAAGCGGGTGATTGCCGCAAGGCTGGCCCTCATCAGTCAGCGGACGGGGCCGCTGACAGCTTCAGTCTCCGTGCCAAGTGCCGCCTACGGCGGTTGCACTCCGACACGCGCCTGCGGGCGCAGCCCCGCGGGGGGAAGCCTTTTAAATATGCTCCAAAATCTTGTTGCCCATCTCGGTGCAGCCTACCCTGGTGCAGCCGGGAGCCATCATGTCGGCGGTGCGGCAGCCCTCGTCGAGAACAGCGTTGACGGCAGCCTCGATCTCGTCGGCCTCGGCGGGCATATCGAAGCTGTAGCGCAGCATCATGGCCGCGGAGAGGATGCAGGCAATCGGGTTGACGACGTCCTGCCCGGCAATATCGGGCGCAGAGCCGTGGATCGGCTCATACAGTCCGCAGGTGCCCTCGCCCAGCGAGGAGGACGGCACCATGCCGATGCTGCCGGTGATCTCACTGGCCTCGTCGGAGAGAATGTCGCCGAACATATTTTCCGTCACAATGACGTCAAACTGCGCAGGGTTCTTGCAGATCTGCATGGCGCAGTTGTCCACGAACATCTCGCTGTACTCGACCTCGGGGTACTCGGCCTGCAGGCGGTGCATGACGGCGCGCCACAGGCGGCTGGTGTCCAGCACGTTGGCCTTATCCACACAGGTCAGCTTTTTGCGGCGCTTCATCGCCGTCTCAAAGCCGATGCGGCCAATGCGCTCGATCTCGTGCTCGGAGTAGGGCATCGTGTCGATGGCGACCTTCTCGCCGTTCTGCTCGATGGTCTTATGCTCGCCGAAGTAGACGCCGCCGATCAGCTCACGCACAACGATGAAGTCAATGCCCTGGTCAACGATGGACTTTTTCAGCGGGGAGGCGTCCGCCAGCTGCGGCCAGATCTTGGCCGGGCGGTTGTTGGCGTAGAGGCCCATGCCCGCGCGCAGGCGCAGCAATCCCTTCTCTGGGCGCTGGTCGCCGGGCAGACCCTCCCACTTGGGGCCGCCGATGGCACCGAGCAGGACGCTGTCAGAGCTTTTGCACTTTTCCAGCTCCGACGCGGGGAGCGGGTCACCGAACCTGTCGATGGCCTCGCCGCCCATGTAAGCGCGGGTGTAGGTGAAGGTGTGGCCATGCCTGGCCGCGATCTTATCCAGGACGCGCACCGCCTGGGTCACGATCTCGGGGCTGGAGCAGTCGCCGTAGATCAGAGTGATGTTTTTGTTCATGGGTGTCTCCTCTCGCATATAGCCTTCCCCTGAGGGGGAAGGTGGCCGAACGTAGTGAGGTCGGATGAGGGGCGAGCTTTCCGCAACTGCCCATAAACGGGCAATAAAGGCAGCGCCGCCCCTCATCAGTCACCTTCGGTGACAGCTTCCCCCGCGGGGGAAGCCTTTTTAATCCTTCAAGCTGTTCATCAGGCCGCCCTTGGCGATGATGTTCTGGATGAACGGCGGGAACGGGGCGGCCTGGAAGGTCCGGCCCGTCGTCTCGTCGGTGATGACGCCGGTGTCGAAGTCGATGCTGACCGTGTCGCCCTCAGCAATTGCCTCACTGGCGGCGGGGCACTCCAGAATCGGCAGACCGATGTTGATGGCATTGCGGTAGAAGATGCGGGCAAAGCTCTTGGCGATGACGCAGCTGATGCCGGAGGCCTTGATGGCGACGGGCGCGTGCTCACGGGAGGAGCCGCAGCCGAAGTTCTCGCCGCCGACCATGATGTCACCGGCCTTGACGCGGGTGACAAACGTCTTGTCGATGTCCTCCATGCAGTGGCTGGCCAGCTCGGCCTCGCTCTGGGTGTTCAGGTAGCGGGCCGGGATGATGACGTCGGTGTCAATGTTGTCGCCGTATTTGAAAACAGGACCTTTTGCGTTCATAGCTCAAACCTCCCTAGGGTCAGTGATGTAGCCGGTCAGTGCGCTGGCCGCCGCGGTGGCGGGGCTGGCGAGGTAGACCTCGGAATCCACATGGCCCATGCGGCCCACGAAGTTGCGGTTGGTGGTGGAGACGCAGCGCTCCCCCGCCGCCAGAATGCCCATGTAGCCGCCCAGGCAGGGGCCGCAGGTGGGCGTCGAGACGATGCAGCCCGCGTCGATGAACGCCTCGGTGTAGCCGCGCAGGATGCACTCCTTGTAGACGGCCATCGTGGCGGGGATGATGATGCCGCGCACGCCCTTAGCAATGTGTCTGCCCTTCAGAATCTCGTATGCGGCCTCCATGTCCTCAATGCGTCCGTTCGTGCAGGAGCCGATGACGATCTGGTCGATCTTGATGTCTTTGCCCTCTTTCGCAAGGTGGGTGTTCTCCGGCAGGTGCGGGTAGCTGACCGTCGGCTCGAGCGCGTCAAGGTTGATGACGATGCTGCGCTCATACTCGGCGTCGGGGTCGGCCTCGTACTTGACCCACGGGCGCTGGCTGCGGCCCTTCAAATATGCCTCGGTGATTTCATCCACCGGGAAGATGCCGTTCTTGGCACCGGCCTCGATGGCCATATTGCAGATGCAGAGGCGGTCCTCCATCGTCAGGGACTTCACACCGTCACCGACGAATTCCAGGCTCTTGTACAGTGCGCCGGAAACGCCGATCTCACCGATCAGATGCAGAATGACGTCCTTGCCTGTGACAGGCTTGTGCAGCTGACCCTTGAGTTCGACCTTGATGGCGGCGGGGACCTTGAACCAGGCCATGCCCTTTGCCATACCGGCGGCCATATCCGTGGAGCCGACGCCGGTGGAGAACGCGCCCACCGCGCCGTAGGTGCAGGTGTGGCTGTCCGCGCCGATGATGCAGTCGCCCGCGGTCACGATGCCCTTTTCGGGCAGGAGCGCGTGCTCAACGCCCATCTGGCCGACGTCGTAGAAGTTGAGGATGTCGTACTTGTCTGCGAACTCGCGGCACTGCTTGGACTGGGTCGCGCTCTTGATGTCCTTGTTGGGGACAAAGTGGTCGAGCACGATGTTGACGCGGGTCTTGTCAAAGACGGAATCAAAGCCCGCCTTGTTGAACTCATTGATGGCCACCGGGGTCGTAATATCGTTGCCGAGCACGATGTCGAGCCTGGCGTTGATGAGCTGGCCCGCCGTAACGGCTGCTTCCCCGCAGTGGGCCGCTAAGATTTTCTGGGTCATGGTCATGCCCATGGTCGTGTACCTCCGTTTTGTTGGGATAAGGGCGGTTGTTTAAATAATAAAGAATAAATAAGAAATAATAAATATGGTGGAGTTTTTGCCCTTATGGGCAAAAACAAATCTCGTAGGGGCGGATTCCATATCCGCCCGTGCCCGTTCGCGGCGGAGCATACTTCCGCGGGCGCATATAGAATGCGCCCCTACGGGAGTCTTTGTTTGAGCGGAGCGCAGCGACGCGGTCCACAAAATTTATTATTTATTATTTCTTATTTTTTATTTGCTGTCTGCTCACTTATTGTTAATAGCGCTGACTAAAGCCTTAATGCCCGCCACGATAATATCGGTGTGGGTACCGCAGCCCCAGGTCTCCTCGCCGGAGGCCCATTTCAGGCCGACGTAGGAGCAGGCGCGGGAGTTCGTGTCGGAATCCAGGGCGTGCTCGCTGTAGTGTACGAGCGTAAAGTGCATCCCGGTCTGCTGCTCGATGGCCGTGGCAACGGCATCCAGGCGGCCATTGCCGGTGGCCGTGCACTTGACCGTGCTGCCGCCGCCGGTGACGACGACATTTGCCGTAATGCTGCCGTCCGAGTTCTGGATGAAGTGCGCGTCCGGCACATTGAGCGGCTGGGTGTGGTTGAGGTAGCTGTTCTCAAAGACGCCCAGCACCTCTTTCACGCTCAGCTCGCGGTGCTCGTGGTCGCTGACGTCCTTGACGCGGTAGCCGAGGTCCTCGCGCATCTTCGGCGGCGGATTGTAGCCGTAGTTCTGCTGCAGCAGGAAGCCGATGCCGCCCTTGCCGCTCTGGGAGTTGATGCGGATGACGTCGGCATCGTAGGTGCGGCCAATGTCGTGCGGGTCAATGGGGATGTACGGGCAGGTCCACTGGTGGAGCTGCTTCTCTTTGCGCCAGGTCATGCCCTTGGCGATGGCGTCCTGATGGCTGCCGCTGAACGCCGCGAACACCAGTGCGCCCGCATAGGGCGTGCGCTCATAGACGTGCATCCGGGTCACACGCTCATACACCTCGCAGATGGCGGGCATATTGCTGAAATCGAGGTGCGGGTCTACGCCGTGGCTGTACATGTTCATGGCCAGCGTAATGGCATCGACGTTGCCGGTGCGCTCACCGTTGCCGAACAGGCAGCACTCGATGCGCTGGGCACCGGCCAGGACGGCCAGCTCGGCGTCGGCAACGCCGCAGCCGCGGTCATTGTGCGGATGGGTAGACAAAATAACGCTGTCACGATATTTCAGGTGCTTGGAGCACCACTCTATCTGGTTGGCGTAGATGTGCGGCATGCTCATCTCCACCGTGACCGGCAGGTTGATGATCATGGGGCGGTCCGGCGTGGGCTGCATGACGTCGAGAACGGCGTTGCAGACCTCGACAGCGTATTCCGGCTCGGTGCCGGTGAAGCTCTCGGGGCTGTACTCGAACAGGAAGTTGCCCTCGTACTCCTCGCTCAGCTGCTTGACGAGCTTGGCACCATCGACGGCGATCTTTTTGATCTCCTCCTTCGACTTTTTGAATACCTGCTCACGCTGGGCGACGCTGGTGGAGTTGTAGAAGTGGATGATGGCACGGGGCGCACCCTTGACGGCCTCAAACGTCTTGCGGATGATGTGGTCGCGGCACTGGGTCAGGACCTGCACGGTCACGTCCTGCGGGATGCGGTTGCCGTCGATCAGGGTGCGCAGGAACTCATACTCGGTCTCGCTGGCAGCAGGGAAGCCGACCTCGATCTCCTTGAAGCCGATTTTGACCAGCATATCGTAAAATTCGAGCTTTTCCTCCAGGCTCATCGGCACGATGAGGCTCTGGTTGCCGTCGCGCAGATCCACGCTGCACCAGGCCGGGGCCTGCTCGATATGGTCCTTCTGGGGCCACTCATAGACATGGCCGGGCTCTACCGGCGGCGGATAATACCCTACACTGTACTTGGTTGCGTCCATCATAATAAAACTGCCTCCTTCAAAGCGTTCGGTTCGCGCTTTGAAGGAGGCATACATAAAACCGTCCCCCAAAGGCGAAAGACCTTTGAGAGACGGGAGCAAGATCAACGTTGCTGTACCCGCGGTACCACTCTCATTGCTGTAAAACAGCCGCTCTGTACGATCAGCCACCGGGCGAATCGCGCCTGCATGATAACGGTCAGGTTCCGTCCGCGCCTACCTGTCAGCGCGGCTGCTCTGGGGCCAGTATACAGCGCCTGCCATACCGCCTTGCACCGTCCGGCGGCTCTCTGAAATGGGATGAGTGCTGCTTTCTCCCCTTCACTGCATTTGGAATGGTTTTATTTTAGCGGATTTTGGGGGGAATGTCAAGAGATTTTTGCTGTTTTTTCAAGGATGTGTTTTGGTTGGGGCAACAATGTTTGTAGGGGGCGGCGTCCTCGACGCCCCGCGGGCGCATATGGAATGCGCCCCTACTTTTCTTTTTTTATTATGTATGCTATAATGTTTTCACTTGATTTGAAAGGATTCATCTATGCTTTACCATAAATACAAGCCGCTGGCCGCGCGGGTCTACTGCGCGGGGCTGGCGCTGCTACTGGTGCTGTCCGAGGTTTTCAGCTCCAACGTACAGGATACGCTGCCGGGTTTCAGCCGCATCATGCGGCTGGGGCTGACCGGGAGCGCCGTGCTGCTTCTGGCCGGGAAAATTATCCTGCTGACCGGGTACGAGGCCCGCTGGCAGAAGGTGCTGATTGCCGTTGTGCTGGTCTACACGGCGTTTTCGTCGTGGTACGGCGGCGATTTGTGGTTCTTTTTGGCCGCACTTATCGGGCTGGGGGCCAAGGATGTGGATTGGGAGACAGCCCTGCGCGTCTATCTCGTCACGGCGGTGGCCGGGCTGGTGCTGGTGCAAGCGCTACACTTTGCCACGCCGCTGATGCCCTACAAATTCTACTGCCGCAACTGGGATTTCGGCTACGGCCACTACAACGGCTTTGGTGCGCGGCTTGTCGGTGTGTTCTTTGCCTGGGCGTGGCTGCGGCATGACCGGCTGCGTGCCTTTGACTGGGCGGGGCTGGCCGCGCTGGCAATCTTCACCTACAAGGTTCCCGGCAGCCGCGGGGCGTTTGGCGGCATGGCGGTGCTGTTTGTGCTGTTCTTTGTGCAGCGTTTGCTGCCGAGACTGTTCGACAGCAAAATCTTTTACGGGCTGGCGCTGGCGCTGCCCGTCGCGCTGGCAGTGTTCAGTCTCTACGCCGGGTATGTCTACAACCCCGAGTGGCCCTATGAGCGGATGGCGCTGCTGCTGTTGAGCATTGCGTTGTCGGGGCGTTTTGAGATCTGGCACAACGTATTCTGGAGCGCGCCGCTTTCTTTATTGGGCGGCCTGCCCACCGATGGTGACGAGCACCACGCCATCGACAACACCTTTTTGGCCGTGCCGATGAACAAGGGTCTGCTGGGCGCGATCCTGGTTGCAGCGGTCTTTCTGCTGCTGCTGTGGCGGCTGGCAAAAAAGCATCGCTCCACCGAGGTCATCTGCCTGGCAGCGCTGACGCTGTATCTCTTTATGGAGAATAAGCCGTTTTTGCTCTCCGCCAACCCGTTTTTGCTGATGCTGCCGGTGGTGTTTTTTAACGCAGAGACCGGCAAAGCACAATCCGAATCGTAAAAAAGCCGCCGACCGGTTTTGTCCGGTCGGCGGCAATTTTTATTATGGTTTAGCGGTTCTGCGGGCCGTTCTTCAGGATGACGTCATGGCTGCCGCCCTCGACAATGGAGGTGGAAGAAACGACGGTCAGGCGGGCTTTTTCCTGCAGCTCGGGGATGGAGAGCGCACCGCAGTTGCACATGGTAGAGCGCACCTTGTACAGCGTCGTCTGCACGCCGTCGGCCAAGGGGCCGGCGTAGGGCACGTAGGAATCGACGCCCTCCTCAAAGCTCAGCTTCTGGGCGCCGCCCAGGTCGTAGCGCTGCCAGTTGCGGGCGCGGTTGGAGCCCTCGCCCCAGTACTCCTTGACGTAGTTGCCGCCGACGCGCAGCTTGTTCGTCGGGGACTCGTCGAAGCGGGCGAAGTAGCGGCCCAGCATAACGAAGTCCGCACCCATGGCCAGCGCCAGCGTGATGTGGTAATCCTGCACGATGCCGCCGTCGGAGCAGATGGGGATGTAGACGCCGGTCTCCTTGTAGTACTCGTCGCGGGCCTTGGCGACCTCAATGACCGCCGTAGCCTGACCGCGTCCGATGCCCTTAGTCTCGCGGGTGATGCAGATGGAGCCGCCGCCGATGCCGATCTTGATGAAGTCTGCGCCGGCCTTGGCCAGGAACAGGAAACCCTCGCGGTCAACAACGTTGCCTGCGCCGACCTTCACCTTGTCGCCGTAGTTCTCGCGGATCCAGGCGATGGTGCGGGACTGCCACTCGCTGAAGCCCTCGGAGGAGTCGATGCAGAGCACATCCACACCAGCCTCTACCAGCGCGGGCACGCGCTCGGCGAAGTCGCGGGTGTTGATGCCCGCGCCGACAATGTAGCTCTTGTTCTCGTCGAGCAGCTCGTTGACGTTCTCCTTGTGGGAGTCATAGTCCTTGCGGAAAACCATATACTGCAGGTGGCCTTCCTCATCGACGAGCGGCAGGGAGTTGATCTTGTTGTCCCAGATGATGTCGTTGCAGTCATGCAGGCTGGTGGTGGCGGGGGCCGTGACCAGCTTGTCCAGCGGGGTCATGAACTCGGTGACCTTGAGGTCCATCGTCATGCGGGACAGGCGGTAGTCGCGGCTGGCCACGATGCCCAGCAGCTTGCCGTGGGCAGTGCCGTCGTCGGTGATAGCGACGGTGGAGTGACCGGTGCGGGTCTTGAGGTCGAGCACATCGCCCAAGGTAGCCTCCGGGGGCAGGTTGGAGTCGGAGGTGACAAAGCCCTTCTTGTAGGCCTTGACGCGGCGGACCATATCGGCCTCCTGCTCAATGGTCTGGGAGCCGTAGATGAAGGAGACACCGCCCTGCTTGGCCAGGGCAATCGCCAGCTTCTCACCGGAGACGGACTGCATGATGGCGGAGACCATCGGGATGTTCATTTCCAGCGGGCAGGCTTCCTCGCCCTTGCGGTACTTGACCAGCGGGGTTTTCAGGCTGACAGCCGTAGGGACGCACTCCGAGGAGGAGTAGCCGGGGACCAGCAGATATTCACCAAAGGTACGGGATGGCTCGGAAAAATAATATGCCATAATACACGCTCCTGACTTTCCTGTTTCGATGTTATTTGCTTATTAAAGAGATTGTACCACAACCGCGGACAAAATACAAAGTTTTCTGCGGAAATCTTTCTTGCACTGTCAAAACGAAAGTTGTGGATTTTGAACAATGGATTGGGTGTGTAGTATGACTTTGGGGCGGCCGGGCGGGCCGATGCGAGCATCGGCCCGCTACAATACGGGATTACTGCGTCGTCGTCAGCACTACATCGCCCATCGGCGCGGTAAGGGTCACGCTGCGGGGCGCAGCGGCTGTTTGGGTGTAGGTGCTGCTCATCGTCCTGCCGTTGAACACCACATTCCCCATGGACGTTTGCAGGTCAAGCGCGTAATCGTCGGGCCTGCCGTCCACCGTCAGGCCAATATCGCCCATGGCAGCTTCGATTTTAGCGGTTTCAACGCCCGCCAGCAGCCCCAAATCAAAATCGCCCATTGAGATATTCGCCGTAAACTGCTCTGCCTGCACGGTGCTACCGGTAAAGTTGCCCATCGCCAGGTCTAAGTCGATGCTGTCGGCGGCGATGGTATTGCTGTTGTCAAATTCTGCATCGCCCATAGCGGCAGTGATGGAGAGCCTTTTAAAATGGAAGGTATTCGCATCCGGCACGGACAGGACAAACTCCGGCTCGGGCCCCGGCTCTTTGCCGAGGTTGTAGTTGGCGGGCACCTTGTAGCTGACACGCACCGGGCTTGTGTTGTCGCCCGTGTTGGTAAAGGTGAACCAGTCCTGACGCAGGTTCGTGCAGGAAAGGGTCGGCTCCGCCGCACCACTGTCCACAACGACTGTGACCGCGCCGTAGTCGATGTCGAAGGTTATATTTTTGGCGTCGGCCAGACCGGTGGTGAAATCCATCTTCTCCAGTGGGCTGCCGCTGTCCGCGTCCTCGGTGGCGGCGGTCCCGTTGTAAAAGTCCTCGTTGCGGACAAGACCGGATGCAGCGGTTTCTTCCTCCGTCGGAGCAACAACCATCGACGCTGTGCCGCCGCCGGGCTTTGCAAAACTCAGCACAAGGACGCCCATCTGAATGAGCAGCGCCGCAACAATGACAACGGCGAAAATCAGCCACATGGTTTTTGCCCCGGGACCGTGCTTTTGGGGCCGGGCGGGCTGTGGGTCGGCGGCGGTGGCGTCCTCGTTGTCGGGGCCTGCGGCGTCGAAGTATTCCTCATAATAATTCAGTGCGTCGCGGCGCGCATCAGCAGGCAGGGCAGACAGCCGCTTTTCCAGCTCGGATAAGTACTCGTATTTTTTCATTGCTGCTCCCCCTTAAAGAGCTTGTTGATCTTTGTGGTGTAGGCTTCCCACTCGGCGGTAAACTCTGCCAGCCGTGCGCGGCCTGCGGGCGTGATTTGATAGTAGCGGCGGTTGCGGCCATTGAAGGCTTCGTCATGGACGGTCAGGCAGCCGTCCTTTTGCAGGCGGCGCAGCACCGGGTACAGCGTGGATTCCGACAGGTCCAGCACCGTGCGGACCTCCTGCGTGATCTTATAGCCGTAGGTGCCCGTTTCCTCCCGCCCGACGACAGCCAGCACAATAGCATCCAGCAGCCCCGCCGTGGTGTTGATGGCCATAGGGTGCCCCCTTTCCGGGTGTATGGTGTATAGGGTTATATATTATATAGCATATAATATTGTAGATTGCAATAGGCTGCCGCAACAAAATTATGTAGGGGCGGACATGGTTCACCCCCGGTCTCGTGTGGCAGTACATACGCTTCCGCGCCGCCGCATAGTAGGGGCCGGACATGTCCGGCCCTGGCGCTATAAGGTATAGCCGCGTTTACGGGAAGGCCGCGGGCCGGGCATGCCCGGCTCCTACAGGGCTGCACACCCGGAATCGCGCGGTTACCGCAGAGTCGGCAGGCAAACAAGATTTGCCCGTCTGCCTTCACTTCTCTATTTCCTTATATAAATACCCCAGCGCGTCTCTCAGGCCGCCCAGCTCGTCTATGAGTCCCTCCTCCACAGCCTGCCGGCCATCCAGGACCGTGCCCATGTCCATGACCAGTTCCCCCGTATTGTGCATGAGCTGGGTGAACCGCCGGGCCGTTATTTTGGAGTGCTCCGTCACAAAGCTGACAATGCGTTCCTGCATCTGCTCAAAATAACGCAGCGTCTGCGGCACGCCCAGCACCATGCCGGAGTGGCGCACCGGATGGACCGTCATTGTCGCGGTGGGCACAATAAAGCTGTGCCGCGCCGCGACGGCCAGCGGGATGCCGATGGAGTGCCCGCCGCCCAGCACCAGCGTGGCGCTCGGCTTGCTGACTCCCGCGATCAGCTCTGCCAGCGCCAGACCGGCCTCCACGTCGCCGCCGACAGTGTTCAAGATGACCAGCAGCCCCTCGATCTCGGGGTCCTCCTCAATGTCCACCAGCTGCGGGATGACGTGCTCATATTTTGTCGTCTTTTGCGCATCAGGCGAAAGGGTGTGCCCCTCGATCGTGCCGATGACCGTCAGGCAGTGGATGGCGTGGCGGCCCTTCGTCGCAGGCACAATGCCATCGTCGGTGATCAAATCGTGCTCCAGACGCTTCAGCGCGGCGTTTTCGGTGGGGTTTAGCTTGGGGCGGGCCTTGGCTTTGGGCTTTTTTGCGTTCGCTTCCATTCCTGCTCTCCTTATAACAAAAGTAGCTGCACAGACTAAGTCTGCGCAGCGGCAATGCAAAATATGCGTGGTTTCGGGTGATGGGTCAATGGTGTTTGTCGATGTTGTCAAAAAGTTTCAGGTTATTTTTGTACAGTCGTCTAATATTTGGGAAATCAGCCAAAAACTTAGACAAAAAATTGACAATTGGTGCGGCGCAATTTATAATAGTTATAAATGATTATTGCAGATGTGAGGTAATCGAGCATGGCTGTTCAAAACAAGGTGTCGCTTCCGGTCATTAAGCGGCTGCCGAAATATTATCGTTATCTGACCAATCTTTCTGCCGACGGCAAGGACAAGATTTCGTCCAGCGAGCTGGCCCACATGATGGGCACCACCGCCAGCCAGGTGCGGCAGGATTTCAACTGCTTTGGCGGGTTCGGCCAGCAGGGCATCGGCTACAAGGTCGATGTGCTGCGCGCCGAGATCGGCAATCTGCTGTTTGGCGACGGCGAAAAGCTGCCTACCATTTTGGTCGGTGCCGGCCGTCTGGGTTCTGCGGTGTCCAGCTTCATCAGCCGCGACGCCAACGGCTACAAGCTGCTGGGCGTCTTTGATGTCAACCCCGACCTGATTGGGAAAGAAATGTGCGGCGTGCCTATTCTGCCGCTGAGTGACCTGGACAAATTCTGTGCGGAGCATCACCCCGAGGTGGCCGTGCTCTGCGTGCCGCGCCAGAGCGCCATGGATCTGGCCGGGGAACTGGTGGACCAGGGCATCAAGGGCTTCTGGAATTTCAGCCACTACGATCTGTCCGTGGAGTATCCCGACGTCACAGTGGAGAACGTCCACCTTGGCGACAGCCTGATGAGCCTAGGGTACAGGCTGAGAAATCAGGAAAAGTGATATCTCTATAAAAAGACCGCCTTGTAGGGGCCGCACATGTGCGGCCCTCAGCCTACTGGTTGACGCGCGATTGCGGGAAGGTTGAGGGCCGGGCATGCCCGGCCCCTACGGTTATCAATAAACCGATAAGGAGTCATCATGGCAAAGCTATATTTCCGATACGGCGCAATGAACAGCGGCAAGACTACCGCGCTCATGCAGGTCGCCTACAATTATAAAGAGCGCGGCATGCGCGTGCTGATCCTGAAGCCTGCCATTGACACCAAGGGGCAGGACTCCATCATCTCCCGCCTGGGCATCAGCTGCAAGGTCGATCAGCTGGTCACCCCCGAGATGGACGTTGTTGAGCTGGTCAGGGCCAACGAGGCCGCCCATGGCAAAATTGCCTGTGTGCTCTGCGACGAGAGCCAGTTCTTCACGCCCGAGCAGGCCGACCAGCTGTTTCTGGTCACGGTGGACCTGGGTATTCCCGTTATCTGCTACGGTCTGCGGGCTGATTTCATGATGCGCGGCTTTCCCGGCTCGACGCGGCTTCTGGAAATTGCGCACACGATTGAGGAACTCAAAACGATTTGTGCCTGCGGACGCAAGGCCATCTGCAACGGGCGCAAGGTCAACGGCGAGTTTGTCTTTGAAGGTGCGCAGGTCGCCATTGACACGGTGGACGATGTGGAATACCAGAGCCTCTGCCCCCAGTGCTGGTACCGCGAGTACCGCGCATTTCTGGCACGGCATCCCAAAAAGTAAATATTTTGCGCTGATTTTCCCGCCGGGTGCTGCCCGGTGGGATTTTTTTGTGTGATTCGCATCATTTTTCTGCAAATAGCGCACTTATCTTGCACCGTGCAGATTCAGATGCAATAATATTTGCAAAAACGCATGTTTTTTGCAACGATACTGCATATTTTGCGGTTTACGGCGTATTCCAGCGTATTTTGCAAGGTAAAGATAGTTGCGTTTGCTGCGGTGTCCGCGCAGCGGCGCAGGGGTGCACCTAGCAATATGCACAAACGCCATTTACAGTATTCGTAAGTTTTGACGGTGATGTCAAATTGGTTACAGCCAACATGGCAAGAATTGTACGTTTCCCTGCCGTAACGAGCCAAAAAAGCTGTTTATTTTCTGTGAACGATTTGTTATCATATAGACAAGCGAACAGCAGATGGTGTGGTACGGTATCCCGCACACAACGGTCTGCAAGAATAAATCGCACAGCAATTTTAGGAGGACAAAAACATGAAAAAGGCAATCTCTCTCGGTGTTGCCGCCGCCATGGCCGCCACTCTGCTGGCTGGCTGCGGCACGGCAGCCAGCAGCGCCGCTGCTTCCAGCGAGGCCGCAAGCACTGCAGACAGCACCACTGCCGAGTCTACTGCTACTTCCGAAGCCGCTCCCAGCGAGGCCCATGAGATCAACACCACCGATCCCATTGAGCTGACCATCAGCTGGTGGGGCGGCGACTCCCGCCATGAGGCTTACCAGAAGGCTCTGGAAGCTTTCCACGAGAAGTACCCCAACATCACCGTTTCCCCCACCTACGGCGCATGGTCCGGCTGGGAGGAGAAGCAGTCCACCGCGCTGGCTGCCGATCAGGGTTCTGACGTCATGCAGGTCAACTGGAACTGGCTGTATCAGTACAGCCCCACGGGCGAGAAGTTCGTCGATCTGCGCGAGTACAGTGACATCATCGACCTGAGCCAGTGGAGCGATACCGCCAAGAACGCCTGCATCGTTGCCGACAGCCTGCAGGCAGTGCCCATCTCGATGACCGGCCGTATCTTCTACTGGAACATGAACACCTTCAAGCAGGCTGGCATCGAGGCGGTTCCCACCTCTTATGATGATCTGATCGCCGCCGGCAAGGCCTTCCAGGAGAAGCTGGGCGATGATTACTATCCTCTGGCCATCGGTCAGTATGACCGCATGATCCTGATGACCTTCTACCTCGAGTCCAAGTACGGCAAGGCCTGGGTCGAGAACAACGAGTGCCAGTACAGCGAGGAAGAGATCGTTGATGGTCTGAACTTCATCGACTCCCTCGAGGACAACCACGTTATCCCCACCCGTCCGACCATGATTGCTGCAGGCTTCGACTCTATCGACAAGTCTCAGGAGTGGATCGACGGCAAGTACGCCGGCATCTTCGAGTGGGATTCTGCCCCCTCCAAGTACCAGTCTGCTCTGGCTGACAACTCCGGCTTCACCGTCGGTGAGGAGATCAAGTTCGGCGACAAGGCCAACGGTGGCTTCTCCAAGGTCTCCATGGGCATGGCCATCACCAAGTCCTGCCAGCATCCCGTTGAGGCTGCTGCCCTGATCGACTTCCTGTGGAACGGCGAGGGCGCTGCCATCATGGGCTCCGAGTGCGGCATCCCCGCCTCCACCGCCGGTCTGGCTGCCGCTCAGGCTGCTGACGCTGTGAAGCCTCTGGTCCTCGAGGCCAACACCAAGGTTCTGGCCTTCGTTGACATGCCGCTCGACCCTTACTTCGAGTCCAGCAAGCTGAAGGACACCACCGACGGCATTTACACCGATGTCTTTGATGGTCTGAGCTACGACGAGTACGACCCGCAGGAGGCTGCCGAGATCCTGCTGGACGGCGTTTCCTCCGTTCTGAGCGCTAACGCCTGATTGCAATCGCCCTTATAAAAAATGTAAGATTTAGCCGGCTCCTGCCCCGTTATCACGCATGGCGGGGCCGGCTATTTATGTTAAAACGCAATACAGCAATTTGTCGATAGGAGGTTTTTGGATGAGCTCTGCAGCCCCCAAAACGCTTCAGCGCACCCCGTTCAAGCGCTGGTGCGACGAAAACACCGGTCTTTTCTTCCTGATTCCCTGGATCCTCGGTTTCCTGATTTTCAAGGCTTATCCGTTCGCCAGCTCTCTGGTGTACAGCTTTACTGACCTGAACTTCTTCAAGGGCATCAGCCAGTACGGCCTCATGAACTACGTCGAGATCTTTACCAGCCGCAAGACGGTCTCCGTCCTGCTGACCACCGTAAAGTATGCTTTCATCACGGTGCCCCTCAAGCTGGTCTTTGCGTTGTTCATCGCCTACATTCTGAACTTCAAGATCAAGTTCGTCAACCTGTTCCGTACCGTCTACTACATCCCGTCCATTCTGGGCGGCTCTGTGGCCATTGCCGTTCTGTGGCGTGCCCTGTTCAAGGACACCGGCGTCGTCAACACGATCCTCGGCTTCTTCGGCATTGCCGGTCCCGACTGGCTGGCTGACAAGACCTGGGCGCTGTTCGTCATCTGCCTGCTGCGTGTGTGGCAGTTCGGTTCTGCCATGGTTCTGTTCCTGGCTGCCCTGAAGGGTGTGCCCGCTGATCTGTATGAGGCTGCCACCATTGACGGTGCCTCCAAGACCAAGCAGTTCTTCTCGATCACCGTTCCGATGATCACCCCCGTTATCTTCTACAACCTCGTTACCCAGATCGCACAGGCGTTCCAGGAATTCAATGGCCCCTACATCATCACCCAGGGCGGCCCGCGCAATGCTACGACGCTTGTCTCCCTGCTGGTCTACAACTACGCCTTCAAGTCCAACGAGATGGGCATGGCGTGTGCGCTGGCCTGGGTCATGTTCATTGCCGTTGCCCTGCTGACTGTGATTGCCTTCACCAGCCAGAAGCACTGGGTCTACTACGCTGATTAAGGAGGAATGAAAAATGAAACTTTCTACCGCCCATAAAATCGGCCGTTTCTTCCAGTACTTTGTGCTGATCCTTGTCGGCGTCATCATGATCTACCCGCTGGTCTGGATGGTGGGTGCCACCTTCAAGTCCAACGCCGAGATCTTCGCCGGCATCGGCTTCCTGACCGCGAATCCCACGCTGCAGGGCTACATTGACGCCGTCACCCAGAACTACGGCGGCGACATCAGCATCTGGCGCGCCTTCATCAACACCTACAGCTTCGTTATCCCCAAGGTCATCTTCACCGTTATCAGCTCGGTCATTGCCGCTTACGGCTTCAGCCGCTTTAAGTTCAAGGGCCGCGATATGCTGTTCGGCATCATGATCTCCACCCTGTTCCTGCCGCAGGTCGTTCTGAACGTTCCCCAGTACCTGATGTACAACTCCTTCGGCTGGATCAACAGCCCGTTCTACCTGCCCCTGTGGGTGCCCAGCCTGTTTGCGACGGAGACCTACTTCGTCTACCAGCTGGTCCAGTTCATGCGCAGCATCCCCCACGATCTGGACGAGGCTGCCGCCATCGACGGCTGCGGCCCGGTCAAGATCCTGTACAAGATCATCGCCCCGATGCTGAGCCCCTCTCTGGTGGCCTGCGGTCTGTTCCAGTTCATGTGGAGCTGCAACGACTACATGGGTCCCCTGCTTTACGTCCAGACCCCCAGCAAGTACCCGATGTCCATCTTCGTCAAGCTGTCCATGGACGCTGACAGCGGTTTCAACTGGAACCGTATCCTGGCACTGTCCCTGATCTCCATCATCCCGCAGTTGGTCGTTTTCTTCTGCGCACAGGATGCCTTCATCGACGGCATTTCCGCCGGCGCCGTGAAGGGCTAAACGCCGCTTTGGCAGTCCAAAATCTATTGTAGCACACGGCTGCCCCGTACCACAGGAATGGGGTACGGGGCAGCCTTTATTTTGAAAACCGGACTCCCCTGCCCTGGCGGGCGGAGGGGTTGTATGATAGAGAGCCTTCCCCGGAGGGGAAGGTGGCCGAGGCCCCGCCCGAGGCCGGATGAGGCGAGACTGTACCGCTATTATCCGTGTACGGGCTGCGGCTGCAAGGTTTGCCCTCATCCGTCCGCTGCGCGGACAGCTTCCCCCGATGGGGAAGCCTAATGAAAAAGCGCCCCTTGCGGAGCGCTTCCCTGTTCTTACTTATTCACTCTCTTATAATACTGCCGGTACTGCTGGGGCGAAAGGCCCGTGGCATCTTTAAAGACGCGGCGGAAATGCGCTGTCGTCATAAAGCCGGTCTTTTCCGCAATGTCCGAGATGCTCTCGTTCGACTTCTCAATGAGGTTCTGCGCGGCCTTGATGCGCACGCCGTTGATATACTCGATGAGCGAGAGGTTGATGGACTTCTTGAAAAGGCGGCTCAGATAATACGGGCTGATATAGAACTGGCTGGCGATGCCGGTCAGTGTCAGCTTCTCGGCATAGTGCTCGGCGATATAGGCCTGGATCTGATCCACAATGTGGTTGCTGACGCGGCCATTCTCGCCGCCCTGCTCCTGCTGCTGGCGGCAGAGGTCCTTGAGCTCCAGCAAAAGCGTGGCCAGCAGCATCTTGCGCAGTGCATCGGATTCCGGGGAGGTTTCCTCCTGCAGGGCCAGCAGCTGCTGCAACAGGCCCTGGATGTGGTTCTGCTGCTTGACTGTTATATTTGACAGCAGGTGGTTATGTTCCTCACTCAGGAAGGAGAAGAAGTCCACCTCCGGGAAGATGTCCATAATTTTGTCGAGGTACTCGCGGCTGAAATTCATCACGATACGGCTCGAGGCTGTGTCGCCGAGCGAGGCAGTCTTGTGGATCTGGTTTTCACCGATCAGCACCACACATCCCGCGTTGACGATATAGGCGGCATCCTCAATAAAATAGCGGCGGCTACCCTCTATCTCATAATAGATCTCGTATTTATGATGGATATGGAAGATGGCCATCTCATACCCGGAGTCACGGTCCACGCGGTCAATAAAAAAGTCAACGTGGGGCGAGTAGACATATTCCGAAACCATAACACTGCTCCTCACTGCCGTGGTGCGGGGCACCCGGCGATTGGTTATTGTTGTCTTTTTTAGAATAGCACATTTTTTGCTGTTTTTCAAACTATTTTTATACTATTTTTGAACACTTGGGGGTTCACACATGAAAATCACGCTTGTACGTTCTATGGCGCGCAGCGCAGTGTTTGAGCTGGTCAACTCCGGCTGCTACCGCGCCCCGGCTCCTTATACAGTCTCATTGGACGGCGCCACAGTCTGTGAGGGCGATACGAATGTGTTCTCACTCTATTCGCTGGAACCGGGCCGCAGCTACACGTTGGCCGTCACCCTTGGCGGCGTGACCGATACGCTGGACTTTACCACCGCGGAGGAGAGCTTCTTCGTGGATGCCTCCCGCTACGGCCTCGTCGCCGACGGCGTGACCGACAACACGGCCAAGCTGCAGGCGGCGCTGTCCACCTGCCCCGCGGGCGGCACGGTCTACGTGCCTGCCGGCACCTACCGCACCCAAAGCCTGTTTTTGCAGAGCAGCACGACGCTGTACCTCGAAAAGGGCTGCACGCTGCTGGGCGGCACCAACCGCACTGACTACCCCATTCTGCCCGGTGTTCTCCCCTGCCATAACGAGAAGGACGAGCACTATCTCGGTCTGTGGGAGGGCAACCCGCTGGACAGCTTTGCGGGTCTTATCAACGTCATCAACGCCGAGAACGTGACGATCACCGGCGAGGGCACGATTGACGCCAACGCCCAGAACGGCGACTGGTACCAGAACCCGAAGAAAAATAATATTGCCTGGCGTCCGCGCCTGTTCTTCACCAGCGGTGCCAAAAACGTCGTGCTGCACGGCGTTCTGGTCTGCAACAGCTATTCCTGGACCATCCACCCGACCTACTCCGAGAATGTGGACATCCTGAACATCCGCATCCGCAACAGCTCCACAAGCCCCAACACCGACGGCATCGACCCCGAGAGCTGCAAGAATGTCAACATCATCGGTAACCATGTACACGTCGGTGACGACTGCATCGCGCTGAAATCCGGTAAGCTGTTCTTAGGCATGAAGCTGCATGTTCCCTGTGAGAACGTTATCATCCGCAACTGCTGCCTGAGCCGCGGCCACGGCGGCCTTGTCATCGGCAGCGAGATGAGCGGCGGCGTCAAAAACGTCACTGTGACCCAGTGCCTGATGGACCATACGGACCGGGGTCTGCGTGTCAAGACCCGCCGCGGGCGCGGCAAATATGCCATCATCGACGGGCTGGTATTCCATGACGTCGTTATGGACGGCGTGCTGGCGCCGTTTGTCATCAACATGTTCTATTTCTGCGACCCCGATGGCCGCAGCGACTATGTGCAGACCCACGAGGCCCTGCCTGTCGACGAGATGACCCCGACACTGGGCACGCTGGAGATGGAAAACATCACGGCCACCGACGCCCAGTACGCAGGCTGCTGGTTCAGCGGCCTGCCCGAGCACCCGATCGAGGGTGTCAAGATGCACAACGTAAAAATCAGCTTTGCACCGGACGCTAAAGCCGGTCAGGCCGCCATGATGTGCGGCGCGGATGCCTCCTGCAAGGTGGGCGTCCATGCCGAGAACGTGCATAAAATTGAGCTGCACAACGTTGCGATCACCGGCTACGAGGGTGAGCGCCTGCAGCTGACAAACGTAGATAGCTTTGAGGAGGACTGAACCATGACCCATGAAGAGATTCTGACCACGCTGGGCCATTACGTGGACTACCTGATCGCAGGCTCCACCGCCGAGGCACCGCTCTGGAACATCGAGAAGGTCCGCAGCGGCAAGCCCAACAAGTGGAATTACATCGACGGCTGCATGATCACTGCCTGCCTGAGCCTGTACAAGACCACCGGCGACGAGAAGTTTTTGGACTTTTCCAAGAAGTTTCTGGACTACTTTGTCAAGGACAACGGCGTCATTGAGACCTACGACCCCGCCGAGTACAACCTGGACAACGTCAACCAGGGCAAAAACCTGTTTACGCTGTACGACCTGACCGGCGACCAGCGCTACCGCGACGCCATTGAGACGATCCGCGGCCAGCTGGAGACCCAGCCCCGCACGAAGGAGGGCAACTTCTGGCACAAGAAGATCTATCCCAACCAGGTCTGGCTGGACGGCACATACATGGCCCAGCCCTTCTACATGGAGTATGAGACACGCTGCAACGGGATGCACGGCTGCATTGACAGCTACAAGCAGTTCATGAACATCCGGAAGCACATGAAGGACGCCAAGACCGGCCTGTATTACCACGGCTACGACGAGAGCCGCGAGATGTACTGGGCGAACCCCGAGACCGGCTGCAGCGCCAACTTCTGGCTGCGCGCCATGGGCTGGTTCCTGGTGGCCATGGTAGATACGTTGGAGCGGATGGACAACCAGCTTTACTACGAGTACCGCGCCATCATGGCAATGCTGAAGGACGCGGTGGACGCGATGATCGCCTTTCAGGATGCCGAGAGCGGCATGTTCTGGCAGGTCGTAGACAAGGCCGGGGTCGAAGGCAACTACCTTGAGACCTCCGGCAGCGCACTGTTCGCCTACGCCGTGCTCAAGGGCGTGCGTCTGGGCTACCTGCTCAAGCGCTACACGGCCTACGGTGAGAAGGCGTTCTACGGCACCTGTGACCGCCATCTGGGCGTGGGCGCGGACGGCGCTTTGCAGCTGGGCGGCATCTGTCTGGTGGCGGGTCTCGGCGGCGCGACCCGCCGCGATGGCAGTCTGGCGTACTATTTCAGCGAGCCCATCGTCGAGAACGACGCCAAGGGCGTAGGTCCGCTGCTACTGGCCTACACGGAAATTCTGGCCGCACAAAAGCAGTAAGGAGGGCACACTATGCCGAAATTTATCGTCGGTGCCCGCCTGCACGACTACGGCAAGGGCAGCCCGGACGAGCTGTTCGGGCGCGTTGCCGCCGACGGCTTTGCCGCTGTGCAGCTGGCCTATAAAAAGTGTGTGCCGTCCGTCAGGAGCTATGCGGACGTGACCGACGCGCTGGTTGCCGAGACCGTCGCCGCCGAAAAGGCGCACAGCATTCAGGTGGCCGTGCTGGGAACCTACGTGGAGCTGGCCATCAACGATGAGAGCCGTTTGAAGAATGCGGCGGACTTCAAGAGCCAGCTGGCCGTCTGCAAGGCGCTGGGTGCCGGGTGCATCGGCACCGAGACGACCAGCATGGAAAAGCAGCCTGCCGGTACGACCCGCGAGGAAGCGCAGGAGCTGCTCTGCCGCAGTCTGGCGGACATTCTGCCCGCCGCCGAGGCACTGGGCGTGACCGTCGCCGTAGAGCCTGTGACCTACCACAGCATGAACTCCGCCGCCGCGACGCGGCATATTTTGGACACGATGCGCAGCCCGAACCTGAAGGTCATCTTTGACATGAGCAATCTGGTGGATGCCGGGAATGTCGGCGCGCAGGACCGCATCTGGAACGACGTGGGCGAACTGCTGGGCGACCAGATCGTGGCCGTCCACTTCAAGGGGCAGGCCTTTGCGCCGGACGGCGGGCTGCTCCACACGAGCCTGGAGGACAGCCTGACCGACTACGCTGGCGCGTTCGCCATGCTGCGGCAGCTGCCGCAGGACGCTCTGCCCGTGCTGCGTGAGGAGGCTGTGCCAGCCCGCGCTGGCAGCGATATTGCATTTATGAGAGGATTTTTTTCATGACCGAAACGGAACGCAAAACATTGGTCGTTGACGAGAGCGGTGCGGGCGACTACCGCACGCTGACCGAGGCCGTTGCTGCCTGTGCGGCCACGCCGGACGAGCCGGTGCGGTTCTACATCAGGCACGGCATCTACGAGGAACGGCCCTTCATTGAGCTGGCGGACTATGTCATCGAGGGCGAGTACCGCAACGCGACAGTTATCACGGCGTCTGTGGGCGGGCGTGACCCGTGGCCGGGCGAGGTCAAGACCGGCACCTTCCGCAGCGCAACGCTGTTTCTGGGCGGCGGCAGGGCCGTTGTGCGCAACCTGACCGTGCAGAACAACGCCGGGGACGGCGCAAAGGCCGGTCAGGCGCTGGCCGTCTACGCCGACGCAAGCCGCGTGCTGATGGAGAATGTGAACCTCTACGGCAACCAGGACACGCTGTTCACCGCTCCCCTGCCCCTGCAGGAGCGCGAGCAGAACGGCTTCCGCGGCCCGCGGGAGAACACGCCCCGGCTGGACACCGTGCAGTACTACAAAAACTGCACGATCCGCGGCAACATCGACTTTATCTTTGGCGGTGCAAACGCTGTGTTCGACACCTGCCGCCTTGAGCCGTGGCATCACATCAGCGGCATCTGCTATATCACGGCTCCCAGCACGCCCGCAGGCAAGCCCGGCTACCTGTTTGTGAACTGCACCGTGCAGGGCAGCTGTGCGCCCGGCAGCGTCTATCTGGGCCGCCCCTGGCGCGCGGACGCGGCCTGCTACTGGCTGGACTGCGCGTTGAGCGACGAGGTCTGCGCCGACGGCTGGGACAACTGGCGTGACCCCGAGAACGAAAAGACCGCCCGCTTTGGTGAGCACGGCTCCACCGGCCCCGGCAGCGCCCCCAAGCGCGCCTTTGGCAGCGTGGATGACGATAACGAAGCGAACGCCCAGCGGGAGATGTACGCGCGGGTAAAAGCGGAATTTGGCGTGGAATAAGGCATAGCAAAAGCGGCAGACCGTTTGTGGTCTGCCGCTTTTGCTTTCCTAAGCCTTCCCCCTTTTACTGTGCGCTCGTCTCGCCGCCCTCGACCACGAGGCTGTCCTCATAGTCAGTGCCGTAGGTGTCAACGAGAGTGGCCTCATAGTCGGCGTGGAAGAAATTCTCCTTGCCCAGAGCCTTGATCTCGTCGTTGATGGCATTCAGCAGCGTCTCATTGCCCTTGCTGACGGCGGGGGCAATCGTGTCCTGGCTGCCCAGGGATGGGATGCCGACAGTGTAGCCGGGGTTCTGGCTGGCAAATGCGATGACCTCGGTGTTGTCGTTGGCCCAAGCCACACCGCCGTTCTCCATCGCACTCTTGGCCGTGGCGTAGGAGTCATACTTCTGCAGCGGGATGTCAGGGTAGTTCTGGGTCAGGTAGGTCTCTGCGGTAGTGCCGGAGATGACGATCATCTGGTCATCGGCGTTCCCGCTGTCCAGCGACGTGATGACGTTGGAGTCCGGGGAAACGACGCCCAGGGCAACGTTCATGTAGGGCAGCGCAAAATCGACCTCCTCGGCGCGCTCCGGCGTGACCGTGAAGTTGGCCAGAATGACATCGACCTTGCCGGTCTGCAGGTACTCGATGCGGTTGGCGGCCTCGGTGGAGACGTAGTTCACCTTGACGCCCAGATCCTCGGCCAGGCGGTTGGCAAAGTAGATGTCATAGCCCTGATACTCGCCGTTTTCATCGACGTAGCCGAACGGGTTCTTGTCAGAGAAAACGCCGATGTTGATCGTGCCGTCCGCCTTGATTTCGTCCAGCGTGCGGTAAACAACACCGTCGGCGGATGCCGAGGTCGAGGCAGTGCCCGTGGAGGCACTGCTGCCGCAGGCGGCCAGAGACAGGCTCAGGGTTGCGGCCAAGGCCGCGGCGGTCAATTTGGTTGCTTTTTTCATGGTGATATCCTCCTTTTTATTCTTTCGTTTTCCTCTATGTATTTCTTTCCACAAAAGGGAATTTATGGTATGCCCCGCGAAGCGGGCGCTTGCCTCCCCTAGCAGGGGAGGTGGCTCGAAGAGCCGGAAGGGTTGAACTTTGCCACAGTTCTAAATGTTTTGGGTAATGGCGAGGTTCTCTCCCCCACCCGCTTCGCGGGAGCCCCCTCGCAGAGGGGGCCAAGTCCATTACTTCACACTGTCAAAGGTAAAGGTGCGCAGGAACTTCTGCGCGCGCTCTGTCTTGGGGTGGTCGAAGAACGCCTCCGGCGTGCTCTCCTCGATGATTTTGCCGCCGTCCAGGAAGATGACACGATCCGCAATCGCACGGGCAAACTGCATCTCGTGGGTGACAATGATCATCGTGCGGCCCTGCTTCGCCAAATCGAGCATAACGTCCAGCACCTCGCGGACCATTTCGGGGTCAAGGGCTGCAGTCACTTCATCGAACAACAAAATTTCAGGGTGCATCGCCAGTGCGCGGACGATGGCAACGCGCTGCTTCTGGCCGCCGGACAGCTCCCGCGGGTAGCTCCTGGCCTTGTTCAGCAGGTTCACGCGGTCCAGCAGGGCCTCGGCTTCTTTCTGTACCTCGTCTTTGGGATGCTTGGCCACCTTGAGCGGAGCCAGCATAACGTTGTCCAGCACGGTCAGATGCGGGAACAGCTCATAGCTCTGGAATACCATGCCGATGCGCTGGCGCAGACTCGTCAACCCCTTGCCGCCGTAGGCGACAGTCTCATTGCCCAGGCGGACGCGCCCGCTCTGGGTGGGCTCCAGCGCGTTGATGCAGCGCAGCAGCGTACTCTTGCCGCAGCCGCTGGGGCCTACCACCACCACGACCTCGCCTGGGCGGACGGAAAAGCTGACGTCATCCAGCACGGTATTTTCCCCATAGCCCTTGACCAGATGCTCTACGGTCAAAATCGGTTCAGCCATGGTTCCTTACCTCCATTTTTTCTCTAAGTACGATGCCAGCAGGCTGATGGGCCAGCAGGCGAGGAAATACAGCAGGAACACGACCAGATAGATGCCGAATGCAGCGTTCGGGCTGGCCATGCGGTTGGCCTCAATGATCTGCTGCGCGACCTTCAGCACCTCGACGACGCCGATCATCAGCACAAGGCTGGTGGTCTTGATCATGCGGGTGATCAGGTTGATGCTCAACGGGATCAGGCGGCGCACCGTCTGCGGAATGATGATGTACCAATAGGTCTGCGCCTTCGTCAGGCCCAGCGCCTCGCTGCTCTCATACTGGTGCTTCGGGATGGAGATCAGCGCGCCTCTCACAAGGTCACTCATCTCTGCCGTGCCCCACAGCACAAACACGATGACGGATGCCGTCTCGCCCGAGAGGTCCCAGCCCCACGCACGGGTCGTGCCGAAAAACACAAGGAACAGCAGCACCATCTGCGGCATAATGCGGATGATTTCGAGATAAACCCGCAGGATGGCTTTTACAACGGGATTTTTGCCGCTCATCAGCACGCCCAGCAGGATGCCCAGCGGGATGCTGATGGCGACGGAAAGCAGGCTGATGCGCAGGGCCACCCACAGGCCGCCCAGCAGGCGGGCCATGTTTTTGCCCTTGAGCAGTACGTTAAGCCCCAAATCCGGCATAGCGCAGCCTCCTTTCCAGCAGAGACCCCAGCAGCGAAACCGGGAGCAGGATCAGCAGGTAAAAGACCACAAGAAGGAACAGGCTCTCGGTGGTTTTGTAGTACAGGCCGATGAGGTCCTTCGCCGTGAACATCAGGTCCATCAGGCTGATAGCGCTGAACACGCTGGTTTCCTTTAAAAGGAAAATAACATTGGTGACGAACGCCGGGACGCTGGTGGACATGGCCTGCGGCAGGATGACGTAGCGCATCGTCTGCATCCGGTCCATGCCGAGGCTGTAGGCGCTCTCGGTCTGGATCGGCTCGATGGATTCCAGCCCGCTGCGGAACGCCTCCGCCATGTAGCTGCCGCCCAGAAACGCCAGACCTGCAATGCCGCAGACCGCAGCGTCAGTCCTGATGCCGATCTTCGGCAAGCCATAATAGATGAAAAACAACTGGACCAGGAGCGGCGTGTTGCGGCTGAGCTGGATGTAAAAGCCGACGACGCGGCGCAGCACAGGCATCTTATAATACTGGACCAGTGCGCAGACCAGCCCGATGACAATAGCCAGCGCGATACCTGCCAGCCCCAGACGCAGGGTCAGCCACGCCGCTTTTTCAAACAGCGGCAGGTACTGTGCGACCACATTCCAATCCACAAAAGTCTCCCCTTCCCTATCGGGTCACGAACAAATTTAGGTACAAAAAAATCCGGGCCTTCTCTGCGAAGGTTCCCGGACAAAGGTCAGGTTCAACACATAGGGGTTCTGGTAGGCCCCACAGACCATGCCCGGTGACAGCGCATACGACAACAACACATAGCGGACATAGCGGTATTCCCCTTTCCTGTTTTTGGTTTGCATTGTTCAAACCCGATGCCAGTATAATATACCCATTTACCTAGAATGTCAATGGGTTATATGCTTTTTATTTGACTTTTTCTGCAAAATAATTGCGCCGCGTTTGTGTAGAGTGCACAAACGCGGCGCAATGTGTTTTATGACGTAGGGGCGCACCAAAAAAGGGCGCTGCCCTTGCGGACAGCGCTCTTTGTATTGCTTTTCAGAGCAAGAAATTACTTCTCGATCTTGGAAACAACGCCGGAACCAACGGTGTGACCGCCCTCGCGGATAGCGAAACGCAGGCCCTCTTCCATGGCAACGGGGGTGATCAGCTCAACATGCATATCGACGTTGTCGCCGGGCATGCACATCTCAGTGCCCTCGGGCAGGGTGATGATGCCGGTAACGTCGGTGGTGCGGAAGTAGAACTGAGGACGATAGTTGTTGAAGAACGGGGTATGACGGCCGCCCTCTTCCTTCTTCAGGACGTAAACGTGGCCGTCGAAGGTGGTGTGGGGATGAACAGAGCCGGGCTGGCAGAGGCACTGGCCACGCTCGATCTGGTCACGGTCAACGCCACGCAGCAGGGCACCGATGTTATCGCCAGCCTGAGCGAACTCCAAGCTCTTGCGGAACATCTCGAGGCCGGTGATGGTGGTGGTCATCTTCTCTTCCTTGAGACCGACGATCTCCATCTGGTCGCCGACGTGGGCAGTACCACGCTCGACACGACCGGTGGCGACGGTGCCACGGCCAGAAATGGTCATGACGTCCTCAACGGGCATCAGGAAGGGCTTGTCAGCAGCACGATCAGGAGTGGGGATGTAGCTGTCAACAGCGTCCATCAGCTCCCAAATGCACTTGTACTCGGGGGCGTTGGGATCGGTGCTGGTGGACTCCAGAGCCTTCAGAGCAGAACCACGGATGATGGGGGTGTTGTCGCCATCGAAGTCGTACTCGTTCAGCAGCTCACGGATCTCCATCTCGACCAGATCCAGCAGCTCCTCGTCGTCGAC
>ENA-ORTY01001358-ORTY01001358.1-human-gut-metagenome-genome-assembly--contig:-NODE-1358-length-27547-cov-2.801797_pt1 | contig 27547 bp, 32 predicted proteins | sample MGYA00241917_ERZ509198 | MGnify/ENA primary metagenome ERZ509198 (study PRJEB26280, sample SAMEA2338857) | human gut metagenome | biome: human gut; feature: human-associated habitat; material: faeces...
GTGAACCTCAGGCTCTTCATATTTCTCATTCTTATTCATAAATAATTTCATATGTGTACCCACAATATTATCAAATTATTGCACTCTATTTTGTTCCACTTTCATTACCATGTTTTACACTGGATAAACAACATTCTGCTATAACTGTTTTATATCCACATCATCAAGTTCAATCGTGACATTAATGTAATCATCCGGCTTTTATTTCAGTTGGGACAAAAGAACCACTGTCTCCACATGGCACGATAGCACTAGAAGTCTACTATATATACGCGGGCTTATGCAGAAACCGGTCCACGTACCCTTTAACGATTGCTCCATTTTTGCACCCACCTGACTACTCGTTATACATTAGCATAAACTCGGAAGCAAACTTTGCTACCAAGTCGTGATCTAATGCTGTTGCCAATGTTTCATCATTATTATTCGCTGTTCTGTAACACTTTTCAAGCATGCGATAGCTTCATCCAGATTGGTTCCGGCATGAACTTGTTTTATATTAGGAAGTTCTTCTCCATTCCAAAATCTACGAGCCGCCTCAACCATAGTAGGTAAAGGCTCATACTTAGAATCTATCCACTTATCTATGTCACAGGATGTAATTGAACCAATGCTGCTTATAGCCGCATTGAGATTTTCCATCAACTGGTCCGAAGAGCAAATCCGTACATCCTTATCAATGTAGCTGATATTATCAGCCCTTGTTAGCACAAGCATCGGAACGACAGTCTTATCACGAGATTCAAAGTGATACTCTCTTATATCTCTTCCGTAATCTGCAGCCTGATCCAGATCCTCTACGTATACAACTGGCTTTCTTTTAAACTCAAGGATTATTACAGCCTCATTTGAAACCAGTAATACGTCAGGCCTTCTTCCATTTTCATAAGGGAGAACATACTTAAATACGATACTGAATCCTGATAAGTCTCCTACCAGTTCCTTTTGCCCATCTATAACCTCAAAAAGGTGTACATCGACACCGTTATGACCGCAACCTGCAAGAGTAGCATTCTGGGCCCAGTTAATATCTTGGTCTCCGTTTTTACCCATACCGGTATAATGAAGTACGCCACCGATCCACTTATCGTGATAAATTCCCTTCGTGTAATCAGATACTATAACCAAAGTATCGGTAGTTTTTGACCGGTGCATGCCACCCATATTACCGCACTTGAACTTCTCAACAATATCCGCGTTTTTTAGTATCTGCCCTATGCTCAAACCAGGATTGAAAGCGATACCATCACCCCGCCTTTCTATCTATTTTTGTACCATACAAACAAATCAAACTTCCTTTTTCTGAACTCAACAGTAATGCCAAGTTCATCAAGCTTCTTTGTTATGTAGTCGTTATATGCTTTGTAGTTATAGGCTTTTCTCCAGTTATCAATTTGTGTCTCAGTAACATCACTGAAATACAGAGGCAAATGTTCCTTTAATACGGTATCCAAAATAGAGTAATCATCTCGCTCATATAGGTTTCTGTTATGGTAACAGCAATACTTCGAAGCAAAAGAAAATAGATTTATTCTTCCATTACTCCTTGCTATCTGGTTTACCACTTCAGGATCGCCCGCTTTTATCCTTGCATCAATGTCAGGAATGGAAGCAATTATGCTCGAAAGTTCTACCATACTGATTTTGCTTTTGTGCTGTGACAGATGAGTCGAATTTGTGATATCGATAAGCCCCACCTTCATCGCAACAATATCCGGGTCTGTATTATCCGGAAACCTCCTAAGACATCTCGTGATCATCTCCATTTCTGGACCATAGTTATCTGTTTCTGCAACAATCCGGCCTGCCTCTTCAATAGTCTCATTTGTTATCTCATCGCCGGAAACATCCCTGACTCCCTTTTTAGGCTGCGTTACCTTTTCAGGGATCACAATGTCAGCACCAGACAGCGAATAATATGCCGGCTGACTTCCTATTCTTAAAACAGCACCACTATTAACAAGCCCCATCAAGGCACTATAAATATTCGGTCCATGATTCTTGTCACCATAGATGGCCTCAGCCAAGGCAAGCTGTGTCATGGTCCCATTTGTTTTTAATAAATCAACAATTGTTTCCTTCTGACCCATACACTACTTTTCCTTTATGTATTTTCCACTTTTTATGCGCTCATCGCTCGGTTTTTCTGCATCAGCAGGTATTGCCCAGTATGAGCCTATCTTCGTTGCTCCTGGGATGCGTCCTTCTGAACATAAAACCTGGATTCTCCTGACGGAAATCCCCCACTTCTCAGATGTTTGTTTTATAGATAAGTATTCCATACAGTCCTTTCTTAAACTATAAAAAACACATTTTATACAACTTAAATTTAATTATATGCCAAAGTGCGAATAAAATCAATTAAAAAAGCGGCAAGGACAATCACCTCACCGCTAATTTTTATCTATCAATTTCTACTTCAATCCCGGCCTCGAAACATACAAGCAAATGGTCCTCATACACTTTTATCTCCCGAATATATTTTCTAACCATCGTCTCATCGTATTCGGTAAGTTCCTGATCCGCCTCCTTTAGGAAAGTCTCAAATTCTCTGATTCTTTTTTTGAGGCCTTCATTCTCAGCCTTCTTGTCACGTTCCTTGCACAGTACCAGATGGAGTCTCTCATAAATTTCCAGAAGTCTTCCTCCACCTCCCGCTTTTCAGATTCGTTCATTCAAAAGTTCCTCCTCTTCGCAAGGAACTTTCAAAACATCCTTACACTCCTTTACTGTGTTTTGATATGCCAAAACATCACAGATAAAACAAAAAAATATTTGTTTTTTTATTCCGCTAGGCATCACCTCCCCTGAAATAGCCGTAAAAAAGCCATAAAAACCAGTCATAAGGGGTTGACTTGCGATTTTCTATGCCTTATAATTCACTATGTATCATATTATATATTATGTAGCGTGATTTTATAAGGAGCAGACTATGCTTTTTGAATATTTGAAAGAACATTATACTGACGGGGAGCCTATCTTACTCGATGATATTCATATAGAAGGAATGCGAAGGGATAACTTCCGCCAGCAGATCAAGACACTTGCAGACGCAGGTAAGATTGTGCGATACGAGAAAGGGATTTATTATATTCCGAAGAAAACCCGCTTCAGCTCATCCGCCGGCCCGACTCCCGAAACGGTAGCAAGGTACAAATATATCTCCCGTGGTGGTAAGACTGACGGTTATTATTCCGGCAGCACCTTTGCCAACATCATCGGACTGTCCTTGCAGGTACCTATGAAGAAGGAAATCGTCAGCAACAACATAGCTGCCATCGTAAGGGAAGTGCTGATCGGCAAGCAGTCCTTTATTGTCAGAAAGACCAATGTTCCCATCTCCGATGATAATGTTAAGGTTCTTCAGCTTTTGGAATTATTAAAAAATCTGGACTCTTACCTTGACAGCGATTATGATGAAGCGAGGGAAAAATTAAAAAAATATTCTCTTGCGAACCATATCACAAGAGACGATGTTGACCGATATATAAGACGATATCCGGATTCAACCTTCCGGTATTATTATGAAATGAGGTTAGACCATGTACTTGCATAATGATAAGGATCTCTTTACAGAGGTCATAACAGAAGCCAACGCACAGACCGGCATCGCAGAATCCATCATTGAAAAGGATTACTACGTTACCATGATCTTAAAACTGTTGGCAAAGAGCAATCCTGATATAGTTTTCAAAGGGGGAACCTCATTATCGAAGTGTTTCCACCTTATCAACAGGTTTTCCGAAGATATTGATATCACCTTCTCTGAACATATCGGAGAATCCCGGAGAAAGAAGCTCAAATACAATATCCTCAAACCGATCAGTGATGAGCTGGGTATGCCCATTGAGAACTGGGACAGTATCGAGAGCGATAAGGATTACAACTATTACCTCTTTGGCTATCAACCTGCAAACGACTACCCGGTGGAAGGCATCATGCCCGGAGTAAAACTTGAAACCGCCCTTGTCTCCTATTCCTTCCCGACCGAAGAAAGGGATGTTGACTCGATTATCTATGGAGCGATAAAAGACTCTGCACCGGACATCATCTCAGATTACGGGCTTGAACCGTTTTCGATGAAAGTGCAGTCAGTCAGCAGGACATTCATTGATAAGATTTATGCCCTCTGCGATTATTACATGGAAGATAAAACGAAGCGTTTTTCAAGACACCTGTATGATCTCCATATGCTCTATCCGACCATTACGATTGATGATTCATTTATGGAGCTTATACAACAGGTTCGTGACCATCGCTCACAGCTCCCGATATGCCCTTCCGCAAAAGAAGGCGTAAATATAAAATCGCTCATAATGGAGTTCCTTGATAAAGAATTCTACAAGAGCGACTACGATAATATCACCAGAACGCTGATTTCTGATGATGTGACCTATGAGCAGACTACTCTCACTTTGAGAGAAATCGCAGATAAGCTGTTCTGATATATCTTAAAATCATATTGCCAGCCATACCACTTTCTGCTATGATTGGCACATAAAACACCAAAACTGCTAAAGATACTGGTGCACCCGTGCGCCCGTACTGTGGCAGTTTTTTATTTTTCCGTTATATTCCCACAGTACAAAAGCATAAAAGCAATCGCCGGATACGGCGTTATGGGTTCAAAGCCGCCTGCCCTATGGCAGTCTGAACCCGCAAATCGCAAGCGATTTGCAAGAAGAATACCAAGCATTGGATGTGTTCCCACACATCCACATTTACTGACCATTTTCCCAAGCGGCAAAATGGCAGCAAATAAGCTTGCAAGGGGCTACGCCCCCTGACCCCCGTTAATGCAAAACCGCTTCAAATTCTCCTACAGCAATATGAACAGTTTTGCTTCAAAAACACACACGCCGGAAACGGCAATTTTGAAAGGAAGTGGTATATATGAGCGGCAAGCGAGACCGCACCAATGAACTAAAAGTATTCCTCAGCGACAATGAGCAATATGTGCTTGATGAAAAGGTCAAAACCTCTCACATGAGGAACAAATCCGAGTATATCCGTCACCTGATCCTATACGGTTATGTCTATGACATCGACTATAACGGGCTGAAGGAATACAGCTACCAGATAGCCGCCCTCGGCAGAAACCTAAACATGATCAGAGAGCGGATTATGAAAACAGGGAACGCTTACGAAGAAGATCTAAATGAGATAAAGGAGCTGATGGATAAGATATGGCATACACACGAATCCATGCTATCAAAAGTACCGTTACAAAAGCTGTAGCTTATATTTGCAACCCGGATAAGACCGAGCAGCAACTGCTCGTTGATTCATTTGGCTGTAGTCCCGAAACAGCCAGGCATGACTTTGACTATGCTCTTTCCCGAACAAAGCAATCCGACAAAAATCAGGCTTATCATCTGATCCAGTCTTTTGCAAAAGGCGAGGTTTCTCATGAAGAAGCACATCGTATCGGAATTGAACTTGCAGACAAACTGCTCGGTGGCAAATACTCCTATGTTGTCGCAACCCATACCGATAAAGGCCACCCACATAATCACATTATATTTTGCGCCGCCGATAACATAGATCACAAAAAATATAATGCCTGCAAGAAAAGCTATTATCATATCCGGCAGCTCAGCGATGAATTGAATTATGCAAAGAACATGGTCTTTCCATCATAGAGCCAAGCGGCAGAAAAGGCAAAAAATATGTTCAGTGGAAAGCTGAGCAGGAAGGCACATCTTGGAAAAAGCGGCTTCAAGAAGATATTGACGAATACATTAAAATCGCCAAATCCTATGAGGACTTTTTGCGCCTAATCAAAGAAAAAGGCTATACAGTTACCGGTGAAAAAATCGGTGATCCTCACTCAAAATACATAAAGTTCACTGCCCCAGGACAAGAGCGACCTGTGCGTGGCAGCTTCCGAAATTTTGGAGCAGGATATACAAAAGAAGAAATCAAAGACAGGATTGAAAACCCGGAGAAATGGCAGAGTAATGAACAAACAGTTCAGGAGCCAAAGACCTCAGAAGCTCCTAAACAGAAATCACGGATCAAGATACCAAAGAAGGATATCATCACCAGAACTGGTGCAAGCAGAACGCTCATTGACACATCCGGAGATAAATTCAAGAACAGCCCCGGTCTGCAGCACTGGGCTTCCGTCAAGAACCTCAAGACTGCCGCTGCCAGCTATGCCGCCGCAGATAATCTTTCTCATCTTCAGAAGCAAATTGACGAAAAGACAGCCGATGCAAAATCTGCCCGTACCGAGCTTGTAGAGCTAGAGCATCATATGAAAAAAGTCTCCGAACTGCTCCTCTATGCGGAACAGTACAGAGACAATAAACCATTTCAAGAAAAATATAAGAAGTCCAAGGATCCGGACAGATACCTGCGTATGCACGAAACGCAGCTTATCCTCTACGACGGAGCTGAGCGTATGCTTCTAAAGATGGGACTTGACCCCAAATCCGTTAATCCGGCAGAAATACGCTCTGACTATGGAGCTATGCAAGCTCGTAAATCCATACTTGAAAAAACATATAAATCAGCAGAAAACGATGCAAAAGCTCTCCAGCAAAAAATGGCTAATGTGGAACAATACCTGGGACATGATCTTCAAAAAAAACAAGAACACATTAACTCCCAAAAACAATCCAGAGAAGAATAATCCCCTATCTCCAAATATATCACCGGAGTATCAGGGATTATATCTTTTCTCGTTATCGCCCTGCCGTACTACTTCATTTTATGTACGATTGGTTCAACAACCGTTCCGGTATTCGGATACCTTACTGCTGATCGTCTGATTTCATCTGTTGTTAGCTTCACAACCTGCCTACCCGATTTAGTAATCTCCGCCGAGAATTTATCTCCTGGAGAAGATAACAGTTTGCCCAATTTTGAATTAAATATCTGTGGAAATAAGCTCATCTTATCGCTCCTCCTCTCTACTACTTTGAATGATAGGTTATAAGAACATTTGCTTCTTTAGGATACACATCACCTTCATCAAAATCACTGTTTCCATTAATCGTCACTGCCTCAACCTGTCCATTTTTTCGTTGAGACAGTATATTTAAGTCATTCAAAGGTACAGCTGTCACATTGGTAAAGCCTGCGCCCCTATACAACATAACAACACTGTTATAGTTCTTCTCCTCACATCCAATCATGGAATCTGTAATAACCGCCTCATTGGGGCTTACATATTTTTTCTGCTTCTTTTTCTTCTCATCACTTTTTATGAAAGTAAAAAGACCTATGTATCCACCGATGATAATACCCCACATGCCTGCCAATGGTTCAGCTATACATATAAGAGCACCTATCAAGACAAATCCCAAAGCCACGCCATAAGCAATAAAGATCGATTTTCTACTTCTGGAATTCTCCTTTTCCTCTAATTCCAACTCCCTTAGTCGAAGGATACGCTCATTCTCCGCTTCTTTGATTCTGGCTTCGTCAATATTGCGGTATATATGTTCATTGTCATTATGAACGAGTACCTTTGCGCCACAATATGAACAAAACGCCTGCTCCCGTCCATTTTCTATCGAAAGTTCCGCCCCGCAATCCGGACACCTTACTGAAACAAACTGAATTGCCATCGCTTACACCTCCATATGTCAGTTGAGCGAAGTCATCGCAGCAATAATCGCATTCGTAAGTGTCTCTTGCTGTGAAGCCTTCAAATCATCTGATGTACGTATAACCATGGTTCCAAGAACCATATGTGACCCCGACGAAAACATTCCCGCTCCATCAAATGAAGCCAGGTAATTATTACGTGTTTCAGCTTCCTCTGCTGTTCTGTATGTCTCTACAGCACCACCAGCATCGGTTCCTTCGTCTATCAACGGATTGCCACTAAGATTCTGCGTTCCAAGAAGTGCAGTACCAAAATACACAGTAGATGTATATCCTCCTGGCTTGTTCAGATTTCCGTTCGGATCATTCTCTTCAGTTACCGGAGCAATATTAGCCACATCGGCTACTCTACCAAGCCTTGTTATAACCCATTCTTCGGTGGGTGCTGTTATCTGCCTTTGAATAGCATAACTATCCTCTAATTCCTTGCTTTGTATAGTAAGCGTGTTAATAAAGGCAGAGTAATCCGGAATGCTTAGAGAATCCTTTTCGGAATTTATCACAGCAACATTGTTTATATAACTCTCCAATTCACTTTCAAGTGCCGAAACAGCCGCATCTATATTGGACTTTCTCTCCTTTTCCATAGCCGGATCTGCCTGTACCGATGCAACAACTTCCTTCAGCTCAGGGGTAGACACTTTGTTATTTCGGGCATCTTTTATGCTGTTGCTAAGCGTCGTAATTTTTGCGCCCTCATAAGGTGTATCTCCGCAGTCCACAAGTGCCTGTGCCGTACCAATTACCTCAGAAAAGCCGTCATTAGCTGAAATAACCTCTTTAGCTTTCTCGTTATATTGGTTTACTGCATCATTATATTGTTGAATCCCTTCACTATAATTCTGCACGGCTACAAGGTACGCCTGATACGACTGATCATCTATCACTTTTCCTTAAATGCATGATACGTGATTACTATTTCAACATCCGGTCTGAATGAAGCATTCTGAGAAAATTTTGTATCTCCTCCTATAGAGATTTCCTCCACAGAACCTTCCTTTGTAATCCAGCCCGTTATAAGATCACGATCCGCTTCCGTTGTTATATTTACAAATCCAGCTTCCTCAAGTGTAGAAACAAGTTCATCACAGAGCATCTTCCTTCCATCCTTTGCGGAGACCGGAACAGGGATGCTTTTCACTACATGATAAATAAGTTCTACCCTTGCATCATAAGGGTATTTATCCTCATCCTCAAAAGAGGAATCTCCACGAATACTCACATCTGTGACTATATATTCTTTTTTGATATCCTCTATGCCGAGATCATATTCGGCGTGCGCATAAACATTGGTAAAACCTGACTCTTTAATTGTCGAAATGGCATCCTCATAGTTTAAGCCAATAATATCATCCTCAGAAAAGCCGACTTCGATTCCTTTCTGAAATTCCTGATACTTATACGCTCCAAAACCAGCTAAGCCCAGCAAAACAAAAAACAGGAATATATCTTTCCAGTGTTTTTTATAGAAAGCCTTCCGTTTCTGTCGTCTTTTTTCTATATTTTCCTGCCGGATTCGCTCCTTCTCGGCAAGTTTTCTTTCCCTTTCAGCACGTTTTTGATCAAACCAAGTGGGTTCCTTTACTCTGGTTGGAGGTGTCTCATAATATGGCTCATCATCTTCTTCATCATCTTCTTCATCGTCATCATCACAATCATATGACGAGGATTTACCTGCTTTTGAAATAGCATACGCAGCCAGCCCTATGCCAAAAAGTGCTCCAAGGATCGAACCACCTCCGGAGTCACTGCTATAATCACTATCGCTATCGTCATCGTCATCGGAATCATAGTATTCAGATGAACCATCTGCTGCTGTGTAAGAACCGCTTCCATCGGAATTCCAGTAGCCCCAACTACCATCTGCGCCCGTATATGACCCACTGCCATCTGCATTCTTATAGCCCCAGCTGCCGTCTGCTCCTGTATAAGATGCACTGCCATCAGAGTTCTTGTATCCCCAACTGCCGTCAGCGCCGGTGTATGAACCACTTCCATCCTCATTTTCATACCCCCAGCTACCGTCGTTATCTTTATCATAATCAAAATCATCGCCAGAGGAATTTAAATATTCCCATCCACGATCTTTTGCCATATAGCAAAAATCCTTTCACTACTTTCTCTTAAAACCCTTTGCAATCTGAGCTAATGCCTTCTTCGGATTTTCCCGAAGTTCTATCAGCATAGTAAAAGCTCCCTCACCGTTGAGGTACTCCGACTCTTCAGACAGCTTCTTTGCGGTATATCCTTCAACCGACACAGCATTTTCACCTATATAGGTTGTATGCTCAATCCAATATTCAAACTCTGCGGCTATATCTGGATTCTTATCAAAACTGTCCAATTTCTTCTTTATTAAAATCCCCGGTATTTTGTTCTCTTCATAAAATTTTTTTATTACAGCACTCATACCATCACCTCCGTAAACTTATTAGCAAACGCCCTTGCGTCAACTTCTACATACTGGTCAAAATAGTCCACAAAAAACAACCAGCCCCCACCCGGTAATGGTACAGGCGAAATATAATTATCAAAGCTTACCTTATATAATGCATCTTCCCATGTTTCCAACAATTCCGCTCTCATGTGTTGATATGCATGTCTTAATTCATGAGTAAGGGTATTAACCAGTTCAACCGGATCAGAAAAGAATTTGCTATTAAGAGTAACCGTGTTGTTCTTCGGATCGTAGAACCCATATGAATCATCGCCATCGACTATATTGATGGTCGGCATATTTTCAAGTCCCAATGCATCTCCCACAGCCTTCGCCAATTCTTTTATTGTACTTATCTTTTCTGTCTCACTCACTGATTCCCATTTATCAAAATGGAAATTATCCAAAAGATTCATAATACTATCTGAAAAGTCGAAGTCAATACTGATTTCATCCTCAGAACGATTGAATACTTCAGACAGTAATTTATCATAGGCGTCAAACTCTGCCAACTCATGAGCTTCCTCAAATTCTTTGCTTATGAAGTCTGCCGCCTCCTGATCTGACATCTTCACTTTTGGCTTTATGTTCAAATATGGTCTGGAGACTTCCGATTTAAGATCAGAAGTCTCCGAAACATTATCCATCTTAATCATGCATAAATCCTCTTAGACCAAATACTTCTTCTTCCAATTCTTCTTAAACTGGTATGTTCCCTCAGATAAGTCTGTATAATCCAAGTCAGCGTGCATCTTACCGGACTTTTCAACGATAACAGTCATATTTGACCAATTATCTTTACTCTTTTTTCTTTCCTTATCCAGAACCTTATCAATTTTCTTAAAAGATGCCGCAAGTTTTTCTTCTGATACATCGGGCAGGTCATAACATTTAACAAACTTTCCATCTGCCTTGACATAAAATGAAAAGGAATAAGACGCCTTACCATATTCAAGATAAACAATAAGTTTATCCCAACCGGATATCAGGTATTCATCCAGCTCATCATAGATGTTTTGATATATCTTTTCGTTTATCATGATTTCGCCTCGCTTTCATTCTTAAAAACTGCCACTTCTTTCTCGCCCTCAATGCTGTAAGTTACCCTGAACTCGGATGGTCTCGTAGAATTTGAATCATATATTGGTTCTATCTTTAGCTCTACTTTTGCTCCATCCTGCATGGCATCCGCCAAAGTGTTTTCCATCTTCATGTAGTCACCATGCTGGTTCAGGTCCGAATCCATAGGAACGAGATTTTCTATACCGCCGCTTCCGTTGAATCTATCTGCAATCAGATGTCCACGGTCGTCTGTCTTTCGCATATCTCCCTTATCAACTGATGATCGAGGATCCATATCTCTTCGTCCTTCATGGTCTTTTACTTGTAGCCGTCCCGACATAATACTCTGAGACGATGGTATCAATGATCTCCTTTACCTTAAAAGGCAGAAAAATCTTCTCCTCATCATTTTCACGCAGGCGGCTGTTGATACTGTTCTGTTGTATATTTTCCCCTGTATCAGCCTGCTCCTTGTAAATAAAGTAAGCAAGCGTCCTGTTGTATGGGTTGCTGACAATTTTGATCTTCGTCATAATGATGTACCTCTCCAATCTTCTGGTATAACTATACCGCCTATTGTGTCCTATAAAAATGCCTCAACCGCAGTTTTTATCAGCATCCCGCTAGTTGTAACATTTTATTTTACTCCCTTTTTTCAAACTTTACTCCCACCATTTTGGTGGTGATTTTCACTGGAAGTTATGCATTATTACACCCATAATCCTACCTAGATATTATTACCCCTTTGCTATCTCCATCAGATAATCTACATCGCTCTTTTCATCCAATATGTACATTTTTCTATGACAGTTCGGGCAGAGTGCTACAGCATTATACACTTCATCTGCTCCACCTCTAGCTATCCATATCACGTGATGGCATTCAAGATACGCTTCACCCTTTTTGTTGAAAAAAGGTGCTGGTTTATTGCATAACTGACATACCCCTGCCGCTCTCTCTTTCACAATTTCAGCCACAAGCGTAGACCTTTCCTTGACTTCTACTTCAGTCATATGAGTCTTTACATGCCTACCATCAAAAGCCTTTAGATCATCCTTAAGTTTTTTTAGCCTTGTCTTCTTTTTTGCAAGTCCTTTATCGACTGTTGGTGGCACTCCGAAATGCTCATAAAGATATGCTACATACTCCAACAAGCTCTGATTTTGTATATCTGGCTGTTTTTCCTTCCACTGCAAGAGTTTTCTTTGAAGCACAAGTTCATCATCATCTTGAAGATATGGAATACCAGCTTTCTTACAAAAATATGTCAAATGCCTCTCTGAATGAATTGTGAGAAACTTATCCGGATAATACATAGCAAGAATTTTATATCGTACTATCGGTGCCAACATATTCTTACGAATCGCATTAAAATCGTCCTCTTTTCCTGCATCCACAAGCCTACACAGTTCAGATCTGATTACGCTAAAAGCTTCCTCCGCAGTCTGACCATATTTCTTTGTAAAATCATATTCTCCAGTTGATTTGCGAACCCATATACCAAACTTCTGAGCTGTAGCATTTCTTATATCTCCCATGCCAATCTGCTCACGCTCAAGACGATAACAAAAGTTCTTTTTATCGCCAGTACGCATTGCATACTGCTCCAAGGTTATGCCTTCCAGCATATCCCTATCAAAGTCAGAAACAAACTTTTTTCTCAATGCTTCAATATGTAAAATGTTCGGATTTGGTTCACTTATCTTCATATACTTTTTCCATCAAAAATTATTTTTCAGTATAGGTTGATAAACTCTTATCTTATGTTCAAACGAGTCTATTCCACCCTCCATATAGTTCACAATATCTCTTTTAATCGTATCTTCAGAAGGATACCCAGCTCTTTCTATCCAGCCATTCTCTCCATCAGAACACATAACACAAACCTGATCTGCCATAGCATTCGTAACTATAGTGGCACTATGAGTAGCGATGATAATCTGCCTTTTATTTTTGATATCACGTAATTGCCTAACAAGATTCTTGTATATGTATTGACTGTCAAGGTTATCTTCTGGCTGATCAATTAAAATAGGTCTATGATCATCTACAAAATCTCCGTATCCAAAAATAAAGTCGAGCATAGCCACTACTTTTTGTCCAAGAGAAAGATTTCTTACATCTTTATAATCTGCTCCTTGTTTAGTAGTGGTCTTACTATTTATATTGAACTCCAAAGATAGTTTTTCCGACTCTCCAACCATTCTTCTTAAATAGGTTATGGCTTGAAAATATCTGTTATTATCAATCAAAGCGTCAAATATCTCATCTATAGCATTTTTTTGTTCTTCTATACTGGGATCCGGTCTTGTTCTATTAAAGAAGTCAGCAATATCAAATTGATATCTATCCTCCTCTTTCAATGCCATTTTCAGCAAAGATACAATCCCGACATTCCTATATACATAGTGAAGATAATCAACAGCATTTTCCTCCGAGACATCAGTATCCTGAAATCCATCTCTCTTGTTTGCTCGTTTTCCACTAAAAAGCCAGTTCTCAAAGTCAGGTGCATCTACGGGCTCATTTTGCATGTAAATGATTCGAAGAGTCTTATCCATTTTTTTGTTAAATGGCCCAATAATTTCTTCTACTTCTTTTTTTCTTTTCTTCAACAATTCTTGCATATCATTTATGGCTTTTGCCAAGCCATTCTTCGATCTGCAATTGATAGTCTTCTCCGGCGATGAAAGAATTTTATTTTGGAACATAAGTTGCCTTATAAAATCGTCTATCTGATTACTGCTGGCTGTTTGCACCAACTCATTAACAGAATATCTCACATCATAGAGTTGACTTAGCGTTCCATACTTTTTTACTGATTTTATAACAATCTCACTCTGCCCTTTACTTTTTATCACCTCATATATGGTCAAATAGTTCTTAACAGCATAATTTCTTACCTTGTCCTCCGAAAAATAATACTTGTAACGATATCTGTCTGCTTCGTTTTCTCCAAAACACCTTAAAATATTATCATTTGTATCTGCTTTAATTGGAGTAGCCATCCGTATGAGGTATTCCTTATTCCCATCCGCAAACAGCACCCATATATCCCCATGTTTACAAATAAAGTCCAGAATCCTCTCATCTGAAATCCTTAGTCCAACTGCATAATCCAGCACTTGCAATATTGTACTTTTACCTGTTCCTCGTCCGCCAATAAAACAGTTAAGAGAGTCAGAAAAGGCAAGGGAAAAATCACCTCCATCTTTCCCCTTCAAAAATCCTCCGCTCTCTATAAGTACACTTTTTATATATTTGCGTTCCTTGATCTCGTTTGTTAATGATACGGATATTTCAAAATCGTCAAAAGCTTCTTTTAATGTCTTAAAACTTCTCTTGCCGCTCTTTATCCAGAAATAGTTTTTATCTATCGTTTCTATTGAGTGTGAATCATTATCAATCACAAATCCTCTGGTTGTTATTTTCTGACTTTTCAGTATTTTAATTACCGATTCTATTTGAGACTGTTGATGAACCCCTATGTATTCAAAACAGTCAGCGTTCTTAAGTTTCTTTTTATAAGCGCCACTCAAGTATTTCTCATCATTAAACAAATCAGAAGAATTGATATGCGCAATATAAGAGATTCCGTTAAGCTCTCTTTTGAAGAAATCTATTACTTCGAGACTCGTTTTATATGTTCCATCAACTTTACTGATTAAATACTCATCAAGCCAACTCTTAACTTTTTCTGTATCTTTTTTATCAAATATACCAACAACATGAAGCCTGTCAGCACAGGATATTTCAATACCACATATAATCTCAGGATACTCATGTGAGCCCTTTAAATTATGGATATCCTTAATAGCAAGTTCTAGCTTGCTAATTCCATCAATGCTATTGTGATCAGTTACAACAACAATTTCATAGTCATTACATACAAGCTCATTAGCCAGAAGAATATATGAAAGCCACTCTTCTTTTGTAGTATAAATACTTCGCTCATTAACAAGCGTTACGCTTGTTAAAAACTCCTTTTTCGGAACAACTTTCTTCTGCATACAATATTGCATTATCTGCGTTTCATCAGCTTTGACGTAATTATCATGTTTCCATGATGAAAGGAGCGTATAATCGTGTGAGGCTGGTGTATGAAGGTGAAATAAAGTCTTATGATAAAAGCCATATTTTTTATTTATGGCACTCATTCTCTCATATATTTTTTTAATCGCCTTCATATCTTCCACGCTTATGTCCCTCGCTTACAATTGCTTAACTATCTCCATAAACTTGTCATAAGAGTATGCCCCCGCATATCCTGGATCCTTACTTTGAAATACCATATAATATTTATAAAGCCTTCCCGCCTGACTGGCCCATTCGGAGCCTGTAGCTGCCTTTGCCTTAGACTCCGGATTATCCAAATGATCTCCTTTTGTTTCAATCATAAGAATTTTTCCATCTGTCAGCATGACCATAAGATCTGGATAAGCGGTTACAGCACCATTAATTGCAAATCCCTTTCGAGATATATTCCTGTGCCACCACTTCACATTATCAAGACTGGCAAGCTCATACATAACCTTCTTCTCGTAATCATTCAGATCACCATCCTCCTCATACAATGATTTTGGAATAGAAGAAATTGAGGTTGTTGGAGATATACTCTCCTTCATCTGATACATAGGCTGACACTGTACGATATCTGTCTCCACCCATTTGCGGAACATCTTTGCCTCATGCTCAGCCAACAAATCATCTACCTTCTTTTTGATTTTCTCTGCATAAAGCTCCGTATTCTGCTCCAAATCCGTAAGCTGTGCCTCTGACATCTGCTCCATGATTTTCCCTACATAATCCCGGATTTCTCTATCATCAACAGCGTTGTTTTTTGAAAGGCGCGTGCATATACGGTCTTTGCAGAGATTTCTCTTTGTTGCCATAGGTCTTGAATCGAACCATTCTTTAATGGCCTCACTCTCGAAACCTTTCAATTTCCAAGCCTTTGGAACTTCATGTGTATCATCAACATCAACCTTCGCTATCTCTGCCTCGATTGAATCAAAATCTATCTCCGTATCTTTGTCACGAAGGGTAAAACCTTTTCGTAGATTTTCTCTATAAAGCAGTTCATATTCATGCTCTGAGAAAAGACTCGCATCTCCTTCAACAACAAATTGCGGGAGCCTTAATTCTTTGAGATCGTCCTCAAATTCTTTCCTTACATGATACATTTTCATTTTGCTCACCACTTCATCAGGAATATCATCATACTGCTCGTTTTCTTCACTTGTGATATTCTCCCAATAAACCATATTTTCAGTTAAAGACATCTCAATCATGGTATCAACGGTTTCGTTTGCTTGGTTTGTAGTCACCTCATTTTCATAATCATCATTTAAGACCGTTTCTAACTGTTTTTTTAACTCATCAGTATTTACATCTAATGGCTCTGTATCGGATAAATTTGTTTCCAGCGATGGTTGAAGATTCGGTAATTCCATCTGCTCGGATTCTGTCTCATCTGTTTCTTTCACTTCAGGATTGTCCAAATCTTTGACCATATAATCACGCTTGCTGAATCCGGCATTATTCAGACCTTTTACTACTTTATCAAGTGTGCCGTAAAAATCCGCAGATGATGTGATTGCATAAGAAAGATTTAGTTCCTGTTCCTTACTCATCTTGGTATAGGGTAATCGAAGCACTCGTCCCAAAATCTGTTCAACATCAACCGTTGAATTACGATTCGCCACTGTTGCTAGAATGTATGCGAAAGGACAGTCCCAACCTTCCTTAAGTGCATTTACAGTAATGATGTACCGGATTTTGCAGTCCCTTAAAAGCAAGTTCTCAGTCTTAATATCATCCCTGTCTCCAGTTTTAATTGCTATCTCTTCCTCTGGAACACCTATTTCTATGAGAGTCGTCTTGATCTTTTCATAAGTTGTACTGTCTTCCGATGTGCGTGGTTGTAAATCCATCCTTCGTTACCAGTATTATATGGTGGATCAATGTAAATGCACTTCACTTTTCCCTCATATTTAGGTAAAAGGGACTTTAACGCCTCAAGGTTATCCCCATGAATAACCATATTCCCAGCATCATCGTCCCCATAGCAATACTTCTTATTTAAGACACGATAAGGTACTTCATTATGATGATTAAGTACCTTTTCCTTTCCAATCCAATTCAATGACGGCATCGGTCCGCCTCCTTATCTATGTTTATTTATCCTCATCGATATACTCAACAATGTCACCAAAATCTGTCCCAAGCACATGACATATCTTGCATAATATAGTCATAGATACCTCTTCATCCCTATTCAATTTTGTAAGCGTATTCGGCGCAATGTCTGCCTTTTTTCTAAGCTCTACCTTGCTCATTTTTCTGTCAATCAATAATTTCCATAACCTGTCGTAAGATACTGCCATCAAATTGCCTCCATTACCTTCAAACACGCACGATAGTACAGATTTTATTATAACAGAGCATTTTCAAGATTTCAAGATTAATTCGCAAGTTCTTGACTTCAAATATGTGCGAAAAAAGAGGTGTGAAGCCATAACCTCACACCCCTATAAATTATATATGTACTCCTCAAGGATATGCTCCTTGCTCATCACTTCATCCAGCTGTTGCTCAACTGTCCGGAGACTATGATTACTCGGAAGTATGTCTACTCCCTCGTCGTTATGGATTATTCCCTCTCCCTCGCTGATTTCTATTTCATTGATAACCTTCTGGATAACTGTGCTTACCGTATATGGAAGCTCCTTATTGTTTCTAATCCCAAGTCCCAATGAAAGCGAACCTTGTGGGTCGAGATCTACCAAAAGAACTCTTTTCCCCTTTTTTACAAGTCCTACTCCTAAATTTGCGGCAGTAGTTGTTTTGGCTACCCCGCCTTTAATATTGGCTACAGATATCACTTTGCACATAATCTCCGTCCTCCCTTTTTATTGGTTAACTGCTTTTTTCTCACTGTTTGGATCAATTATTACATCCATATACTGTCTGAAATACTTCTTGGTTCCCTTATTTGGGAAAGCGTCAGACACGCTTATAACCTTAATTCTCTTATTTCTTTCGATACACCTTTTCATACGCTTGATCTCGCAGGTCGTGCCCTGCAATCTGACTTTGACCATCTTTCCATCCTCCCTGGTTTTAAAATCTTTCCATGGGAGATTATGAAGTATATCCCGCCAACTGCACCTATCGCTGTAAAGGTCATAATATGTAAGCCCTCCTTCCATGTTTTATACGCAAAAAGGGATATCAGCATCTCTTGCCAATATCCCTATTTAAAGCCATCATTCGATGGTATCCATATTCACTTTTATATCCGGATTCTTTGTGTTCCCCGTCTCCAGTTCAAAAGCTACCGCCACGGTAATTTTCTGAATCAGGGTTTTTTCCTTGCGATTTTCCTCCACATAATTGAAAGAGAAAAACTCGCAAAAGTGCGTAAATTCAAGGATTGTCAGGTATTCTTCCTTGTTAGCAGAACCACAGTCTCCACATGCACCGTCATTGGGAACTGATCCACCGCCCGCCACTTTTTCAGCTCATAGCCACCCTCGCAGAGGATCTTCAGATCTCTTGAAAGAGTCGCACTGTCACAGCTCACATATACGATCCTCTCCGGCTTCATTTTCAGCATAGTATCAAGACAGGCTCCGTCACAGCCCTTTCTGGGCGGATCTACCACGATCACATCTGCAAAGATCCCTTCCTGTCCATATTTCTCTGGCAGTACCTCCTCTGCCTTTCCTACGAAAAATTCTGCATTAGTGATGTGATTTCTTTCTGCATTCTTCCGGGCATCCTCAATGGCCTGTGGGATGATCTCCACGCCATAAACCTGCTTTGCCCTGCCGGAAAGGAAAAGAGAAATCGTTCCAATCCCGCAGTACAGATCCCAGACCGTTTCCTTTCCGGTAAGTGCTGCATAGGAAAGTGCAAGGCTGTACAGCTTCTCTGTCTGGACAGGATTGACCTGATAAAAGGACAGCGGAGAAATAGAAAAGGTGATCCCCTGATCTGTCAGTGCAAAATCATGCAGGACATCCCTTACATGGATCGTGTCCTGTATCCGGTCATTACCCCAGATCGTAGTGACCTCCCCTCCCATGATGACATTCGTTTTTTCAAGATTATGGCTTAAGGAAATACTGGTCATTCCCGGTATCTCCTGAAGGAGCCGGATCAGGCGATCCTGAAAGGGGAGTTGCTTTCTGCTGTTGATCACAAGGCACACCATCAGTTCTCCGCTGGTAAAACCTTTTCGGATCAGTATATGCCGGATCAGCCCCTTGTGGCTCACCTCATCATAAGCCGGAACATGATTTTCCTTCATATAGGTAAGAACTGCCTGCAGGATCACCTGATTCTCTTCTGCTCCGAGATAACATTCTGTATTTTCAATGATACTGTGTGTTCTTCCCGCATAAAATCCAGTCACCGGCTCGCCATCCTTGTTCTGTCCCACCGGATACTGAGCCTTATTACGATAACGGAAAGGACATTCCATTCCCACAACAGGCTCGCCCGTCTCATCTACCAGCTTCTCCGAAAAGCCTCCGATATGAATCAGCTGATCACGGACCTTCCTCTGCTTAAAGGCAAGCTGTTCCTGATAATCCATCGCCTGGATCTGACAACCGCCACACTGTCTGTACAGCTTACAGGGCGGCTCTGTACGCCAGTCAGAAGGCTTCAGGATTTTTTCCACCCTGGCATAGCCATAGTTTTTTTTGACCTTGGTAACCCTTGCCAGGACCCGGTCTCCGATCACAGTGTCCTTGATGAAAAAGGGATAGCCGTCTACCTTGCCTATCCCTTCTCCATCATGACTTATATCTATAATTTCTGTTTCTATAGTGTCATTCTTTTTAAAGCTGTTTTCTCTGTTTTTCACGCTTTTCTCCGCCCTGTTTCTGCGTTATTATGGCTTCCTGCTATTATTCCATTCTGGTTCCTGTCAAATTGGAATCAAACAGTCTGTTGAAGCCAAGCCATCCGTTATTATCCTTGCTGTTTTCCAGAATCTCAGTAAAGGTCTCCATCTTGGCATCCGTATTATCTGCGAGGTTCAGCGCCATGGCTTCCATGATCGCAGGTTTCTTTGGCGAACCAAATTCATATTCCCCATGATGCGCAAGGATACAGTGCTTCAGTTCATTCGCCAATACTTCTGGGAAGCCTGGGATATTCCGCACCTTTTCACCGATCATTTCCACACCGATCACAATATGACCAAGGAACTGTCCTGCGTCGGTATAATCATTTTCCGGGAAAAGAGAAATCTCTCTGGTCTTTCCCATATCATGACAGATTGCTGCTGTGATCAGCAGATCTCTCTTTAACAGTGGATATGTACTACAATAATAATCGCAGAGCTTTGTTACACCGAGTGTATGCTGAAGCAGGCCTCCCACAAATCCGTGGTGCACCGTTTTGGCTGCGGATGACTGCTTAAAGGCACTGATAAACGCCTGATCCTTTACGAAAAACTCCTGGAGCAGCTGCTTCAGATATGTATTTTCCACTCTGTTAATATAAGAAAGCAGCTCCTGATACATTTCTTCTCTGTCGAACCTGCTGACAGGCAGATAATCCGCAGGCGCATATTCACCTTCCTGACACTTACGGATTCTTTTGACATTGACCTGCAGCACTCCCTGAAAGCTGGTAATATCTCCATACACCTCGATATAATCCAGGGAATCAAATTCTGCGATACCTGCATTATTGGGATCCCACACCTTTGCGTCTATGGTTCCTGTTTTATCCTGAAGTACCACTGTATCATAAGGCTTTCCATTCTTTGTTACCGCCGAGATCTTGTGTTTACAGAGGTAAATATCAAACACTCTGTCACCGTCTTTATAATCTTTAATATATTTCATTTCTACTTTGCCCTTTCTTTTTGTTCATGATTTTTCTCTTATCGGGTTTCCAACGTTACGGGAAGCTCCATTTCCGTATAGCCTTCCGGTCCCTGACGAAGCAGTGTCAACGTCATAGTTTCTTCCGGCTCCATATCCATCATACCATTGATCAGCTCCTGATAACTGGTAACCTTGGTATCTCCAATTCCGGTGACCACATCTCCGCTCTGGATACCTGCCGCCATTGCCGGCGAATCCATGTCTATTTCCATGATATAGGCTCCATAAGGTACGTCGAGTTCCTCATGCACCTGCAACGTCACATCTGCACCATGGATACCAAGATACGGAATATCCTTATCATTTGACATTCTCTCGATCAGCTTCCGGAGATCCGTGATCCCTATAGCACTGACCAGATTTCTGGTATCACTGCTGTTATGGGAGGAATCTATGATACCTATTACCTGCCCGCTTAAATTCACAAGAATGCCCGTGGCAGAAGAGCTGCCGTAAATATCAGTAGTGATCCATTTATATCTGGAATCAGGAAGATCGACAGTACTGCCTGCAGAGGTTACAAAGCCGTAACAGACAGACCCGGCAACACCCGCAGGTTGTCCAAGTGCAATAACCGGGTTTCCTATGAGGTTGCTTCCGGCAGAGGTTCCCAGCTTAACCGGCTCTGCAGCCTGCAGCGTTGTCCTCTTCATAGTATTTTTTTCTACTGCAAGAATAGCCAGTCCTGTATTACTGTCCTTTTTTTTCAGTTCAGCTTCATATTCCAGTTCATCGCTGAATGTGATTTCCAGAAGCTCTGCGTCTTCAATAGCTGGATAATTCGTCAGGATCAGAAGTTCTTTTCCGTTATCTGCTATGATCACTCCGGCAACAGATCCCTCATTTTTATATTCATTATTAAACCAGTCCACATCTGAGGTAATTCCAACCACTGTCACCATGGAAGACTGCACACTCTTCGCAACTGCCGCCAGTGAATCATAAAGTGATGTATAATCCTCGACACCTAGCTTCATCTCGGAAAGCACCTGAGCGATCTGCTCATCCTCCAGTACCGGTGTCACAGGTTCCGGGGACATTTCGGAATCATCTGCGATCATATCCTCCGGCAGGATCTCTTCTGACTCTTTCTCTTCCACGAGTACTACAGTAGACGGCTTTTCTTCTGGATAAAGGCGGTTGCTTATGACCGGTTCCAGAAGAAGAAAGGTCAGACAGGCTACCAGTCCGAAGATCACAGCCATAGCGGCTGTGATAATTGTTTTCCTTATCAGTTTTTTTCGGTTTAAGGGACGCTGCTTGATGGTCTCTTTCAAAAAATCCGTTCTGTCCTGATTCTGCTGTTCTTCCATACAGATTTCTCCTTATTCCTCTTCCCTTTTCTCCTCTTTAAAAGCAAAGAATCTCTGACCAAAGTAATTCAGTATTACAAACAGTCCCATGCCACATACCATGGCGATATTGTCCTGCCATTCTGTGGAAAGTCCGCTTAAAAGAAGCAGGATCAGCTTCTTTGCACCACCATATGCGATCAGATAACACACGGTAATGTTTAAAATGAATTTAAGGATGACAACCGGAGATTTACTTTTATTTTGAAAGGTAAAATATTTATTCAGGAAATAGCTGCATATGCTGCCTACTATATAATTGGCTGCAGAAGAAATCCAGTATGACAGATGCAGCAGATTGTAAGCAAGAAACATGACAGCCGTCCCTACGACTGTATTGACAACACCTACCAGTACAAATTTCAGGAAGGTTATATCCAGTTTACCTTTCAGCTTTTCGATCACGTCTGTATCCTCTTTTCCATATATTCTCACATGATAACAGTATAAAATTTTACAGCCCTTTTTGCAAGAAAGAATCCTGCAAGCAGGATTCTCCACCTAGAACGGGTCATTTCCGATGACATAAAAAAGCCTGAGGATCACAGATCCTCAGACCTTACTTAACTATAGTCGGGGTGACGTGATTCGAACACGCGACCTCTACGTCCCGAACGTAGCGCTCTACCAAGCTGAGCCACACCCCGATTTCATACGACATTAGCTATCATACAATTTTTAGACCAAATTGTCAATACTGAAAACCTGCTATTCAGGTACAATTCAGCATTCAGAGAAATCTGCAGAAGCTCTGTTTTTAAAAGCACGGCAGATGAACTGCTCCTACAGCTTCCTGCCATGCTTTTTATTTCAGGCGGATCAGTGCTTATTCTGTCTCCTGTCTATGTAATCGATCAGCATCTCAGCAGTTACATCTTCTCCAAGCTTACTGCTGTTAATAGATACATCATAATAACGGGAGTCACCCCATTTACCCTTACAGTAATAATTGTGATAATTCTTCCTCTTCTTATCCTGACGAACCATAAAGGTTTCTGCCTCGTCCCTGTTCATACCATAAATACGTACAACACGGTCAACCTTACTCTCCCAGTCACCGAGGATGAAAATAGAGATCGTTCCAGGATACTTCTTTAATACGTCTTCAGAGCAGCGCCCTACCACCACGAAGGATTCTCCGGATTCTGCTTTTTTTCTCAGGTAATCAAACTGCATATTGGCAAGGTTCTCTTCTGCAGAATTGGAATAACCCTTAACAGTCCTTGTCATAAAAAAGTTTCTCGGAACCTCGTCATACTTCTCAAGGTTCTTTACCTCTACGCTTTTCTCATCGGCAATTTCCTGCAGAAGGTTCTTATCATACAGATTCAGTTCATAGTGCTTTGCCAGAATCTCTGCGATCTCATGTCCACCTGAACCGAACTCACGTCCTATAGAAATAATAAGCTGTTTTTCCATTGATGCTGCCTCCTTTTATAAGTATCTTACAAAGATAAATAACATGGAGAATAAAACTACCATAATGGTTGCAGGTGCAACTTCCTTACAGTACTTGCCCCATCCAATAGGATGACCATGCTTGGCCGCAACAGCAGTACCAACGACATTCGCAGATGCACCGATCGGCGTTGCACTTCCACCGATATCTGTTCCCATGGAAAGTGTCCATGACAAGGTAGCAAGATCCACTCCCTGTGCTACGGCAAGACTCTTGATAACGGGGATCATGGTTGCTGCAAATGGGATATTATCTACAAAGGCACTGGCAATAGCGGAACCCCAGATGATAATAGCGATCATCAGCTTGATATTTCCTCCGCTGACTTTGGCGATCAGTCCTGCGATCACTTCCAGCACACCAGTCTGCTCCAGACCACCTACTACAACAAACAGTCCAACAAAGAACAGCAGCGTCTTGTAATCTACCTTTTTCATCAGCTCTACAGCTTCCTTACCAGATGTGACCAGTGTCAGGATGGCTATGCCAAGTCCGATGGTTGCAACGGTAAGTCCTGTCTGTGCATGTGTTACAAGAAGAACTACTGCAAGTGCAAATATAATGCAGCTGATAGTAAAGCTCTTCTTATCCCTGATGGCTGTTTTGGGATCCGGGAATGCGGATGTATCTACAGTTCCGTCACTACGGAGCTGCTTATGGAATACGAGGAAGAAATAAATCACGGTAAGTACCAGTGCACAAATAACGATCAGTCCCGTATTACTGATAAAATCTCCAAATGAATATCCAAGGGATGTTCCGATAATAATGTTCGGGGGATCTCCACACATGGTAGCCGCTCCACCCAGATTCGCACAGAAAATCTCTGAAAGAATCATAGGTACCGGATTAAATTTCAAAAGCTGTGCCAGCTCTACTGTTACTGCTGCCAGGAACAGTATAACGGTGATACTGTCAATAAACATAGCCAGAATACTGGACATAACCATAAAAGTAATGAAAATTGCTACAGTCTTATAATGAACAGCCTTAGCCAGTCTCATACAAAGCCAGCGGAAGAAGCCTGCATTACCCATACCCTCTACCATGATCATCATACCTGCTATGAAGATAATGGTTGCCCAGTTGATGCCACTGGAGGTCTCAGCCGCTTCACCAGCCTGATACCAGAAGGTTAAAGTTCCAATCTCCTTAAAATTTAACGTATTGATCACTGCTGACATACTGTGCATACAGACACCGAATACCAGCACCAATGTCAGTAATCCACTCAGCAGTGTTACGATATGTCTTTCCAGCTTCTCTGAAATGATCAGCAGAAACATGACAAGAAATATCACAGTTGCAATAATTTGTGCCATTTTCTCTCCTCCTCCTTATAACCTCGGGTGATTATAACATCTAAACCTGAGTGATTCAAGAATTTGACACAAAATTTTTATATTTTCTTCACACTTCTGAACTTTTTATAAAACGCTGTCGATTTTGTCGGCAAGATCTGTCTTGCTGACAGCTCCTACAACATTTGCTTTTACCTCTCCACTCTTAAATACGATCATGTTGGGAATTGACATGACCCCATATTTCTGAGCCAGATTCATATTTTCATCTACATTGCACTTGCCAACCTTGCATTTTCCCTCATATTCTGCTGCAAGCTCTGCTACTACCGGTGCCATCATTTTACATGGTCCGCACCAGTCAGCATAAAAATCTACCAGAACCGGTATATTGCTTTTTACAACCTCTTCCTCAAAATTCTGCTCTGTGATCTTCAGTTCCATCAAAATCTCCTCCTTTTCCTTATTATAGTTATATGGTTATCTGTTAGTATCGTTTTGTCTGTAAATAATATACTTGCAGATAGGATTCCCTATACTGGAAAATTTTTCCTCATATTCTGTCATGACATTTCCCTGCATCAGTCTGTCATCATGGTGCAGATCATAGGTACATTCCTTTATCTTCCAGCCTGCTTCCGGTACCTCTTCTACTGCAAAGTCAAACAGGTCACGGTTATCTGTCTTAAACTCCAGTACGCCATTCCCCTTCAGGAACTCATTATATCTTGCAAGGAACTGTCTGGACGGCAGTCTTCTCTTGGCATGCCTGTCCTTGGGCCAGGGATCTGAAAAATTCAGGTAGATCCTGTCAATCTCATCTCTTCCGAATACCTCTGTGATATCCTCGGCGTCCATCCGGACAAAGCGGAGGTTTGGAAGCTCCTTTTCCTCCATCTTCTGGATAGCACGAAGCAGGACACTGGAATATTTCTCAATACCAATATAGTTAATATCCGGGTGCAGAGATGCCATTTCATAAAGAAATCTTCCCTTCCCCATGCCGATCTCTACATGGATCTCATGGTCATTGCCAAATACCTGCTGCCAGGCACCTTTATTTGTTTCCGGCTCATGGATCACAAAGACGCTGTCTGCGATCGCTTCCCGTGAACCCGGTACATTTTTTAAACGCATAGCCTTCTCCTGTCTTTATCTGTTTACCTATATTTTACCTTATCTTTCCTTTTCCTGAAAGCATATTTCTCAGAACAATTTATTAAAATATGATAAATCTTTTCAAAACAGTTCAGCTTTCAGTGTAAATAGTGTAAGATAAGAAAAGAAAAAGGAGAGTTCCAAATGAGACATAACAGGATTTATCAGGCAGGCACCTTTTTTTTGTCTGCTTTTTTATATGTAACAGCTGCCATGACACCCATCACCGCTCTGGCTGCCCCGGCTGACCTGAACGAGGCTGCTGCCCAGCAGGAGGAGCGTCTGACCCTTCCCATACAGAGCAATGAGATTGAAAACTGGCCGGAGGGTCCCGCCGTCGGCGCAGAAGGCGCCATCGTGCTGGAAGCCAATACCGGTGTGGTTCTCTATGCCAAAAATATCCACGAGAAGCTTTATCCGGCAAGCACCACCAAGCTGCTTACCTGTCTGATCGCTGCCAGAGAATGCTCCATGGACGAGATCGTGACATTTTCCCATGATGCTGTCTTCGGTATCCAGCAGGGCAGCTCCAATATCGGGATCGATGAAGGACAGGCTATGACTATGGAAGAGTGTCTGTACGGTATTCTTGTTGCCTCCGCCAATGAGGTTGCCGCTGCCGTTGCCGAGCATGTGGCAGGAAGCCAGGAAGCCTTTGCCGATATGATGAACGAGACTGCAAGGGAGCTCGGCTGTCAGGATTCCCATTTCGTGAATCCTCATGGACTGTTTGATGAAAACCACTATACCTCTGCCTATGACCTTGCCATCATTGCGAAAGCCTTTTTCCAGAATGAGCTTCTGAGCAAGATCGGCAATACACCAAGGCACCACTTTGCAGCCACTGCTGACCAGCCAGATGACTTTACCGTACGTAATAAGCACCAGCTTATTAACGGAGACACTCCCTATGAAGGAATAAAGGGTGGCAAGACCGGATATACCGATGAAGCAAGACAGACCCTCGTCACCTGTGCCGAACAGAATGGCTTAAAGCTGATCTGTGTGGTCATGAAGGAGGAAAGTCCGGAACAGTTTAATGATACCGTCAGACTTTTTGACTATGGTTTCAAAAATTTTACCGTGACTAACGTAGCAGAAAACGAAACACGATACAATATCGATGAAACCGAGTTTTTCCATACCTCCTACGATATTTTCGGGAATTCCAGTCCGATTCTTTCCTTAAATAAAGACAGCTATCTGATCCTGCCAAAGACCGTCAGCTTTCAGGAGCTGACCTCGGAAATCTC
>ENA-ORTY01001380-ORTY01001380.1-human-gut-metagenome-genome-assembly--contig:-NODE-1380-length-27161-cov-3.853317_pt1 | contig 27161 bp, 27 predicted proteins | sample MGYA00241917_ERZ509198 | MGnify/ENA primary metagenome ERZ509198 (study PRJEB26280, sample SAMEA2338857) | human gut metagenome | biome: human gut; feature: human-associated habitat; material: faeces...
ATCTGCACCAGGCGCTGGGGCATGGGAACCCCTGCCGGGGTGTTGATGGCCCCGCAGCGCACCAGGCGTGCCTGGCCCCTTTTGGCCTCCAGGACCCCAAACCCCACAATGGCATACCCCGGGTCAATGCCGAGAATCCGCATGGCGCCCTCCTTGTTCCGCGTAAGTGATGAGCTAGGAAGTATAGTATACCATAGAACCCAGGAAGGGCGCAAGGCAGGACGCCCCCCCGCCCCCACGGGCCCGGCAGAAAAGCGCCGCCGGACATCTTGCGCCCAGCTGCTCGCGAAGCCTTTGCGGGAATTGTGCATCGAGTCTTGTAATAACCGCTACGTCTGCCTTTTCCGCCGCGAGCAAGTATCCGTCCAGCTGCCGCTCCCGGCTAAGGAGCGAGACAATGTGCCCTGCCTCGTATTCCGAGTACCCAAGCCTGCGCACGTCTTTGACAGTCACATCGCGGAAAGGATCCTCTTCTCCGATTCCGGCCGCACGCGCGCGTCTCGATAGCTCCCGCGCCTGCGCGAGACTGAGCGCGCCCGCCATCGCATCTCCCAGCGGGCAGCAGAGAAGAAGCAAGCCTCGTTCTGTCTGCCTCACCGCCGGAACCTCCGGCGCGGCTGGGGCTTTTTCTCCCTCGGCTGCTCTTCTACGAGCGTGCCGTCCTCGAGAAATTTCACGGGCTGGATCTGGTAGTGCGAATATTTTGCGATCTCCGAGAGCTTGGCCTGCTCGGGGAATGTGCCGAGGATGGAGACGGCAATGCCCTTTTTCTTGGCGCGGCCGGTTCTGCCGATGCGGTGGATGTAATATTCGTTCTCCTCGGGCACGTCGTAGTTGATGACGCAGTCGACATCGTCGACGTCAATGCCGCGCGAGGCAACGTCCGTCGCAATGAGGACGGGGAGCTTGCCTTCTTTGAATGTGCGCATCGTTTTTTCGCGCTTTTGCTGCGCGATATCGCCGTGGATGCAGTCGGCCTGCAGGCCGAAACGTCTTAAATCATCGCTCAGCCGCTGGCACATGACCTTCGTGTTGCAGAAAATGATCGTCCGCTCGAGTCCCAGTGTGCGGATGAGGCGGATGGCCATGTCGACCTTTTCAAGCGGCGGGCAGGTGATGGAGTACTGGGTGATGTCCGGGCGGTTGTCCGTATCGGCAGGGACGGTGATCTCCACCTCGTCGCGCTGGTACATCCACGAGACGGTCATGACCTCCTGCGAGATGGTCGCGGAGAAGAGGCCGAGATTTTTCCGGTTCTTGACGCGCTCGATGATCTTCGTCACATCGTCAAAAAAGCCCATATCGAGCATCCGGTCGGCTTCATCGAGCACCACCGTCTGCACTTTGTCGAGCCGCAGCGTCTTGCGGTTGTAGTGGTCCATGAGCCGCCCGGGTGTGGCGACAACGATCTGCGGGTGTTTGGCCAGCTGCTTGATCTGCTGCTCGATTTTTGCCCCGCCGTAAACTACTGCGACGCGGATGTTTTTGTTGAATGCGGCAAGGCCCTTGAGCTCGTCGCAGATCTGAATCGCGAGCTCTCTTGTCGGCGCGAGAATGAGGCCCTGCAGGTCCTCGCTTTCGGGGTTGATGTGCTCTAACATCGGAATACCGAACGCAAAGGTTTTGCCCGTGCCGGTCGGCGCTTTGGCGATCACGTCCTTCCACTGCATGAACGGCGGGATGGCCTCGGCCTGGATGCGTGTGGGGTAGCCGTAGCCCTTCTGCTCGAGCGCCTGCAAAATTTCCTTCGATAATCCAAGATCTGCAAAGGTCAGATTCTGTTCCATGTGTTTCGTCTCTTTTCTGAAAAATCGCAATTTTTTTTATTATATCATATGATATTCCGAAATCCAAGCCCCGAAGTCGCGATTGATACGATTTCCCGTCCAATGGCAGAAAAACTCCGCCGCACAAGCCGTGCGGCGGAGTCTTTGTCTGAAATTTACTTTGCCTTGCCGAGGTACGCGGCCTTGACCTCCTCATTTTCGAGAAGCTCCTTGCCCTCGCCCTGCATGAGGATCGTGCCGGTCTGCATGACGTAGGCCCAGTCGGCGGTCTTGAGCGCCATGTTCGCGTTCTGCTCGATGAGAAGAACGGTAATGCCCTGTTTGTTGATCTCCTTGATGATCTCAAAGATACCCTTGACGACCAGAGGCGCTAAGCCAAGCGACGGCTCATCCATCATGACGAGCTTGGGTTTCGCCATCAGAGCTCTTCCGACTGCCAGCATCTGCTGCTCGCCGCCGGAGAGTGTGCCTGCCAGCTGCCACTCGCGCTCTTTGAGGCGGGGGAAGAGCTTGTAAACCTCCTCCATGTCCTCCTTGATGGAGTCCTTGCGAAGGTACGCGCCGATGCGAAGGTTCTCTTCGACCGTGAGGTTCGCAAACACGCGCCGTCCTTCGGGAACGAGGGTCACGCCGGTCGAGACGATCTGGTCGGTCGACTTGCCAAGAAGGCTCTGGCCGTTAAAGAGAATGTCGCCGGACTTCGGTTTGACCAGGCCCGCAATGGATTTGAGCGTCGTGGACTTGCCTGCGCCGTTCGAGCCGACGAGGGTCACAATCTTGCCCTCTTCAACCGTCAGGTCGATGCCCTTGACGGCCTCAATGCCGCCGTAGGAGACGACAAGGTTCTTGATTTCCAGAATATTAGCCATCCTCGTCCACCCCCAAATATGCGTCGATGACGCGCTGATCGTTCTGAATTTCCGCCGGAACGCCCGCGGCGATCTGACGGCCAAAGTCGATGACATAGATCCGGTCGGAAATGTCCATGACCAGGTTCATGTGGTGCTCGATGAGGAAGATGGTGAGCCCAAACTGCGTGCGGATCTCGCGGATGAATGCGGTCAGCTCCTCCGTCTCCTGCGGGTTCATGCCGGCGGCCGGCTCGTCGAGAAGCAGAAGCTTCGGGTCGGTCGCAAGCGCGCGCGCAATCTCAAGACGGCGCTGCTTGCCGTAGGGAAGGGAGGTGGCGAGTTCGTCTTTTAGCTCGTCGAGTCCGACGATTTTGAGAAGCTCGAGCGTCTTTTCGCGCTGCGCCAGCTCCTCTTTGCGGTTCAGGCGGAACGTCGCCGAGAACACGTTCGAGGTTTTGCGCAGGTGCATCGCCGTGAGAACGTTATCGAACACCGTCATGGACTTAAACAGGCGGATGTTCTGGAACGTTCTTGCAATGCCCATCTTCGTGATGTAGTCTGGGGTGTGCGAGACGACGTGCGGATAGAGCTCCTTGCTGTCGCCCGCGTAGAGCTTTTTCATCTTGCCCTGCGGGTGATTTTCGACGATCGTCTTGCCGCAGAACTCGACCTTGCCGTTCGTGGGCTCGTAGACGCCCGTGATGCAGTTGAACGCGGTCGTTTTGCCCGCGCCGTTCGGGCCGATGAGCGCGACGATTTCGCCCTCATAGATATCCATCGAGAGGTTGTTGACGGCTACAACGCCGCCGAACTGCATGGTGACGTTTTCAACGTGCAGAACCGATTCAGCCATTGCGCGCGCCTCCCTTCGATGTGTTCTTTTTGCGTTTTAATAGATCGGACAGCTCGCGGTCGCCCATGATGCCCTTGCGGAAGAACAGGACGACGCACATGATGATGACGGAGACAACCGCCATACGGAAGCCGTTTTTGAACAGGCCCGGCGCCTGGATGCCAAGAAACTCGCCGGAATCGAGACCGCGCAGCAGCCACTCGAGGCTCGCGATGTACAAAAAGCTCGTGATGACAGAGCCCGTGATCGAGCCGATGCCGCCGATGACGACGATGAGCAGGATTTCATAGGTCATCGTGCTCTTAAACGAGAGCGCCTGCACCGTGCCCATGTACATGGCCAGCATGCCGCCGCCGACGCCAGCGAAGAACGAGGAAATAATGAACGCCAGACGCTTGTGGTGCGCGAGGTTGATGCCCATGGCCTCCGCCGCGATCTCGTCGTCGCGGATGGCCTTGAATGCGCGTCCGTAAGTCGAATTCACGAGCAGCAGAATGATGGCGATGAACAGGCCAATCAGAATCAGGTACGAGCTTGCGCCGCCAAGATCGGGGTAGCTCTTGAGAAGGTTCGAGCCGTTCGTGAGCGGGCCCAGTGCGTTCCACTGGAAGAATGCGCGCACGATCTCGGCAAAGCCCAGCGTCGCGATGGCCAGATAGTCGGACTTCAGACGAAGCACCGGCAGACCGATCAGGTACGCAACGAGCGCCGCAATGAGGCCGCCGATCATGAGCGCCACGATCATACCGACCACGGAGCCCACGTTCTGCCCCAGAATACCGGAGAAAACTTCGGGAAGCGAGAACTTCACAATGCCGCCGTTAAAGTACTGATACACGCCCGCGCGCTTGTCGACGGGGATGCTCAGAACGGCATAGGCGTATGCGCCAAGAAGCATGAAGCCCGCCTGACCGAGGGAAAACAGACCCGTAAAGCCGTTGAGCAGGTTCATGGAGACTGCCACGAGCGAATACACGGCCGCTTTTTTGATGACTTTAATTGCAATATGGTAGCTCGGAAGCTTTGCGTCGAGATAGAACGCGACGGCTAAGACGACGAGCAGGATCACCGCAATGATGATGGATTCGCGCTTGTTGTTCTTTTTCATATCCGGCACCTCCTCAGACCTTGTCGGTGGCTTTCTCACCGAACAGACCTGTCGGCTTGACGCACAGAACGACGATCAGGATCACGAACGTGAACGCGTCGGAGAACGTGGAGTAGCCGATACCCTTGATCAGCTCTTCGCACAGACCGATGATGAACGCGCCGACGACCGCACCCGGGATCGAGCCGATGCCGCCGAAGACCGCCGCAACGAACGCCTTCAGCCCCGGCATGCCGCCGGAGGTGATGGCCACATTGGGGTAGTTCGTGAAGTAAAGCAGTGCGCCGACGGCCGCGAGGAACGAGCCGATGACGAACGTGAAGGAAATGACGGAGTTAATTTTAATGCCCATAAGCTGCGCCGTCTCAAAATCCTTGGAGGCTGCGCGCATGGCCATACCGATTTTCGTCTTCTTGGTCAGCCACACGAGCACCAGCACCAGCAGAATGGTCAGCACCGGGGTGACGAGCGTGACGCGCTTGGTCTGCGCGCCGAAGACGGTAATCATGTCGGAAACCCACGGGATGGGGTTGGTTACCGGCTGTGGAAGACCGCCAGTCAGGTAGAACGCCAGGTTCTGGATGAGATAGCTCACACCGATGGCGGAGACCATCAGGGACATTCTCGGCGCGGAGCGCAGCGGCTTATAGGCGGCGCGCTCGATAACAAAGCCGAGCAGCGCTGTCAGGATGAGCACCAGCGGAATCGCCAGAACCATCGGCAGCGAGGCGGACGCATAGACCATAATGAGGCCTGCGACCATGAAGACATCGCCGTGGGCAAAGTTGATCAGCCGCAAGATACCATAGACCAGCGTGTAGCCGATGGCAATGAGCGCGTACTGACCGCCTGCGGAAATGCCGTTGATGACGTAGGGGAGCAGCCCTTGCATAGTTCGGAACCTCCTGATTAGATTGAAGGATCATGGAGGCTCTACCGCAAAGGCTGCGGCACAGCTTCCCTTATCCAACTCAACAAAAAGCGGGGCTTTTTGTTGAAAGAGACTGCACCTCGACTGCGCGCATAAATTTTGCGCACTGCGCAAAATTTCTACACTTGCGAGGTGAGATGTATTTTTCCGGTCGGCGGAGCCGCCGGATAAAATAATTTTTAATTCATTTTGCCATCTGCGGATGGCGAAACTCTGCGAGGCTTGGGATTGGCTCTGGTGGGGCTGCCCTCACCAGAGCCGTGAAAAAACTGTTTGATTTACAGCTGAGAATTACTGCTCGACGGTCTGGACGGCGACGAATTCCCAAGCACCGGTTTCGGTGTTGGCTTCCTTGATGTAGGCAGCGTCGCGCTTGGCATCGCCAATGTCGTCAAATTCGATTACGCCCGTGACGCCTTCATAGTGCACGCCGGGAAGCGCGGCCAAGATGGCGGCGGGGTCGGTGGAATCGGCAGCCTTGACGGCCTCGAGGGCGGTGAAGTATGCGTCATAGCCCATCGCGGTCACGCCGGCAACGACGTCATTGCCGCCGTTGTTGGTCATCATGTCGGGATTGTCGTTCAGCCACTGCTTGATGCCCGCGTCAAATTCCGGCGAGCCGCCTTCCTGATAGAAGGTGGTGACGAGCAGGCGGACGTCCTTGCCCTTGGCGGACTCGAGCACCATGTTGTTATCGACGGTGTCGGTGCCGAGGATCGCGCCCTTGAAGCCCTGCGCGGCAGCAGCCTCGATGATCAGCTGTGCGTAGTTGGTGGAAACGGGGCAGAAGATAACGTCCGCGCCGTCGGCCATGGCGTTATTGATGTAGGAAACGAAGTTTGCGTTGCCCTCGGGGAAGTCCTCGGAGACAACCTCGCCGCCGAGACCCTTAAAGGCCTCAGAGAAGTAGTACACCAGACCCTGATCGTAGTCAGAGCCGAGCATGGCGAGCGTGTAGGCCTTCGTTGCGCCCATTTCCTTAAAGGCATAGTTGGCGTGAACGGTGCCCTGGAACGGATCGAGGAAGCAGACGCGGAAGTAGACCGAGCAGTCGGACGTGACCTGCGGGTTGGTGCAGCCAATGCCGATGGCCGGGATACCGGCTTCTTCAAAAACCTTGCCGCCGGCCATGGAAACGCCGGAGCCGTAGGAGCCGAGAACGACGGAAACGCCGCGGTTGACGAGCTCGGAAGCGGCCGACGGGCCATTTTCAGCGGTCGTGCGGTTGTCGACGATCTCAAGCTGGATGTCGTAGGTTTCGCCGCCGATTTCGATGGTCGGCTGGACGAAGTTGCCGTACTGCGCGCCAAGCGTTTCCTGCTTGCCGCCAGCGCCATTGTCGCCGGTCAGCGGCTCGAAGATACCAACCTTCAGAACCTTGTTGCCGGATGCGGCAGTCGTGGTTTCGGAAGCTGTGGTCTCAGTGGTTGTGGTCTCAGAGGTCGGGTTTTCTGTGGTGGACGTACTGGCGCAGCCAACGAACAGGCAGGCCAGCATGCAGAGGCAAAGAAGCAATGCGATGGTCTTTTTCATGAAACGTGATCCTCCTTACAAAACTGTCCGCGATGGGTAGACCCCAGGCGGTTTTATTATTATAGCCAATCAACCGCGATTTGTCAACAATTATTTCGCAAAAATTCAAAAATTTCTGAAATATCTCCTTTCATGGCGTAAAAAAGACGCTGTAACAGAAAAAAGTTACAGCGTCTTGCGTAAATCATTCCCGATATTTCTCCATCATTTCCTTGAACAGCACAGCCGGAGAGGGCGGCGTGTAGGTAATGGCGTTGGCACCCGCCGCAATGGTGGCGGAAATGCTCTCGCCGGTTTTGCCGCCGCTGGCGATGATGGGCACATCCGGGAACTGCTCCCGGATCTTTGCCGCCACCCGGGGCGTGTCGGTGCTGCAGGCCACATTCAGGATGGATGCCCCGGAATCAATGCGGCTCTGGATGTTGGTGTTCTCTTTTGTTACTGTGATGATGACCGGGATGTCCACCACCCGCGAGACCGCCAGCAGGTTCAGGTCAGAGATGGGGGAATTGAGCACCACGCCCATGGCACCCTGGCTCTCCACGTCGCGGGCAAGGTTCAGGGTGCGCACGCCATGGGTGGTGCCGCCGCCCACACCGCAGAACACCGGGATGTAGGATGCCTTGATGATGGCATCGCTGATGGCCTGCTGTGGCGTGAAAGGATAGACCGCGAACACCGCGTCCGCGTCGCAGTTGCGGATGATGGCAAGGTCGGTGGTGAATACAAAGCTTTTCAGCCGCCGCCCGTTGACGACGATGCCGCTGGCGGCATACACCTCCTGGGGCATTTTCAGGATGTTGTGGCGCAGGCGGCTCTCTACGTTGGGGGAAGTTTTCTTTTCAGCTGCCATGGGGGCAAGTCCTCCGTTTCTCAATTGTTTCAAATAGGAACTATATTATAGGAAAACAGGGGAATTTATGCAAGAAACATCCTGTGAACAGTCTGCAAATAAAAATCGGCCCTCTCCGTCCGTGCTTCACAGCACCGGAGAGGGTCGTTCCTTTAATGTGTTCTAACGTATTCTAAAATATCCTCAGGCACGCCGGCCAGTGCATCGGCTCCGGCAGCAGTCAGTTCTGCGCGGCCCCGGAAGCCCCACAGCGCCCCCATGGCAGGTAGACCGGCATTGTGCCCGGTCAGGATATCTACATCGCTGTCGCCCACAAACAGGGTGCTGGCAGGGTCTGCGTGCAGGTCCTGCATCAGGCTGTAAACACCGGTGGGGTCGGGCTTGGTGGGCACGCCCGGGCGGCTGCCCCGCACCAGAACAAACCGACCTGCCCCGAAATAATGCTCGATGATCTTGCCGCACAGCGGGTCAGCCTTGTTGGAGAACACCGCGCACTGCACGCCCGCGGTGTTCAGCGCGTCAATGAGGGCAGCAATGCCCGGGTAAGGCGCGGTCTTGTCCTCCTTGTGGGCATCGTACCGGGCGGTAAACTCCGCCAGCGTAGCGGCCAGCTGCTCCGGTGTGCGGGCATCGGCGGGCGAAAACCGCTCCACGAGCTTCGGGATGCCGTTGCCCACCATGTGCTTGAACTGCTCCACCGTAAACTCCGGCCACCCGTGCTGTGCGCACACCCAGTTGCCTGCATCGGCCAGGTCATCGATGGTGTTCAGCAAAGTGCCGTCCAAATCAAATAATACCGTATGAATCATAACAATTTTACTTCCCCTAAAAACAAATAGCTTTATCTTTATGCCAAGGACTCCCCCTATTGGGAGAGCTGTCGCCGATCGGCGGCTGAGAGGTTTAATTCGTTTCCATAAATCTGAAAAAATTCTCCGCATCCCGCAGCGGCACGCTCCTCACCTTGAGCTTTACCCAGCCGGGAAAGGTCAGGGTCAGGTTGGTGCGGCCAACGCTGGCAGCCCAGGGGCTTTGTGCTGCGGTCAGGCAGACATCCGGGTGAAACACACAGATGCAGTGCAGGTAGAGCCCCTGCTGCCGCCGCAGGGTCATGCGGCCCTCCCGCAGCCAGAGGCCCTCCCGTCGGTAGCCGGCCGCGGCCCCGGCCAGCAGTGCCCCAAAGAAGAGCGTGGGGATGAGCAGGGTCACGGTCAGCTGGGGCAGCACTGTGGCCGAGACCAGCGTCAGCAGGAGGCAGAGGGCAAAGGGAATGCCTGCCGGTGCAAAAAAGATGAGACTGCGCTGCTCGGTGCGGGCCAGCAGGTCAGGCGGCATCCGGAACTCCGGCAGCAGCTCCCGGAACAATGCCTCCTCGCCGCTGCGGTAGACGAACAGCGGCAGCTCGGGGGAGCAGCCGCCCGCGGTTACAAAGACCGGCCAGCGTTTCATCAGCCGGGCGGCGGGGGAGATGCGGACATCTGCAAAGCTGATCTCGCTTGTCCGCACCCGGCACTCGAAGTGCCCCAGCCAGCCGCCCCGGCTGCCGATCTGGTCGGCCGTGTGCCAGACAGTGTAGTGCACGGTCTGGGCAAAGCTGCGCATCAGGCTGGCCCCCAGCAGAAAGCCTGCGGCCGCCAGCAGCCACGCCGCGCCTGCAGGGAGCCACCGCGCCGCGAATTGGGCCAGAAAGTTCACCTGGATCTGGGCAAAAACGGCAGGGTTCCAGTCCGGAACATCCCGGGTCTGGCGTACGGCCAGCACGAACAGGGCCAGCGTGGAGAGGCCGTTGGCCCCCAGAAAGCCCAGTGCCGCCCGTTCCCCTCCGGCGGGCCGGTGCAGGGTAGGATTTACTAGAGGCATCAGCTGGTCTGCCACCGCCTCGGCATCGGCTTTGGGCAGGCAGACCGAAAGGGTGTGCTTTTGCACCGCGCCCACCGGGTAAAGGGTCAGGCGGCTTGCCCCGGCCATCCGGTAGAGCAGGGGCCGGTCGATGGTCAGTGCCGCCAGCATCTCGCCCCGCAGGGCACGATCCAGCCGGATGCCCAGCCGCCAGTACAGATGAAAGACTCCGGTGTCATCCATGCTCCAGCTGCTCACACGCAGGATGCCCCAGCTCACTGCGCAGAGTAAGAGGAACAGCAGCGCATCCTGCCGCAGAGCCGTGTGCAGGGCTGTCCAGTTCCGCTCAAACAGCACCTGAACCAGCGGCAGCAGATAGACCACCAGCGTCTTGCGCAGAAACCGCAGGACGATAAAGGGGTGCAGGCGGCGTTCATTCATCGGATCTCCTCCGCAAGGGCATGGGTGAGGGCAGCGGCCTGCTCTGCCGGGACCGCCGGTAAAATAAGCCGCGTGCCCGGTGCCGTGATGACGACCACCGATACCCCTGCCAGCCGGAGCAGCGGCGTGCGCAGCTGGAACAGCCCTGTTACGGCCCTGCATCGGATCGCCCGCCGCAGCGGGAAGACGATGCCGGAGTACACCGTCAGGGTCTCCGCGCCCAGCGCGGCGGCATAGCTGCAGGCGCGCTGGTACACCACCGCCACCAGTGCGGCCCAGAGCAGGCAGAACACCACCCCGGCAGGCAGGCTCTGCCAGAACACAAAGGGAGCCGCCAACAGGCCCGGGATGGCGGCCCAGCAGCAGAGCACAGCCCGGCCCCGGGGCGGGATGATGAGCGCCGTGCGGCGCAGCTCCCGCTCCGTCACTTGCTGTTCAGCTCCCAGGCATCGGTCAGCAGGTGCAAGGTATCGTCCTGCGTCAGCACCAGGATGCGGTCCCAGGGCAGCAGAACGGTGTTGCCGTGGGGGATGATGAACTCGGTGTCGCGGGTGATGCTGACCAGAATGGCATCGCCGGGAATGGGCACATCCATGATGGCCTTGCCCGCAAACTTGAAGTTCTCGGGCAGCAGGATCTCGTTCAGGCTGGCCGTGCCGCCGCCCAGGCTGAGCAGCTGGCGGATGGTATCCGTCTCGATCTCCCGTTCCAGAATGTGGCTCAGGTTGTCGGTGCCGCAGACCACGGTGTCCACGCCTAAGGTGTGCAGCAGCTCCCGGTTTTTCGGGTTGGAGGCCCGGGCCACGGTGCGGTCCACGCCGAACTCCCGCTTGGCGATCTGACAGGCCACGAGGTTGTCCTCATCCGAGCCGGTCACGGCCACAAAGGCGTTGCAGCTGCCAACATCGGCGGTGCGCAGGGTGTCCACGCTGATGGAATCGCCGCAGATCACGGGGATGTCCAGCGAATCTGCCAGCATCCGGCACTGGGCCTCGATGGGTTCAATGATGACCACCGAATGGTGGTTCGTCAGCAGGCTCTGGGCCAGATACCGCCCAACACGCCCGCCGCCTGCAATACAAACTTTCATATTGACACCTCGTATTACTTTGGGTAAAACTATTTTGGGATAAAACCTCACTTCGCCAGCGCACGGAACACTGCCTGCTCTGTCAGGATGGTGGGGCAGATCGTGTCCAGCTCGTAGGTCTTGTGGTAGAGCACCTGCAAATGCGGGTCAGAGACGCGGCAGATGACCTTTTCGCGCCGGAAGATGTTCTTTGCGATCTGTGCAGCCATCAGGTTCACGGAGTCATCCTCGCTCACGGCGGCCACAGCGTCGCAGTTCTCCACGCCGCCCTGCTTGAGGATGTCGGGATCGGTGGGGTCGCCCACAAGGGCCGTGCCGCCAAAGGAATAATCATCAAAGCTGTCCAGCCGCTTGAGCTGCTCGGGGTCCTTTTCGATCAGGGAAATATCATGGCCGATGCGTTCCAGATCCCGCACCAGTGCCGCGCCCACCTGGTCGCAGCCGATCACCAGAATATTCATGGATGTCACCTCATTGTTCAAAATCTGTTTTTATCTGGCCCGGCATTCCGCGTCAGAAGGAAACACCGGGAAAAGCGTTGTGTCCAGTATAGCATATTTCCGGCGGCAGATAAATACAGAAAAAGCAGACAGCGCTCCTATATAAAATTTGTGATTTTTCGTGCGCAGGCTCTCAGAATATGATATACTGGAAAGCGAACCCAATCTGAATGTGTGCAGAGCGCCTGTGCCGCTTTGCAGGGAGGAGAACCCATGTTTCTTGAAATACTGAAAGCCATCCTGATGGGCATTGTGGAGGGCATTACCGAGTGGCTGCCCATCTCGTCCACCGGTCACATGATCCTGGTGGAGCAGGTGGTCAAGTTCAACGCCAGCGAGGAGTTTATGTCCATGTTCCGCGTGGTCATCCAGCTGGGTGCCATTCTGGCTGTGGTGGTGCTGTTCTGGAATAAGCTCTGGCCCTTCGGCCTGCGCCATGGCCGCGTCTGCTCCAAACCTGCCGTCTGGCAGCTCTGGTTCAAGGTGGTGGCCGCCACCATCCCGGTGCTCATCATCAGCCCGCTGGACGACTGGTTTGAGACCCGCTTCTACAATTACATCACGGTCGCCGCCATGCTGATCCTGTACGGTGTCCTCTTCATCCTTGTGGAGAACCGCCGCACCGCCCCGCATGTCACCCGGCTGGAACAGATCACCTACCGCGAAGCCTTCATCGTTGGCGTGTGGCAGATGCTGGCCATCATCCCCGGCACCTCCCGCTCCGGTGCCACCATCGTGGGCGGCCTGCTGCTGGGTCTGTCCCGTGCCTGCGTGGCCGAGTTCACCTTCTTCCTCGCCATCCCGGTTATGGCGGGCGCGTCCCTGCTCAAGGTGGTCAAGTTCGTCCTCTCCGGCGCTGCGATGACCGGCACCGAGATCGCTGTCCTCGTGGTGGGTTGCGTGGTCGCCTTTGTGGTCAGCCTTGCCGCTATCCGCTTCCTGATGGATTACGTCAAGCGCCATAACTTCAAGTTCTTCGGCCTCTACCGCATCGTGCTGGGCCTAATCGTCCTGGCTGTGGCCGCTATCACCGCCATTGCGTAAATCCCTCCCAACCCCCCAGCCGCCCGCCCGGGCGGCTTTTTTGCGCCCTGGGGCAATTGCACCGGCCCCGGCCTTGTGCTATACTGGAGCCATAAAGAGAGAACCCGGCAGCGGGAAAGTGCCGCGCCTGAAATTGTCAAAAACGGAGGAGATCCCTATGGAAGCATCGACTGTATATTACACCGACTTCCGGTGTCCTGTGGGCACCAGCCTGACCGAAAAACTGCGCCGCCTGTGCATTGCGGCGGGCATCAAGAGCATTGATATGGACGGCAAGTTCGTGGCCATCAAGATGCACTTTGGCGAGCTGGGCAACCTGGCTTTCCTGCGCCCGAACTACGCCAAGGTAGTGGCAGACCTGTGTAAGGAGCAGGGGGGCCAGCCCTTCCTGACCGACTGCAACACACTGTACCCGGGCAGCCGCAAGAATGCGCTGGAGCACCTGAGCTGCGCGCAGGAAAACGGCTTCTGGCCCATGACCACCGGCTGCCAGATCATCATTGGCGATGGCCTGCGCGGCACCGATGAGCTTGAGGTGCCCGTGCCCAACGGCGAATACTGCAAGACCGCCAAGATCGGCCGCGCCATTATGGATGCCGACATCTTCATCAGCCTGACCCACTTCAAGGGCCACGAAGCGACTGGCTTCGGCGGAGCCATCAAGAACATCGGCATGGGCTGCGGTTCCCGTGCGGGCAAGATGGAGCAGCACTCCTCCGGTAAGCCCGCCGTGCAGGAGGAGCTCTGCCGCGGCTGCCACCGCTGCGCCAAGGAGTGCGGCTCCGATGCCATCCGCTACAACGAGAACAACAAGGCGGTCATTGATTACGAAAAGTGCAAGGGCTGCGGCCGCTGCATCGGTGCCTGCAACTTCGATGCCATCTATTCCATCGACAGCAGCGCCAACGAGGAGCTGGACCGCAAGATGGCAGAGTACGCCGCCGCCGTCTGTGCAGACCGCCCCTGCTTCCACATCAGTCTGGTGCAGGATATCAGCCCCAACTGTGACTGCCACGGCGAGAACGATGCCCCCATCCTGCCGGATATTGGCATGTTTGCCTCCTTTGACCCCGTGGCGCTGGATCAGGCCTGTGCCGATGCCTGTCTGAACGCACAGCCCCTGCCCAACAGCCAACTGGGCCAGAACCTTGCAAAGCCCGGCTGGAACTGCCACCACGACAATTTCAAGGATTCCAACCCCAATGTCGAGTGGAAGGCAACGCTGGATCAGGCCGAAAAAATCGGCATGGGCACCCGCCAGTACACCCTGAAGAAGATCTGAACATAAAAATAAGCCCGACAACGTCGGGCTTATTTTTATGTCTCTTGCATTCAGGGGCAGACGGAGCGATCAATACTCGCTGGAAGCCGGGACCAGTACGTCAATGACATCGGCCAGGGCTTTCCAGTTTTCCTCGGAACAGCCGGGCAGCTCTTTGGCATCCAGACCGGCATCTTCAATGCGGCCGGTCATGCTGTCCTTGTCGGTCAGCAGGGTCTCGGCATCGGCCTTGATGAGCGGCCAGGCATCGGCAAAGCTCTGCTGGTCATCGGCGTTCAGGCTGTCGAACCACTGGGTATAGGCATCTTTGATGTCGCTGACCGGCTGGATGCTCATGTTGCAGCCATCGGCCCATTTCAGCAGGGAAGCCGCCGCGATGACGGATTTCAGCGAGCAGCCGGACACGCCGGGGCCCCAGCCAAGGCAGGGGGCAAAGGCATCGTCCGGGTCAGAGAGGGAGAACAGGGAGTTCTCGCCTGCATCCAACGGGCCCACCTTGCCGGTGTCGGCGGTCACGGTGGAAGAGGGGATGCTCTCGCTTGCAGAAGCGGAAGAGCTGGAAGCGGCAGTGCTGCCGGAAGAGGTGCTGCAGCCCGCCAGCACGCCGCACAGCAGGGCGGCGCAGACCAGCAGGGAAAGAATACGCTTGCGAATCATAGGAAAGCCTCCTTTTATCGTGTTCCGGCCCATCTGCCGGAGAAACTGCTCTGGTACATTTCTAGTATACTGTTCTGCCGGGCTGTTGTCAATCGGCGTGCGCAGGACGATTTTTCACCCCGGCTGTGCAAACTATACAAACTTTTGTCGTTTTTTTCTCAGTCGGGCGGGATTGACATTTTTTGCGCTGGCGCGTATAATTCTGCCATGGTCAAACTGGGGGAAATGAGTGAAGAACCGGAAAAAGGGGGAGAAACGGATGCAGAAATTTCTGCGGCGGCTGGAACGCTTTTCACAGTCGCTGCTGTCGCCGCTGTCTTATCTTTCGGCGGCGGGCCTGCTGCTGGTGCTGGGGGCGCTGCTCACCAGCAAGCCCTTGTGTCAGGCGCTGCCGGTGCTGCAGTGGGCTCCGCTGCAGCTGGTGGGTCAGCTGCTCTATAACGGGATGATGGTGCTCATCAACAACCTCAGCGTCATTCTCTGCGTGGGGGTGGCTGCCGTGCGCGCCAAAACCGAAAAGCAGGATGCCGCCCTGCTGGCACTGATGGCCTACCTTGTGTTCCTCACAGCCAACCACACCGCGCTGGAAGCGCTGGGACTGCTTGCCCAGCCGAACGGGATGACCGGCCTTGCGGGCACGGGCCAGACCACCATTCTGGGCATTCAGGTGGTGGACACCGGCGTGGCAAGCGGCATCGTGCTGGGCTTTGCGGCGGCGTGGCTCTTCAACCACACCTGCGAAAAGCAGTTTTATGGCATGATCACCCAGCTCTATTCGGGCCTGCGGTGGTCGTTTTTGTGGCTGTCGGCGCTGGCGGTGGCACTGGGGCTGGGGTTCTGCTTCGTCTGCCCGCCGCTGCAGCGGGCGGTCAGCGCCCTCACGGGCTGGATCGCGGCTTCAGGGAACGCGGGTGTGTTCCTTTACGGCTTTCTGGAACGGCTGCTCATCCCCACCGGCCTGCATCACCTCATCTATATGCCCTTCCAGTTCTCTTCGCTGGGCGGCAGCCTGACCGTAGGCTCTGTGACCTACACAGGTGCTTACGCCGTCTGCATGACCGAGTACACCATGGGCCTGCCCCTCTCAGACGGCATCGTCTGGATGTACACCGGCTTCACCAAGACCTTTGGCTATCTGGGCATTGCAGCGGCCTTCATCTTCACGGCCCGCAGGGAGAACCGTGCCCGTACCGCCGCCGCTATGATCCCGCTGGCGGTCACGGCCTCGGTGGCCTCCATCACCGAACCCATTGATTTTCTGTTCTGCTTCGTTTCGCCCCTGCTCTGGGTGGCTCATGCGGTCATTACGGGCGGCTTTATGGTGCTGCTCCATGTCCTGCATGTCCGGGCCTTTACCTCCAACCTGCTGGGGTCGCTGGTGTTCAACCTGAGCGCCGGGGAGCAGCTGCAGAACATGCCGCTGCTCTATCTGCTGGGCCTTGCGGAGACCCTGACCTACTTTGCCGTGTTCAGCGTCCTCATCAAGGCAAAGGATCTGCCCACCCCGGGCCGGGAAGCAGCCCTTTCCGCAGACCAGTCCCCGTACGCCGACCCGCAGGAGGTGTGCCGGTTCATCGCCGCGCTGGGTGGGCCGGAGAACATCGCCCAGCTGGGAAACTGCTTCACCCGCCTCCGGCTCACGGTGCGGGATGCCTCGCTGCTGGATATGGAGGCTCTGCTCTCCCTGCCCCATAAAGGTCTTGTGGTGCAGGGCACCCGGGTCCAGCTGGTCTGCGGCCTGCACGCCGCCCAGCTCCGCCATGCGCTTGAACAGCAGCTTGCCGAGATGGCCCCGGTGTGATTGCATTTTGATAAGAGAAACGGTATAATTGTGGCGAAACCTCTCAGTCGTCTGCGGCGACAGCTCCCCTAACAGGGGAGCCAAAAAAGCCCCTGCCTCTCCTATTAGGCAACAACAACAACCGCCGCCAGTGGCGGATGAAGGGAGTTGTTGTTGGGGCAGCGGCCAACAAGGCACAAGTGCAATACTTTGCACGAAGTGAATGTTGGGAGCCGCAACCCGGACAAGTGGCATTGCGAAGCAATGACGGAGAGGTTTAGCAGCGGATCACCTGAAAATAAAGGAGAACATAAAATGCAGAATAACACCTTTTCCGTCGAAGGTCTCTTCGATTTCCTGAACGCCGGTGTCAGCGCCTTCCACTCCACGGCTGCAGCTGTGAAGCTCCTGGAGGAGAACGGCTACCAGAACTGCCCCGAGAGCGCAGCCTGGGAGCTGGTGCCCGGCGGCAGATATTACACCACCCGCAACGGCTCTGCCGTGCTGGCATGGCGGATGCCCAAGGGCGAGCTGACCGGCTGGCATGTCACCGCCAGCCACAGCGATTCTCCCACCTGGCGCATCAAGCAGCTGGACGGCAGCAAGGACGCAGTCTTTGCCAAGGCGGAGACCGAGGGCTACGGCGGCATGATCATGCCCACCTGGCTGGACCGTCCCCTGAGCGTGGCGGGCCGCATTCTGGTCCGCACGGAGAACGGCATCCGGAGCCTGCTGGTCCACCCCGACCGGGCGCTGGCTGTCATCCCCAACCTCTGCATCCACTTCAGCCATGACCTGAACAACGGCATGAAGTACAACCCTCAGGTGGATCTGCAGCCCATCTTTGGTGAGGCAGGCTCCACCCTGCGGGACGCTCTGGCTGAGGAGGCCGGGGTCAAGGCAGAGGACATCGTGGATGCTGACCTGGTGCTCTGCACCCGTGAAAAGGCCGAGCGTGTGGGCCTGAAGGGCGAATACTTCATGTCCGGCCGCATCGATGACCTGGAATGCGCCTACACCACCCTGTGGGGCTTCCTGCAGGGCCGCGGCGAGGAGGAAGGCCGGGGCGACATGTGGGTCATGTTTGACAACGAGGAGGTGGGCTCCTCCAGCCGGCAGGGCGCACAGGGCACCCTGATGGCCAATGTGCTGGCCCGCATTGAGGAAAAGCTGGGGGTCACCCGGGAGCAGAGCATCCGTGCCTGCACCAACAGCCTGCTGCTGAGCGCCGACAATGGCCACGCCACCCACCCCAACCACCCCGAAAAGAGCGATCCCGCCAACGTGGCGGTCATGGGCGGCGGTGTGCTGCTGAAGTACAATGCCCGCCAGACCTACACCACCAGCGGCTTTACCGGCGCTGCCTTTGCCGAGATCTGCAAAAAGGCCGGTGTGCCGGTGCAGGTCGCCGCAAACCGCGCGGATGTTCCCGGCGGCTCCACGCTGGGCAACCTGCTGGGCCACCAGATCCTGATCCCCATGGTGGATATCGGTCTGGCACAGCTGGCCATGCATTCCGCAATGGAAACCGCCAGCTGCAAGGATGCCGAGTACATGGCAAAGGCCGTGGCCGAGTTCTATAACACGCCCATCTCCCAGCCTGTGGACGGCGAGTGGAAGCTGGGCCTGTGAGCGCTGTGACCGGGCGCTTTGCCCCCAGCCCCAGCGGGCGGCTGCATCTGGGCAATCTGGCCTGCAGCCTGCTGGCCTGGCTCAGCGCCAGAAGTCAGGGCGGGCGCATCGTTCTGCGCATTGAGGATCTGGATGCCGAGCGCTGCCCCCGCAAATATGCCGACGCACTGGAAGAGGACCTGCGCTGGCTGGGCCTTGTCTGGGACGAGGGCGGCAGCAGCGGCGGCCCCAACGGCCCCTATTACCAGAGCGAGTGCGCCGCCATCTACACCGAGAGCTATAACAAACTGGAAGCACAGGGCCTTGTTTACCCCTGTTTCTGCTCCCGTGCCCAGCTCCATGCCGCCAGTGCACCCCACACCTCCGACGGCAATGTGATCTATCCCGGCACCTGCCGGGGGCTGACGGCGGAGCAGATCGCCGAAAAGCGCAAAAAGAAGGCCCCGGCCTACCGTCTCATGGTTCCCGATGAGGACATCACCTTCACCGATGGCTGTATGGGCCCCCACACCGAGAACCTGCTCCGCGACTGCGGGGATTTCTACCTCCGCCGCGCCGATGGCGTGTTTGCCTACCAGCTGGCTGTGGTGGTGGACGATGCCCGCATGGGCGTGACGGAGGTGGTGCGGGGCGCGGACCTGCTCTCTTCCACCGCGCGGCAGCTTTATCTTTACCGTCTGCTGGGTCTGCCCGCCCCAAAGTTTGCCCATTGCCCGCTCCTGCTGGCTCCCGATGGTCGCCGCCTGTCCAAACGGGACGGCGACCAGAGCCTGGAAAACCTGCGGGCAAAGTATACGGCGGAAGAGATCGTGGGCAGGCTTGCCTTTGCCTATGGTCTCCAACCTGAACCGGCCCCCCGCACCCCGGAAAGCCTGATCCCAGACTTTTCCTGGGACAAGGTGCCAAAGCAGGATATCTGCCTGCCGGAAGGCCTGTTTTAAGCAGACCCACGATTTTTGCCATGTCTGTGCAAAGATCGTGGGTTTTTCTTTACAAAAAAACAATCTATGGTAAAATATAACTAGAGATTTTGCCGAAACAGAAAGGAGCCTGTTATGCGTAAAATGTTAAAAGCGTCGAGTTTGTTGATTTGTGCAATGCTTTTGTTCAGCGCATGTGCAGGCTCTTTGAATCTGAGACCGGGACCTTTCCGTTCGGAAATGCAGGATGTTTTCGTTCAGCAGACGACACTTACGGTTCCGGCCAGTCACGCCGAGCATGGGGAGGATTATGTCATTGAGTGGCAGGACCCTGTGATGGAAAAGCACGTCCGGAAATGGCTTGACCGCCCGAAGGGAGATATCTATCACAGCGATGTCTGGGATTATCAGCGGGTCTCGATAAATTCCGGAACCGGCGTAGGGGATCTCATCGTCAAAGATGCACCGGATGGGGTGGACATTGGAAGAAACGTCAACAGCAATGAGCAGCTGGCAGCCTGCGCAGTCAGCGTAGAGGGAACGTATGATCCGGTGACCTCTCTGGCAGACCTGCGGCATTTTGACAGCTTGCAGGTATTGTCGGTCAATAATAGAAGGGGAGCCCCACCCATTACAGATCTGACAGGTCTGGAGGAATGCAAAAATCTGATGCTTTTGAGTGTGCCCAGTGTGGAGAGCAGCGCATTCCCGACCTTTGCAAAGCTGGATTCTGTGGTAGAGCTGAAGTATGGCAGTGACGGGATCCGGGCGGATTCCAATGTCTCCGACCTTTCGGCGCTGGCGCAGATGAAGTCGCTGAAGATGCTGTGGATCACCGGCAGTGAGGTCGATCTGACCCGGCTGGCCGGAGCTGACTTGCGGGTCCTGAGACTGGACGTGACCCGGATCGGTTCGCTGGAACCGCTGAAGCAGATGGAAAATCTGAGCTTTCTGCAGCTGTGCCAAGGGCCGGAGATCGACAGCTTTGCCCCGCTGGCGGAGAGCAGTGTGCAGTATCTGAGTATGTCCCTCTCTCAGGGTGCACAGGAAACCTACAAAGACATGGATTATACTCCCCTGACCCAGATGCCGCAGCTGATCTGGCTGGATCTGACCAACAACATCACGTTTGATACGGAAACCTGCAAAAAACTGCTGGCAAACGATACGGCTCTGAAATATCTGAACATTTCCTACACCCCGGCGGCCAAAGATGCCGAAGAGCTGGATACAGCGCACCTGAAAGAGTTCACTGCCCCGGCTCCGTAATGCCCCAAAATGCAAAAACACCCATGCCAGCGCCGGCATGGGTGTTTTTCCGTACAGATTCAGAGCCGCTGCAAGGCTCTTGCGTCGCTGCGTTCCAGTGCGGTCATGCCGGTATCCAGCGCCATGGCCAGCAGGATGCCCAGCAATACATCAATGCAGCTGTGCTGCTTGAGCAGGACCGTGGACGCAATGATGGAAACGCAGAGCACGGCGGAGGCAGGCCGCATCCAGCGGCGGCCCGGCGTTTCAAAGATGCGGCTGCGGTAATAGGCCATCATCAGGGTGACCGAGTTGAACACATGGATGGAGGGGCAGACATTGAGGGGCGTGTCGGTGGCATAGAGCATCCGCACGGCCTGAGCAAAGAGGTCGCTGCCGTACACCCGGTAGGGCCGCAGGTCAAGCCCGGTGGGCAGGATGACATAGCAGGCCAGCGCAATGGTCATGCCCGCAAACAGGGGCAGGCAGAGCCGCCAGAAGTCGGCCCGGGGCGCTTTCCACAGCAGGTAGAACAGGGTAAACGGGATCCACAAAAACCACGCAAAGTAGGGCACGATGGCATATTTGCAAAAGGGGATCAGGTCGTCCAGATGGCAGTGCACCAGAACATCGGGCACGGCAATATGGACTTCGAGCCAATGGAATGCCGAAAGGTAAAACAGGAGATAAAACGCCATGAACGAAACGGGATGGCGGGAAAACAAGTTGCGCATGGAACACACTTCCTTTTCTGGAATGGGGGCCGCAGCCCCGCCTAAAGTTCTTTGCAGCGTATGATTATACCGCGCAAAGACGAAGAAAACAAGACAAAAAGCTGACAAAATCGTGAACACATCCGCGCGGAATTTGGTATGCTTTGGGGAAGCGGATGCAGGGGAGAGAAGCTTCTGCCTATTGATACGAGACAGGATGCGGGTTTCCTGCACAAAAAAGGCCCTCCCCGCCAAAACTGCAATGGCGGAGAGGGCCGGATATACGGAAACTCAGATCACCTTTTGTTCCATCCACCTGCCGCGGACAAAGCGGACGCAGAAGAACAGCGAGCGCATGGCCCAATCCAGGAACATGCCCATCCAGATGAACAGCAGGCCGCAGTGGAACTTGAGCACCATCAGGTAGCAGAAGGCCACCCGGAACACCCACATGGAGATGACGCTGACCGTCATGGTAAAGGCGGCATCTCCGGCGGCGCGCAGGATGTTGGGCAGGGTGAAGCTGGAGGGCCACAGGATCAGCGATACAACGTTGAACCAGACCATCAGCTCCAGTGCCATGCCGTAGGCCTCCGGCGAGAGGTTGAACCAGGAGAGCGCCAGCTTGTTCAGGAAGAACAGGCCGGAAAGGTTCATCGCCCAGTCCCCGGCGTAGGCGGTCAGGAGCAGCAGGCGGGAATAGCGCTTGGCCTGCACCTTTTCCCCGGCACCCAGACACTGGCCCACAACGGTCAGCGCGCCGATGCCAACGGCGGAGGCGGGCACGTTCAGGAAGCTGGAGATGTTGCCTGCCACGGCGTTTGCCGCAATGGCGGCGGTGCCCAGCGTGCTGGTCAGGCTGGAGACCGACAGCTTGCCGATCTGGAACATGCCGTTCTCAATGCCGGCGGGAATGCCGACTTTCAGAATGCGCTTGATGAGGTCGAGGTCAGGCTTCAGGTCGGTGAGGTGGTCGATGCGCAGCGCACAGTCCGGCTTCTGCAGCAGGAACATCACGGTGAAGCAGGCGATCATCCGGCTCACGAGGCTGGCGGTGGCCGCACCCATCACGCCCATGCCGAACCCGTAGATCAGAATGGCGTTGCCGCCAATGTTCACCACGTTCATCACCAGGCTGGAAAGCATACTGATCTTGCTGTTGCCCTGGGCGCGGAACAGGGCCGCACCGGCGTTGTACACGCCAATAAAGGGATAGCTCAGGGCCGAGAGCAGAAAATAGGTCTCGGCGTAGCGCATCACATCCGCGTCAATGGAGCCGAAGATGCCCCGCAGGATGGCATGCCGCCCCACCGCCACGATGACGGCGGTGACCACGCTGAGCGAGATCATAATGAACATGATCTGGGCGGCGCTGGCCTTGGCCCGTTTGGGCTCCCGGTGGCCGATGTACTGGCTGGCGACCACCGCGCCGCCGGTGGCCAGTGCGCTGAGCAGCTGGATCATCAGCACGTTGAAGGAGTCCACCAGGCTCACGCCCGAAACAGCGGCTTCGCCCACCGAGGAGACCATCAGGGTGTCCGCCAGACCGATGGAGATGCTGAGGGCCTGCTCTGCCACCAGCGGCAGGAAAAGTGAAATGAGCTGTTGACGGTTGAACAGCGGTCTTGATGTGGTCGATGCGTCTGTCATGGTGTCCTCCCTTGGCGCGTGGATTCAAACACACCCATGATAGCGCGGAATGACGTGAAAATCAAGATGTTGTATCCAACAAACCTGAAAATCAGGCAAACTCTTTGCTGGGGGTCAGGCTGGTGCCGTAATAAACAATGTAGTCGTAGGGGACCTGGGGGTTGTACGCGGCCAGAGCACCGTACTTGGCCAGAATGTCGTTCCGCAGGTTCTCCGGGGTGTAGGGCTGCCCGGCAGAAAGGGTGTCGGCGCAGACGGCGTTCCACATGCTCTCGGTAAAGGCAGCGCAGTTGAAGTAGGCCGACCAGTGGTCAGATTTGGCAAGGTTGCGGTTGACCACGTCCAGCTGGCCCTGATCCAGCGAGGTCTGGACAGCATAGATGTTCTGGTAGTAGGAATCGGCCAGATAGCGCTTGTAGTAGCCCTCCAGATTGTACCAGATGCCGGTGTGCTCCCAGCGGTTGCCGCGGGGGCTGAAGGTCATCTCGGTGTCGGGCGCGATCCGCAGGCCGCCCACCTCGATGTCATGGTCAGAGACGTTCCGCACCGAGAGGAAGGAGTGGCCGCTGGAATTGATGGAGGCATCGCCCCGGTCCTCGGCCCGGGCGTAGACGCGCAGCAGGGCCACGGCACCCTCGGCGGGTTCTGCACCGTAGGCCTGCACGACAGATTTATGGTCGGCCTGTTCAAAATCGTAGGGGCCGCCGGTGCTGGTGGTAAAGCCGACGATGTTGCGGATCTGATCCTCAAGGGGGCTTACATCGGTGATGACACGTTCGTCCTGAGGGGCGGGCGTTGCGGCGGGAGCCTCGGCCAGCGCGGCGGTGCTGCCGGACACGCACAGGGCCAGTGTCAGGCAGAGGGAAAGGGCGCGGAACAGCTTTTTCATGGGGTGACCTCCAAAGAGAAAAAATTCAGGTCAAGGATAGACGATTTTTGGGGTGCTGTCAAGAAAAAGATATCTGCCGCCTTTACCCCCGGGGCCGGTTGTGTTAAAATGAAGCTGGTAGCCGTGCCCGGTGGTTTGGGGCATGGGGCCGATCGGAAGGTAAATGAATCTGACCCAGAGAGGGGAACAACCTATGCCAAAAGAAGCACACAAGGTCGTGGTCATCGGGCACCGCAACCCCGATACCGATTCCATCTGCTCCGCCATTGCCTATGCGGAGCTCAAAAACCGCACCAGCACGCTGGTCTGTGAGCCGCGCCGTGCCGGTAAAATGAATCAGGAGACCGAGTTCGTCCTGAAAAAATTCGGTGTCACGCCGCCCCGGATGTGCACCGACGTGAACCCCAAGATCCGGGACGTGGATTACCGCGAGATGCCGGGCATCCCGGGCTCCACCAGCCTGCGCCGCGCATGGAAGATCATGCGCGACCAGCAGATCGACACCCTGTCCATCACCAGCGCGGACAACGAGCTGGAGGGCATCATCACCGTGAAGGATCTTGCCACCGCCAACATGGACGTATTCGATACCGCGGTGCTGGCCAAGAGCCGTACCTCTTATAAGAACATCCTTGAAACGCTGAACGGCACCATGGTGGTGGGCAATGCCGACGCGGTCTGCACCACCGGCCACATCAAGATCGGCACCGCCACCCCCGAGATGCTGGAAAGCAGCGTGGAAAAGGGGGATATCGTCATTCTGAGCAACCGGTACGAAAGCCAGCTCTGCGCCATTGAAAAGGAAGCCTCCCTGCTCATCATCTGCAATGGGGCCAAGGTGGGCCGCACCATCCAGCGCATTGCCGATGAGACCGGCGTTGCCATTATGACCACCCCTGTGGATACCTACGCGGCGGGCAAGCTCATCAGCCAGTGCGCCCCCATCTCCTATTATATGACCCGGGACAACATCCTCAAATTCACCCTCGTCACCCCCGTGGCTGATGTGCTGCGGGTGATGGCAAAGGTGCGCCACCGCTATTTCCCCATCCTCGATGAGGAAGGCAAATACTGCGGCATGGTCAGCCGCCGTAACGTCATTGCCCTGCGCAAGCGGCGCATCATTCTGGTGGACCACAACGAGGCCACCCAGGCCGTGGAGGGATTTGATCAGGCCGAGATCCTGGAGATCATCGACCACCACCGCATCGGCAGTCTGGAGACCAGCGGCCCGGTGTACTTCCGCAACCAGCCGGTGGGCTGCACCGCCACCATCGTCACCCAGATGTACGACGAAAACGGCGTGACCATCCCGCAAAAGACCGCCGGTCTGCTGCTGGCTGCCATCCTTTCGGATACGCTGGTATTCCGCAGTCCCACCTGCACCCCCGTTGACGTGAACGCCGCCAACCGTCTGGCAAAGATCGCCGGGGTGGACATCAACGAGTTTGCCAACGAAATGTTTGAAGCCGGCGAAAAGCTGGACGGCAAGACCGCCGAGGAAGTGTTCTTGCAGGACTTCAAGGTGTTCATGTGCGGTGATATCCGCTTTGGCGTGGCGCAGGGCAGCTATATGACCCGCAAGAACCTGACCGCCGCCGAGGCGCTGCTGAAGCCCTATCTCGAGGAGGCACGCAACAAGCAGAACGTGGAGGATATCTATATGCTGCTGACCGACGTGCCCAAGGAGGAGAGCGTGGTCATCTGCACCGGCCGTCATGCCGACGAGATGCTGCGCAGCGGCTTCGAGAAGGAGCCGGAAGAGGACGGCAGCTGGACGCTGCCCGGCGTGGTCAGCCGCAAAAAGCAGTTCATCCCCGCCATGATGAGCGCCTATCAGGAGCTGTAACCCCCCGATACAAAACACGAAGCCCCCGGAACCCTGCATGTTCCGGGGGCTGTTGTGTTTTGTAAGGGAGCGTCAGGCTGCGACTTTTAAGGGAGAGTTATCAGTCCAGATGGTGCCATCCAAAAGCTTTGTTACGGCCAGTGTGCCGTTCACGCTGACCCGCGCGGGGTCCAGCGCATAGAAATCGCTCTCCCGCAGGTTTTCGGGGTCTGCCGTGGGGGAGATGCCCACCACGCACACCCAGTGTCCGTAGGTGCTGCTGGTGGCGATGTGGGGGTAATTGACCTCTTTCCAGCCGGAGCCGGAGAGGTGGTATTCATAGCTTGTCACGCGGTTGGTGTGCTTGGACACGCCGCTGACAGCGGTGTTTTTCAGATGTACGATGACGGGCCGCCCGGCCTGCAGCTCTTCATACAGGCGGGAAAGGCAGCCGGAAAGGGAGCCGCTGTAAGCGTAGTACCCGGCGGCAGACCATACCGCGCCGTTCGACCACATCCCGCTGCCTGAGCAGGGCTTGCCATCCAGAATGGTGCGGGCGTAGCGCAGGGCGCACCAGCTGCACCGGCCCGAGGTCTGGTTGCCGATGGAGACGATCTGCTGGCTGTCGAAGGACAGCAGCGTGATGCCGTTCACATCCTGCAATTGTGCCGCCGCAGCCTTTGGCGCGGCCAGAAAGCTCAGGCACAGCAGAACTGCTGCCATGAAAACGCGCACCGGAGCGCGCAGGGAACCATGCTGCATGGGGCAAACTCCTTTTCCTTGTTCAGGAACGGCACCCGGCGGTTCCCATTGCCTTAAGTTTAGCACCAAATCGTGGTAGAATTGTGTAAACGCCGGAAATATTTTCCGGTTTTTACCCCGGATGCGGCAAAGGATCTTTGCGAAGATTCGTTCTGGAAAAAATAACAAAAGCAGGAGAAAATGTTTGGTGAAGCTGGCAATTGACAAAAGCGACAGTCGTTGGATAAAATAAAGCCAGAAGGGGTCCTGTTTCAAAATGGAAAGGCACCCTGCATATTATGAAAACACAACAAAACGACTGGAGGTCCCGACATGAAAATGCTGAAAAAACTGGCCGCTTTGATTCTGGCGGCGACCATGGTACTTGTTCTGTTCACCGCCTGTGGCGGTGATGGCGGCAGCACCGGCACCAGAGAACCGGAAAAAGAAAAAGCCGCGTTCGAGTCCATCGCTAAGGATAATCGCATGGCCGCCACTGCAAAGGTCAATGATCCGCAGCTGCAGGCTGTGGCTGAGAAGCACCTGAACGAAGATCTGCAGGCACAGATCGATTTCTTTGGCGCAAAGTTCTTTGGCAAAGTTCACGTGGATGGCAAAGAGGAAGAGTATCTGACCATTACCGTGACGACAAGATACGATTACGGGTCTTTCTTGACGAAAATCCTGAAGGCAGTTGAGAGTGAGATCAATAGAGAGGTCGGCACCAACGTCAAAGTGGATGGCAATGGCAGCTGGACTAAGCTGGGTGTCGTGGTCAAGAGCGACAATAGCCATAGCTACATGGCAGTGGCATTCCAGATCAGAAACCCCAAATACAAGAAGTAAATTAAATCTGTCTTACCCCCGGAGCGTGGCTGAAAAGCCGCCCTCCGGGGCTTTTTGTATTTGTGGCAAAATCCTTCTGATTGTGGTACAATAAAAAATAGTAGAATTTTCTGCCGTTCCACACAATAAAATTTGATAGGTAAAA
>ENA-ORTY01001383-ORTY01001383.1-human-gut-metagenome-genome-assembly--contig:-NODE-1383-length-27119-cov-2.680387_pt1 | contig 27119 bp, 18 predicted proteins | sample MGYA00241917_ERZ509198 | MGnify/ENA primary metagenome ERZ509198 (study PRJEB26280, sample SAMEA2338857) | human gut metagenome | biome: human gut; feature: human-associated habitat; material: faeces...
GGATCATCAATCCATCAGGACGTATGGTTCTGGATTCACGTACACCGGTAGATGTGGAAAACGAGACAGTGATCACTGGGTTTGATCCGACGGTGACAGGCTCCAGCTACTATACAGTAGGGAACTTTTTTGACAGCTTTACAGAGGAACAGCTCAGCGTATTTGCACCGATTACTTCGGCCTACAAGGTAAGGGGCTATGTGGTGATCCATTATCCCATGCAGAATATCGCAGCATCCTGTAACAGCCTTTTGAACATTTCCTATCTGATGCTGGTGATTCTGTTCCTTTTATCATTGATCATCCTGATCTTCTTTACAGAAATGGTATATCTGCCGCTTCGCAAGATCACGGAAGCAACCGAACAGTATGCGGCAGGAAACATGCACTATGAGTTTCAGGTTGACAGTGAAGATGAGATGGGTTATCTGGCAGCTTCACTGAACTATATGGCCAGTGAGATCGCCAGAAGCGAGGACAACCAGAAAAAGTTTGTGGCAAATGTTTCCCACGATTTCCGGTCACCCCTGACTTCTATCAAGGGCTATCTGGAGGCCATGCTGGATGGAACGATCCCGGCAGAGCTTCATGAGAAGTACCTGAGGATCGTCCTGAATGAGACAGAAAGACTGACCAAGCTGACGGGAAGTCTCCTGACACTGAATAACCTGAATACAAAGGGTATGATGCTGAACCGGAGTCTGTTTGATATCAATCAGGTGATCCGGAATACGGCAGCATCCTTTGAAGGAACCTGTAAGCAGAAGACCATAGCGATTGAACTGACACTGACAGGAGATCAGCTGTTTGTCAATGGGGATGTTGATAAGATCCAGCAGGTGTTATATAATCTGCTGGACAATGCGATCAAATTCAGCCATCAGGATTCAGTCATTAAAATAGAGACCACAGAAAGGAAGAACAAGATCTTTGTTTCGGTAAAGGACAGTGGTATCGGGATCCCCAAGGATGATCTGAAAATGATCTTTGACCGTTTCTACAAGTCAGATCTGTCAAGGGGCAAAGATAAGAAGGGAACCGGACTTGGGCTTTCTATCGTAAAGGAGATCATCAGTGCCCACGGTGAGCATATTAATGTGATCAGCACGGAGGGGGTTGGCTCTGAATTCATTTTTTCTCTGCCGGTCGCAGAGAATGGAGAGGAAGAATTATAATGCACATCATTTTACATCAGCCGGAGATCCCGGCAAATACGGGAAACATAGGAAGAACCTGTGTTGCTACGGGAACAGATCTGCATTTGATCGAGCCGCTTGGCTTCCGGCTGACAGAGAAGGAAATCAAACGTGCCGGTATGGATTACTGGGAGCATCTGAATGTGACCCGTTATATGAACTTTGAAGAGTTTCAGAGTCTGCATCCGGGAGTCAGGATCTGGATGGCAACGACCAAGGCAAAGCATGTTTATTCGGATGTGTCCTTTGACCCGGATGATTATATCATGTTTGGAAAAGAGAGCGCAGGGATTCCAGAGGAGATCCTTGTAGCGCATGAGGAAACCTGTATCCGTATACCGATGGAGCCGGCGATCCGCTCCTTAAATCTGTCCAACTCTGTGGCGATCGTTCTCTATGAAGCACTGCGGCAGCAGCGGTTTGCAAGTATGCAGCTTACTGGGGAATTACACAGATTGAGCTGGAAAACAGAGGAATAAAATAAAGAAAAACAGAACAGAAGACGCAGGCATTATTTAAATGCCTGCGTTCCTTTTTTGAGCTGTGCTTCAACGAAGTCCTTAATATATGAGTTATCCTCCGGCATCTGACAGCCTACGATGTAAACTCCATTATTATTGGAGCAGCGGATAATGTGCCCCTCCAGTGTGGAATGTGAGGGAAGGGCGAAATTCTCGATCGTGACAGAGATATCAGTACCCTTGCCTTCTGCAAAGACCGGTTCCTTGGAAAGGAAGGCAAAGCCATTTGCACTGATATTATTCAGTCTGGCATGATACTGCAGGCCGGTTTCTTTAATGGTTACAATACAATAATTGGAAATGTCAATTCTTGGGTATTTCCGGCGGTTCAGGATCTTGGGTCTTGAACCTAAGCTGGCCTGATAATCAGCGGAAGCATTGTCCTTTTGGAGCTGTGCATCTTCCCAGCAGTAAATGATATTGCCAACAGTGATCTGCAGCCTGCAGGAAACAGGCTTGGAGATAGCGGGCTTTTTCTCCAGGGAGATAAGAATACCATTCGTTGTCTGCTTTACAAATTCTCCGTGATATTCGCAGGGCTTTCCATCCATAAGAGCCTGGATACTTATTTTCATGCCGGGCTCAACATCGGAAATTCCCATGAAGCCGCCAATACCGAGTTCGCACATAAGAGCCTGGATAACATCTTCAATCTGGTTGATATTGCTTGCACTTTCATCATATTTGCTGAGCATCTGCTCGCTGATCTCACTGGAACTGCGGATATTGTCTGTTATTGTTTTCACAATGGAGGATACCTGTTCCATATTGTCTACCAGCTGGAGATTTGAATTTCCAACCTCCTTCATGGAGGAATCGATCGTCTTTATATGCTCGCCGATCTGGGTGGAATCCCTGGTGATCATACTTACATTCTGGCCGGTCAGCGTTACCTTTTCAAGGGTCAGCTGGATCAGTCTGATGGTTTCCTCCATGGAATCCGTCATTTTACTGGAAATATCATCCAGACGGATCAGTGCTTCACGGATCTGGGCAGAGGAATCCTTTGTTTCCGTACTGAGTGTCCGTATCTGGTCTGCGACAACGGCGAACCCTTTTCCTGCTTCTCCTGCTCTTGCAGCCTCAATGGAAGCATTCAGGGCAAGAAGGTTTGTCTGGCTGGAAATATTGTCGATCTTTCCGGTTTCCTGCTTCACAGTTGAAAACTCTTCCTTAAAGCTCTGCAGGATCTGTTCTACCTTTGAAGAAAGCTCTGCCATGGTTCCGGCAGTTTTTACGAGTCCGTCAAGATCTGTGGAACTGGTAAGTGCGTGCTTTTCAGATTCTGTCGTAAGTGCTACCATTTCCTTTATCATATCGGTGACATGCTGTACCTGGGTGCTGATATCGGAGGTCATGCTCTTTGAAGATTCTGTGTGATCCTCCAGCTTACTGTTATTCTGTGTCAGTTCGTTCATGCCAAGCATGACTACATCAGATCCGTGCTTGTTTTCGGCGGCGAGCTCCCTGACAACGGTTATGCCATCCATAACAGCATTACTGGAGGTTTTGACCTTCTCTACGGTTGTGATGACACGCTGCAGATCGGCTTTGATGCTGTCTGTCAGTGCACCATCAGATTCGTTCAGATGACGGATGGACATAATGTAGCAGATATAGCATAAGAGGATACAGGATACCTGCAGCTGATAATTCTTCATATCGGATGCGGAAGTGCAGCCAAGGACGGCTGCCCGGTATACTGCACTCAGGATGACGCTGATGGAATTGGCTATGCCGCAGCCAATCATAAAGCGTTTATTCTTATACAGCACGAGCAGGCTGGTTACGGGAAGGATATAAGTGAAGGCGATGGGAGAAGCCGTCGTACAGAGAACGAAGGTATAGAAGATCCCATAGCCGATCACGAGATCCAGCCGGTAAAGATCGGAGGCCTTCCCCTTGATCTTCAGGATAATATCACCGACAAGGAAGGGAACCCAGCAAAGGATCAGAAAGATCACATACTGGTTCATGGGGTACAGGTGTCCTGCTGCATCTGAGCCGTAATTGGCAGAAAGCAGGAGGGCAAAGACGAGCCAGATACGTCTGGCCTTTTTGTTGGCTTTCTCTTTAAAGAGGTTTTCATCGTAGTTCATTTGTAAGTTCTTCCTTTCTGGCAGGACTGCAGGAACTGCAGCATGTCATTGATCAGTGCTTCGCTTTCCGGCAGGGAAGGATCAAAGACACTGAAGGCATGGGTAAGCCTTCGGTCTGATGGAAGGTTCAGAAGCTTATAGGGTACATGGTACCGGCGCAGTGCCCTGGCAAAGGAAACTGTATAGTCTCTCAGGTTATCATTATGGCTTGTGGTCAGAAAACAGGGAGGCAGGCTGGAAACGATATCTTCGTGCTCTGGATTTACATAAGGAGCAAAAGCCTCCTTTTTATAATGCTTTCCATATAAATAGGTAGGAAGGAACAGACCGATCTTGTCTTTTCTTGTAGTATAAAACATGCCACTGATCAGCCCGATCGCCACCGGCTTTAATGCAGAGGGAGTAACCCCTGCAGCTTCTGCCAGCCTTTTACAATTCTGCATGGCAGCAGTGTAGGTGAGAAGGCAGGCTCCACCGCTGTCCCCGGAAGCATAAACCTGATCCGGATCACCCTGGTAATGTGCGAGGTTTTCTTTTATAAAATCAAAGGCCAGAAATATATCCTGAAACTGGTCAAAAATGGTGCAGTCCGGTACAAGACGATAGTTTATACTGAATACCAAAAAGCCCTTTCTGGCGATCCGTTCACAGAAGGGGCTGTTGAATTCCTTGCTGCCCAGTAAAAGACCACCGCCATGGATGTTGATCATGACGGGAAGAAGTGCATCCTGTCTTTCCTCCGGATAGTAAACGTCCAGGTGGTGGGCAAGGAGAGCATCCCCGGCATAGGGGATATCGGACAGACATACGATCCCCGGTAAAGGCGGAAGCTGTTGATCACGGCCGGCATAGGTCTTCTGGAAGTCCTTCCGCTGTCTGTAAAATATGTTTGTGATCCATTGACTCATGCATTTGTACTCCTAAACAATACTATACCCATATTAAAATTTTTATCTGCTTTTTTCAAGAGATAAATGAAAGAATAAATAGTTAAAATTTACAGGCCGGAATATAAGACAGGGAGGATTGCATTGGAGAGAGGGGTCTGATACAATGAAAAAAGATTAATCAGGATAACAGAGAGGATATTGCTTTGACAGGATTTTTTGAAAAACACAGGAAATTATTTTTTTATCTGATAGCAGGTATTGCCTTTATTACAATATATGCATATAATCTGCTGACACCATACCTGTCAGATGATTATGCTTATCTGATCGATGTCAGAAAGGCACATTCACTGACGGATCTGGTCAGACAGCAGTATGGTGAGTATTTATCAAATAGTGGAAGGATTATCGGACAGTTCAATGTAAGACTGTCCCTTTCCATAGATAAGCAGATATTTAATGTGATCAACAGTCTGATGTTCCTTCTGCTGGTATTTCTGATTTATGCTAATATTCAAAAAAGGAAAAAATATGACAGCTTTGTACTGCTTACGATTCTTTCGTTTCTCTGGCTGTTTTCTGTTGAATTCGGACAGACCATGCTGTGGATCTGTGGTGCCTGCAACTATCTGTGGGGCAGCGTGATCATTCTGCTGTTTATTACAGTATACCGGAGGCTCCTTCAGCAGCCGGACAGAAGGCATGCTGTCCTTGTGGGAGCCGGTATGTTCCTGCTTGGCGTACTGGCAGGCTGGTGCAATGAAAACACCTCCGGGGGAGGGCTGTTTCTTGTACTGCTCTACAGTCTGAATTTCTGGACTGACAGGCGGAAGGAAAAAAGAAAAACAGTATATCCCTTTATGGTCTCCGGGATTGCGGGAATGTGCAGCGGCCTTTTCGGGATGGTGATGGCACCCGGAGTCAGAAAGCGCAGCGCGACCATGTCAGAGGGGGATGAATATACAGGTACTGTGGGGCTTCTGTCACGTACCTATAAGGTGATCGTGAACATGCACGACCTGTTTCTTGTACTGATCGTGATGACAGTGCTTGTGCTGGTGCTTCTTTCCCTGCAGGGAAAGCTAAAGACATTTGCCAGAATCAGAACAAATGATACAGTTCTGTTTAGCCTTACATTTCTTGCAACCTCCTTTGTGCTTGCAATTATCCCGACACCGGCAAACCGTGCATTTTTCGGGGCAGGTGTATTCCTGATGATCGCCTGCATCCAGGGGATCGTAGATGTGAAGGAGCAAAAAGAACTGCCGGTGCAGTTCCTTACCTGTGGCCTTGTCAGTGTACTCTGTGTTTTACTGTTCTTTATATATATAGAGAATCTGGTAGACCTTGCGAGAATTTACAGAGAAGAGAATGAAAGGATCGCACTGATCGAGGCGGAGCATGGCGAAAATGAGGATGGGATCGTGGTGATTCCGCAGTTCCGGGAGGAATTCAGGACAGTTTACAGTGTAGCCCACGATTCAGACCTTACAGACGATAAAGAATACTGGATCAACCATTTCTATGAGATTTATTATGATATCGGAAATATCACGGCTATTCCCAGGGATGAATGGGACGCCATATATGGGGACGGGGAGTGAGTACATTACAGATGCAGACACTGACAGACAGCCCGTGTAATCTTTGCAGCAGGGAATGCGGGGTGAACCGCAAACAGGGTGAAAAGGGATATTGTTTCTCGCTGGACCACCCTGTAGTAGCAAGAGCTGCGCTTCATATGTGGGAGGAACCCTGCATTTCGGGGGAAATGGGAAGCGGAGCAGTTTTCTTTGCCGGCTGCAGTCTGCGCTGCGTTTACTGCCAGAATTTTGAACTGGCAAGGGGAAGAAAAGGCTTTGAGGTGGGCATAGAACAGCTTGCTGATATCTTCCTTGCCCTGCAGGGTAAAGGGGCGGCAAATATCAATCTGGTGACACCGGATCATTTTACACTGGCGGTTATCCCTGCAGTAAGAATGGCCAGGGAAAGAGGACTTATGCTGCCAGTGATTTATAACTGCAGCGGCTACGAAAAGGAAGAGCTGATCGAAAGCCTCCGGGGAACCGTGGATATTTTCCTGGTTGACTTTAAATACATGGAGGAGGAACTGGCGCAGAAGTATTCTTCTGCGCCGGATTATCCGGAGGTAGCAGAGAAGGCTCTTGCCCGGATGCTCAGCCTTACGGGAGATCCGGTATTTGATGAGAGGGGCATGATGCAGAAGGGGATCATTGTGAGGCATCTGCTTTTGCCGGGACATAAGAAGAACGCCAGAAAGGTGATAGATTATATACATCAGAATTACGGAGACAGGGTTATCTTAAGCCTGATGAACCAGTATACTCCGTTTGAGAGACTGAAAGAAAGAGACGACTGCAGAGAACTCTGCCGGAAGGTGACCAAAAGGGAATATGAGACAGTCATAGAGTATGCACTTTCCCTTGGAATGGAAAATGTTTTTATCCAGGAAGGGGAAACGGCAAAAGAGAGTTTTATTCCGGAATTTGACGGGGAAGGGATTTTGGAATGGCAGAAAGAGGATGGAAAATGGCAGGAAGAAAGCGGCCTACAATAGGAATGATGGTAAGCGGCATCATGGATGATTTCACCAGACCGGCCTGTAAAGGGGCTATGAAGATAGCCAGGGAAATGGATGTTAATCTGATCGTGATCCCGGGAAAATATATAGACAGAGATGTATCAGATAATCCGGATCTTGCTTATGAATATCAGTATAGCAGTGGATTTTCCTTTGCAAAACCGGAGAACCTGGATGCTGTTATTGTAGCAGCGGGGTCTATCGGGTGCTTTGCATCCAGAGAGAGAATAAAGGAAATGATCGGACGGTTTCAGGGAATCCCCTGTGTACTCATTTCCTATCAGCTGGAGGGATATCCTTATGTGCAGTATGATAATGCCAGCGGTATCCGGGAAGGAATGGAATATCTGATCGGGAAGATGGGCTGTAAGCATATCGGGATGCTTGGGGGAAGCCTTGATAATACGGATGCACAGGAACGAAGAGATGCTTATGTGAAGGCACTTGAGGAGCATGGGCTTCCTTTTGAGGAAAAGGCCTATGTAACGGGGAATTTCACAAGAAACTGTGCTGGAGCCATAAAGCAGCTTCTCGATGAAAACCCGGAGCTGGATGCAGTTTTCTGCGTCAATGATGATACAGCGATTGGCATGTATGATGAGCTTAACCGGCGGAAGAAGATCATTGGCAGGGATGTGAAGTTGTTTGGCTTTGATGATGTGATCCAGTCAGCCAAAATGAATCCGCCCCTTGCATCAGTCCGGGCAGACAGTACAGAACTCGGGGAAGAGGCACTTCGCATGGCAGTAGCGATGGCAGCGGGAGAAAAGATAGAGAGTCATATTCTGCCAGCACGCTTTATACGGAGAGAATCTGCAGGAAATCAGTTCTTTGAAGAGAAGAATGCAGAGTTTCTTGGATTAAAAACAGTAGAAGACTATTTTAATGACAGCTTTTACCGGCACAGAAATGAGATGGAAAATGTGCCTATGATCCAGATATGGGAAGCATTCCGGGGACTGGCAGAGAAGCTGTTCTGTGTAGTAAAAAATGACAGCTTCCAGATGGCAGAGGTGCCGGAGATCTTTGAGGCGCTGACACAGTTCCTGGACGCAGATGGCATCGCATATGCGGATCTCAGTATTCTGCTTTCCTGCTTTGAAGAGGTTTACAGGATCCAGAAAAAGGAACTGCCGGGGATAGAAGACAGATATGAACTGCAGAAGCTGTATTTTACCATATACAGGAAGATATTGCAGACGACAGATACTGAACTTGGCAAAATGTCAGAGAATAAAGAAAAAGAAAATTATGCCATGAAAATGTTTATCCGGGATGCGCTTTCCTTTGAAAAGGGAAATGATCTGAGTTATGCATCCATGATCAGCAATCTGGAATGGCTTGGCATAAAAAATGCCTGTATCTATACATTTGCAGAACCGATGATGCATCTTTCCGGTGAGTATTTCAAAGCACCGGAGGAACTTTATCTGAAAGCGGTCCTGCGAAATGGAAAGGTAGAGACAATCCCTGCAATCGTACAGAAAACGCCGCTGTCATCGCTGTTCAGAAGAAGCCTGCAGGGAACAGAAGGCGAGACCACATTTATGTGTGCACCTCTTTTTTCAAATGAGATCATTTACGGACTGGTATTTTGTAATCTGACAGAGCAGGTATTCTTAAATGGAGAGTTCCTGATCAACCAGATGAGCTCCGCAGCAAAGATGATCACGCTTCTGAAGGCCAATGAAAAAATACAGCAGGAGCTGGAGGACAGCCTCCATGCGCTGAAAGAAAATAATATTGCACTGGACAATCTTTCCAAATCCGACGGACTGACAGGTATCTGGAATAGACGGGGATTTGAGGTTGAAGGAGAAAAGCTGATCAGGGAAGCCAGAGAAAGCGGAAAGCATGTATTGGCAATCTATGTGGATATGAACAATCTGAAGATCATCAATGACAGATACGGACATGAAGAGGGAGATTTTTCCATTAAGCTGATCAGTGCCATTCTGTCTGAACGGATGAAAGACAGAGGGATTGCAGGAAGGATCGGCGGAGATGAATTTGCCTGTCTGATGATCACAGAGGAAGAAGACGATGGAAGGAAGCTGATCGAGGATATCTACCGTGACTTCCATTCCTTCAACAGGGGAAGCAGTAAGGTCTATAATATTACTGTTTCAGCAGGTGCAGTGAACCTGCCGGCGGAACAGGTAACGTCCCTGCAGGAAATGCTGACGCAGGCAGATGAAAAGCTTTATGAGGTAAAGAAGTACCGGAAAAAGGATGTAGTGAAGCGGGAGTACAGAAAATAAATGAAAAATAAGATCAGGAAAAGTGCGGCCTGGCTGATGCTTGGGATCATGCTGTCTGCTATAGTCTGTACACCAGTATATGCCAAAACGATCGACCGGGTGGAAACACCGGATTATACAGTGGCATTTTATGCGTTTGACTGCTACCACATGCAGGATGAAAATGGAAACAAAACCGGTTATGGATATGAGATGATGCAGGGACTCTCTAAATATCTACAATGTACTTTTTCCTATACGGGGTATGATAAAACTGCTGCGGAATGTATTGATATGCTGCGCAATGGTGAAATTGATATTTACACTGCAGCAAAGTGGACAGAGGAAAGGGCAGAGGAGTTTGTTTATTCCAAGCATCCGGCGATAACGGCAACTACCTGCATGAATATAAAGGTAGGAAATAACAAAGTGATAGCAGGGGATTATTCTACTTATGACGGCCTCCGTATCGGACTTCTTGAGAGGCATACTTATAATGACAGATTTCTTGCCTTTGTGAAAGAAAAAGGATTTTCCTGTGATATCCAGTACTATGATACCCCTACAGAACTGTCAGCAGCACTGATCAGTGGTGAGGTGGATGCACTGGTAGACAGTTATATCGGTGTCCCGGAGGATGAGCAGATCATTGAGAACTTCGGACAGACACCTTATTATATTATTGCCAGAAAAGAAGACCAGGCGCTGATCACTGAACTGGATGAGGCCTTTGATCAGATGAATCTTGAGACACCGAACTGGCGTACAGAGCTGTACAACAAGTACTACGGGTCACAGAGTAAAAGTACGGAGCTGACAGGAGAAGAGCGGGCGCTTCTGAAACAGATGAAGGAAAATAATGTGGTGGTCCGGGGAGTAATGAATCCTGATGCGAATCCCTACTCCTGGTATGAGGATGGAGAAGCGTACGGGATCAGTGCAGATCTTTTCCGGGCAACCGCAGCAGAGATCGGACTTTCCTGTGAGATCATGCCGGTTTCTACAAGAGAAGAATATGAGCAGGTACTTAAGGAAGGAAACGCCGATATCTGGATTGACATGGATGATGCTTTTGAAGGCAGCGATGGTGCCAGGTATAAGCAGACAGGTTCTTATCTGACGACCACGGTATCCGTTCTCCGTAACCGAGGTGCCTCTGAAAAGATCAGAAGGCTGGCGGTAGTTGATGGAAATATTTCCCTGAAGAAAACACTCTCTGCAGTCTGGCCGGAGGTGGAGATCCTTGAACTGAATGATAATGCACAGTGTGTGGAAGCAATTATCAGCGGAGAGGCTGACGGTGCACTGATGCCATCCTATACAGCCCAGAAACTGGCAAGAGATGATCTCCAGAACAGGCTCCGTGTGGATATTGTACCAGGTGTGGTGATCAGTATCGGAATGGGAGTAAATGCCAGTGACTCATATCTTTTTTATGGAATCTGGGAAAAGACACTGGAGAATGTGGCAGAACGGATGGGGACGGAAGTAGTACAGTCCTATCTGGAGGAAACAGCAACGCCGACGGCACTGCAATATCTGTTTGATCATCCGGTTTCCCTGGTGATGATCGCCGGTGGACTGATCCTTGTGGTCTTTCTTCTGCTTCTGTATCTGCAGATGACCAGGAGCAGAAACAGGCAGAGAGAAATTTCGGATGAACTGGCGGTAGCTCTTGGAGAAGCCAAGGAAGCAAATGAATCCAAACAGAATTTCTTCTCCAAGATGAGTCATGATATCAGGACCCCTCTTAACGTGGTTCTTGGCATGACACAGATCGCACAGAAGTACAAATATGATGTTCCAAGACTGGAAAGAGCACTGGACAGCATCACGACAGAAGGAAACTATTTGCTTGTGCTGATCAATTCCATCCTGGATGTCAATCAACTGGAGCATGGTTACATAGAACTGGTCAAGGAACCGTTTAACCCTGCTGAATGTGTAAAAAACAGTGTGGAAATACTGAAACCTCTGGCAGAAAAGAAGGACCAGCAGATCACAGTTACCTGTGACAGGGAAGACTGTGTGGTGATCGGGGATGCCAACAGGTACAGTCAGATCATGATCAATATTATTTCCAATGCCATCAAGTATACAGGAACAGGCGGACATATTGATGTAGCATTGCAGTGCCTGCCGGAAGGACATTATCGCTTTACCTGCCGGGATGATGGAATTGGCATGACAGAAGAATTTATCCAGCATATTTGCGAGGAATATACAAGAGCAGAGGACAGCAGGATTTCCAAAACACAGGGAACGGGACTTGGCATGTCAGTGGTTAAGGGACTGACTGATCTGATGCAGGGAACGCTCCAGATAGAAAGCAAGCTGGATGAGGGAACCATGTTCAGCGTTGAAATTCCTTTTCCTGATGCAACACAGGAGCAGAGGATGGCTGTTCTTGCGCCAGGAAAGGATGAAGAAAACGGCGTATCTGAATTCAGCGGAAAGAAGGTCCTTCTGGTAGAAGATAATTCTCTGAATGCCGAGATCGCAACAGAATTGCTGCAGAGCATCGGTCTTACTGTGGACTGGGCTGAAAATGGAGAGGTTGGGGTAAACAGATATAATGAATCCAGACCGGGAGAATATTTTGCGATCTTTATGGATATGCAGATGCCGGTCATGGACGGACTGGAGGCAACCAGGGTTATCCGGAGAAGTGACAGGAGCGACAGAGATATTCCTATTTTTGCCATGACAGCCAATACCTTTGCCAGCGACAGAAAAAGCTGCAGAGATGTAGGTATGAACGGTTACATTTCAAAACCGATCAATGTAAAGGATATAGAAATGACACTGAAAGACGGAGTGTCAGCATAGGTAAAGGCGACAGGGGAAAACAGTGGGAGACAGAAATATTACTTTTGAAGAAAACACAAAACAGGTAAACCGTATGATAGCCAGAATGCTGGCCTGCTGTACGGTCATCATCCTGATCCTGGTAGGGTGCTCTGTAGCAGGGGTATTTGAATTTGGAAGGGACTATACGCTGATCATTCTGATCGCCGGTCTGTTTATTACCATAACACCAAGTATCCTGATCCGGTTTGGATCGGATCATGTGGTGAAATATTATACACTCTGTATGCTTGCTGTTTTTATCGGGGTACTCGGGACGAATAATCATATTGGTATTTATATTACCTATATTCTGGTTCCCCTGTTCAGTTGTCTTTATTTTGAGCCGCAGCTGGTGATAAAAACCAGTATCATGTCCTATGCGGTGATGGCAGTGGCTTTGTATATCAATTCTGCGGATAAGTATGAGGTTATCTATCTTGGAAGACCGCACCTTACGATCTATATTGCCTATCTGATCGGTTTTACAATCGAGTATATGGTGGTTAATTCGGTTCTTTATCTGCTGGTAAAAAGAGCCAGACAGATGATGGAAGAGAGAAACAGCGCCAAAGAGGACAACAGGCAGAAGAGTGAATTTCTGTCAGCCATGTCTCATGAGATCAGGACACCCATGAATGCGATCATCGGGATGGCAGACGTAGCAATGCGTAAAGACATGGATGATGACCTCAGACGATGTCTGCGTGTGATCAAATCTTCTTCTACAGGTCTTCTGGAGATCATCAATGATATTCTGGATCTGTCCAAAATTGAGGCAGGCAAAATGAATATTGTTATCGATACCTATACGACAGAATCACTGGTAGAAGATATGAAAGTGATCATAGAGGCCAGAAATATCAGTAAGAAGGTTCCCATTTATTATCATATCCAGGAAGATCTGCCAAAGGAGCTTGAGGGTGATGTTGTCAGGCTGAAGCAGGTGATGCTGAATTACGCTTCCAATGCGATCAAGTATACCGAATCCGGACAAATAGATGTGACGCTGGAATGTAAGGATATGGGAGATGGTTATGCAGTACTAACTTATACGGTAAAGGATACTGGACAGGGGATCCGTCAGGAGGATATGGGAAGGCTCTTTACCATGTACAGCCAGTTGAATGTGGAAAAGAATCACAGCAAGGAAGGTACCGGGATCGGTCTTGCTATCAGCAAGTACTTTATCGACAGTATGGGCGGCGAAGTGAGTGCGGAGAGCCGATATGGGGAAGGAAGCACGTTTTCATTCCGGCTTCCACAGAAGATGGTAACGGAAAGAACAAATGAGTCAGGAAAAGTAAGAGTGAAATATCTGGATCCGGTTCCCAAAGGCGAGGACTGTGTCTTTGTTACCAGGGGAGCCAGAATTTTACTTGTAGACGATAATGAGATCAACCGGGAAGTAATAAAAGCCATGCTGGAGCCACTTGACCTTACGATCAGAGAGGCAAGAAATGGAGCAGAGGCTGTTGAACTTGCAGAAACAGAAATTTACGATATGATCTTTATGGACAGTCACATGCCGGTCATGAATGGAGAAGAAGCAACCAGGAGTATCCGGAGCAAAGCCGGGATCAATCAGAATACGCCGATCATAGCGATCACTGCCGATGCCATATCCGGTGTCAGGGAAAGACTGCTAGGCAATGGTATGAATGATTATATTTCCAAACCGGTCAACATGAATGAGATCTGCAGAATGATCCGGAAATATCTGCCGGAAAGTAAAATTGTAAAGGATTCAGAATAAGACAACAGGTATACAGCAGAGATACGAAAGCTTTGGTATCTCCGTGGAATGAATGCAGAGAAGAGCAGGTTGCAGAAAGAAGGATGGAAATGGAATATCGTACACTGCCTCATGGAGGCGAAAAGATCAGCGTGATCGGAATGGGATCCTCCGTAGTTGGAGAACAGAAGGAAGCGGATATCATCCGCACAGTAGAATATGCACTGGATCAGGGCATTAATTATTTCGATATGGCAGGCGGCCATGCCACGATTTTCCCTGCTTATGGGAAGGTACTGAAAAACCGCCGGAAAGAGGCAATGCTTCAGGTTCATTTCGGGGCAGACTATACTTCCGGGGAATATGGCTGGACTACAAACTTAAATGTAGTAAAAAAGTCAGTGGACTGGCAGCTGAAACAGCTTCAGACTGATTATATTGATATTGGATTCATTCACTGTCTGGATGAGGAATCAGACCTCAGGGTCTATGAAAAGAACGGGATCCTGCAATTCCTGATGGAAATGAAGGAACAGGGTGTGGTAAAGCATATCGGTTTATCTACCCATGCACCGGCACTGGCAAATCGTGTGCTGGATCTTCAGATTCTGGATGTCATGATGTTTTCCATTAATCCCATGTATGATTTTGGACAGGGGGATTTTGCAATCGGAGGCACAGGAGAGAGACAGGAGCTGTATCGCCGCTGTGAAAAGGAAGGCGTTGGCATTTCTGTTATGAAGCCCTTTAATGCAGGACAGCTTCTGGATGAGGCCAAGTCACCGTTCCATCGGGCACTGACGACCTCACAGTGTATCCAGTATGCACTGGATAAGCCAGGTGTCATGACTGTTGTTGGAGGCCCTGGAAATATCAGTCAGCTTCAGGAGATCCTTTCCTATCTGGACAGCACGGAAGAAGAGCGGGATTATTCCGTGATCGGTTCCTTTACACCGGATGATTCCGTAGGAAAATGTGTGTACTGCAGACATTGTCATCCCTGCTCGGCAGGCCTTGATATTGCCCTGATCAACAAGTATTATGATCTGGCAAAGCTTGGGGATCCGCTGGCAAAAGAGCATTATCTTACACTCGGAAAAACAGCAGACGACTGCGTACAGTGTGGACACTGCAATAAGAGATGCCCGTTCCAGGTGAAGCAGCTGCAGCGGATGGAAGAGATCCGGGGGTATTTTGGAAAGTAACAGGAAAAAAGAGTCATACAAAGAGATGCCAGAACCGGTATTTGCCGGAACTGGCATCTTTTTAATTAAGGACTCATTTTACGGTCTTTTAGCAGGATAGGTTTATCTTATAATGCCGTCTTTTCTTTTCTCTTTTGAAGTTCATCCATAACAACAGGTCGTTCTTCATCATAACGATATACGCATTTGACAAGAATCATTTCCAGTACGAGAAGGATAGCGGGACCCCAGGCAAACAGAAAGGCGATGGCATTGTTGGTTGACGCACTCTGAACAGCATTTGCAACAAAGCCTGTCAGAGAAAGTACCCATCCAACCATGGCTCCGGCAAGACCGGTAGAAAGCTTGTTAGCGCATGTAAGAACGGAAGATCCCATTCCTTCAATTCGCTTGTTAGTAAGGTATTCACCATAATCTACAGCATCCGCAGAAAGAGTATTGTTGGACACGGCAATGGGACCGAGAGTAATACCTGCTAAAACGGTTCCGAAAGTAAGAAGAGGAATATTTCCAGTAATGGCAGCCAGACCTCTGACCGCATAGCTGAGAATCTGTCCGGTAGCACCAATGTAGAGGCTCTTCTTTTTGCCCCATTTTCTGATACATGGTTCTCCAAGGAACATAACGCTGAATACCATAGGAACCAAGTTAAAAAGGTTCAGGCTTGTTGTAAGCATTTCATTGTTCATTGCATATTTGTAAAAATATGTCTGAGAACCGGAATTTAAGTTATTGGACAGATTGATCAGGAAGTTTGTGATCAGAGTGAAAATAAAATACTTGTTTTGAACAAACAGCTTTAAGCCTGTCCAGAAACTTATTTTTTCTCTGACACCGGTACCGACTGTTTCCTCTACTGATTTAATATGCTCATGAGATAATGCAAAGGAGAGCAGAACACCAATAGAAGTAATAGTACCGAAGATAGCAAAAGCACCACGCCAGGCACTGATATCTCCACCAAGTGCATTAATAAGAGGAAAGGCAACTGAGCAGCCGATCATGGAACCACCAAGGCCAAATAAAACAGAGTATTTTGCCAGCTTTGCACGTTCTATGGGATTCTGCGTCATAAGCGCCATCAGAGCACTTTTGGCAACATTTACCATAGTATATAAAATGGACATGAATAAGTTATAGGTCAGAAAAGCATATATCATCTGGGTGGTTGAAGAAGCATTTTCAGGAACCCAGGTAAGCAGGGCAACTGACAGGCCGATCGGAATACCAAGCCAGAGGAGCCAGGGTCTTGCTTTTCCCCATTTTGTCTTGGTTCTGTCTACAATATTTCCTGCTATTAAGTCAGAAATACCATCAAAGATACGTGAGATCAGGAACATGGTTCCTACAGCACCGGCAGCCATTCCTATATTGTCGGTATAAAACATCATCAGGAAAGCACCAATAATAGCATTTGCGGCGCCTGGTAATTCACCGATACCAAAACTGAATCGTTCAGCGAGCGTTAATTTATCTTCTCGTTCCATAAGTCATCCTCCTTTATTATAAGCTCATTTGTAATCTTATTTTCAGAAATAAGTGTAACTTTCACAGGATCAGGGCCTGTCTGTTTCAGGATTAAAAGGGCACGCCCTTCAAAAGTCATACACTGCGTGGTTTGGTAAGGAATAGTGTTTCTGGGATCCCCATTTCCAAGAGCCAGTATCTCAGCATTTTCACAGGTGACGGAGATCATCTGGTCCTGATCTGGGACACATCTGTTATCTTCATCCGAATAGCTGATATCTATATAAATTAAATGATCCTGTATGAGAATTTCAGGAGATAGAATATATTTTACTCCTTTTTTGGTGGTACACAGCATATGGCGACCAATTTCTACATTATTTTCATAAGACACTGCTTCCAGAGTGCCGGGAGCATAAGTGGTCTGATACAGAACCCGGTATCCGGTGTTAATTCCGGCAGGCTTCAGGCCAAGGGACTGTCCATTGCGGAACAGTTCAACAGAATCTCCGGCGGAAAAAACTTCGATGATAACAGGTTTTTCTTCATATCCAGACCAGTTCCAGTTTGCAGAGGAATCACTTAAAATCCAGGGAGAAGGAAGCATCTCTTCTCCAAAATGGGAAGGATTCTGTACAGCTATATAAGGAGCCGTGCGTCTGTGAAAGATAATTTCCCTTAAGTAGGACATAGGACGGCGAAAACCGGTAAGGTCAATGTCTCCACAGTAGGAGATCTGACAGGGATATTCTGCACCCATGCCACCAGTACCAGGGGCATAACCGGGAATACCGATACCGGCTTCACCAATGTAATCCCAGCCTGTCCATGTAAAATCGCCAATTACATTAGGCAGTGATTCCGTCAGACGCCAGTTCCTGGCTATTGTGGGAGGATAAGTTTCGCTTCCGACAATAAGCCGCATAGGTCTTTCTTCGAGATCCTTAGGATAGCGGTTTGCCATATAATTGTATCCGACAATATCAAGGTATGGATCCAGGTTATCCAGACAGTCGGAGATAATGGGGTGTAAAACAATTTTGTCTACGTGCTTATCCACTTTGGCAAGAAAATCATTTACGGTATCATTATCCCTCTCAAACGCAGGAAGCGCTGCTTCTACATCAGCCACGATCTGATGCAGCTTGTTTCCAACACCGAAAAATCCATTGACTGCAAGTGTGGTAAAGCGTGTCTGATCCAGCTCCTTTGTTTTTTTTGCAAGTCTGCTGCAAAGCTTTTCGCCATAGGCAGTGCCAATTTCCGGGATTTCATTGCCAATGGAATACATGATCACACAGGGGTGGTTATAGTCTTTCTTTACCATGGACGTCAGATCTTTTTCCCACCAGTCGTGAAAATAGAGAGCATAATCAAAATCATTTTTGCTCCTGGTCCACATATCAGAAAATTCATCCATAACATAAAGACCGAGTTCATCACAGGCCCTCAGCATGGCTGGTGCCATAGGATTATGCGCCATACGGATCGCATTGAATCCGGCCTGTTTCAGTCGTCTGATCTGGCGATATTGCACGTCTTCGTAAGTAGCAGCACCAAGAAATCCGCTGTCATGGTGCAGACACGCACCACGGAGCTTGATGGTTTTTCCGTTAACCTGCAGCCCATGAACAGGATCAAGAGCAAGAGAACGGATACCAAAGCTGGTGGTTTCAGAATCTATAAGGGCAGAGTCTTCATATAGTTCTGTGCTGCAGCAGTAAAGAACAGGATTTTCGTCATCCCATAAATCAGGATTGGTAATCAGAGCCTGCTGAATGGCATGTCTTTTTTCTCCGGCAGAGAGATGCAGGATGGAATGGGTATGAAATTTTTCAACACCATTTTTATCTCTGATCACAGATTTCACACATACATTTTTAGGATGTGCAGTATCATTTTCCACCTGCAGATCAATTTCGAGGGAAGCATAAGAAGGATCTGCTGTTTTACAGGTGATCCGGGTTTCGTCAGGTGCCAGATGAAGTTTTGAGGCTTCCAGATAGTAAACATCTCTGTATATGCCGCTGCCACTGTACCAGCGGCTGTTAGTCATGGCCTCTGTTTTGGCAGAAACACGGATTTCGTTTTCCTGTCCGTAAATAAGATAATCATCTGCTTTTACATAAAAAGTCGAGTAACCATTGGGGCATTGTGCAGCAAGCTGATTGTTGATGTATACCATGGCATTCATGTACACCCCTTCAAATTTGAACAGGATCGTTTTATAAAGGGCTTCAGACGGAACAAAGAAGCGCTTGGCATAGCAATAGTTTCCGCCATCATGGTAACCGGTACATCCTTTGTTTTTACTGTCGGGTGTTGCCGGCTTCTGGATCATGGCATCATGGGGAAGAGAGATGGGGACTGCCTTTTCCGGAATATCCCAGAGAAGGGCAAAGCTGTCTTTGTCTTCCCAGAACAGCCAGTTGTCATTCCATTTTTCTTTTCGCATAATTGGTTTTCTCCTTTCGTGTGATCATCATACTATCAGACGAGGAGAAATACATTGAAAAAGTAGTGGTGATTTCGACAAAATCAGTGATGCATGTTCTGAGAAAATGTATTGTATGATATGATAAAAACGGAAAGCAGGGAGGAATGAGGTATGATAAAACGACATTATATGTATGTAAAGGATATTCAGAAGTATCTTTCGCAGTATTATGAAAAGTATGGGAAAAAGATAACTTTTGCAGAAGCAGTTGTGCAGATGGAAAAGTATAAAACAGATCAGAAAGGATTAATTTATCCAGATTATGCAGAGTGGGATGGCACAGATTTTGAAAGCCTGAAAAAAATACATGATATGATGCCGGTCGATATTACTTATTTTCTGAATCATCCCAAAGATTATCAGTCACTGATATCAGAAAAAACAGATGCATTTGCACAGAGAGATGTTGATATTATCATGCCCTTTTTTGATGAAGCAATCAAGATACATCAGCATGATTTCTTTGAAATAGCATATCTGCTTTCCGGAACGGGAATTTTGCATTTTGAAAAGGAGAAAAAGGTACTGGAAGCAGGGGATTTTTGCATTATTTCGCCTTATACAGATCATGATGTGGAGTTGAACAGGGATACTGTTTTATTGGATGTCCTGATTCGAAAAAGTACATTTGAACATTCATTTTATAATGTTTTGCAAGGAGACAGTATACTTGCTTCCTTTTTTGGAAACTGTCTTTACCTGCCATCACATAATTATCTTTTGATGAACTGCGTGCCAAACAGGAGGATCACCAATACGATCAGAAATATGCTGATAGAATCGATTTCTATGCGGCCGTACACAAATGAGATCGAAAATTTATATTTAAGCCTTCTGCTGGCAGAAGTATTAAGAAGTCATACAAGGGTTTCTTCCTGCTATCAGACTGAAATTGGGTCAAATATACCAATATCCCTGATTCTGACATATATAAAAAGCAATTATAGAAACATAACGCTGGGTGCTGTGGCAGAGTTTTTCGGATATGATACGGCTTATCTTGGCAAGATGATCAAGATGTATACCAATATGTATTACAATGAAATCGTAAATAAATGTAAGATCGATCAGGCAGTCAGGTTGTTGAAAAATTCAGATTATTCTCTGCAGATAATAGGAGAGCAGGTTGGGTTTAACAGTTATGATCATTTCAGCAGGACCTTTAAGAAAGTAATGGGGGTATCGCCAAAAAATTATAGAAAGCAGCATTAAGACTTTGAAACTGATATATCTTATCGGGTATAAAAATGCACTTGATATAATTATTATACCTGATGAGGTATATTTATGTCATAAATGTTTGAAATTATACCTGATATGGTATAATATAAAATCATGAGCAGAATTGGTGATTATGTAAAACAGGAAAGAAAAAAACTGGGATTAACGCAGGAAGAATTTGCCATGAGAACAGGACTGGGGCTCCGGTTTGTCCGTGATCTGGAGCAGGGGAAGGAAACTGTGCGTATGGACAAGGTGAATCAGGCGCTGGCACTGTTTGACTGTGAAGCGGTACCTGGACGGAAGGAGCGTAGAATATAAAGGCTGATCACACAAAGAACAGAAATTCTCTGCTGATCAGCCTCCACTGTCAGTTAGTAAACTGCCGTCTACAGGAACCGCTTCAGCATCTGCAGGACACCGTTCTCCCAGTAGGGCGGGCAGATCTCCTTGGCTGCAGCCCGCACTTCCTCACGGCTGTTGGAAACAGCAAAACTTAAGCCGGCATTTTCCAGCATCTCGATATCATTCAGGTTGTCGCCGAAGGTACAGGTTTCTTCCGGGAGGATTCCCAGATATTCCTGCAGATGGGAAAGAGCTGTCCACTTGCTGACACCAAGCGGATTGCAGTCTACCCATTCTTTGCCTGAAGGAGCAAGAAGTGATTTGTCCTTCCATGCCGGTGTGAAAAGTGGTGCACATTTTTCTTCACAGGCAGAAGAGTGATAAACCGTGAACTTGATCACATCTGCCGGTGAATAATCGATCAGGTCCTTCACGGCACAGATATTATAACCATAGGAATCTCTCAGCCAGCGGAACATCTGGCTGTTTTCATTTTCAGCGTAACCTATGTCTGGCGTAGAGATATAGCAGTCACAGTCCGGCAGATCCTCGTGGACCATCTCACACATGCCTTTCCAGACATTATCCGGCATAGTGGAAACCTGCAGGATTTCCTTTGGTGTTCTGACGACAGTACCACCATCTGTGATATAAAGCAGATCATCACGGACAGGGGCGAACAGCTTCTGCTCACTGACAAACTGCCGCCCGGAGCAGACAGCGATGTGGATCCCCTTTCTGATTAATTTGTCAACGACTGTCATATATTCAGGATCAATCTGCAGGGTACCATCTTTCACAAGAGTACCGTCGATATCAGTAGCAATCAATTTGATCATAATCATTTCCTCACATGAAATTCCAGTATTTTCTGTTTGTGATTATTTTAACTATCTTCTCTGGCGAAAGCAATAGATAAAATATAAATTATTAATGCAGAAGTCCATATTTGATTTTGCTGACTTTTTGGAGGTTATCTGCTACAATGATGAAGAAGTCGCAATAATGAACAGGAGTACATGGTATGGCAGGGATCCGTGATGTTGCTAAACTGGCACATGTTTCGACCAGTACAGTATCTTTGGTATTAAATAAAAGTGGGTATGTATCGGACAAAACCCGTGAAAAAGTAGAAGCGGCAATGCAGGAATTAAATTATATTCCGAATGAGCTGGCAAGGAATCTGTATCACAGCAAGACAAATATTGTTGGTCTGATCCTGCCGGATATTGCGCATCCTTTCTTTGGTTCATTTGCCAAGTATGCGGAAATGGAGCTGTATAAAGAGGGCTATAAAACCATGCTCTGCAGTACGGTTCATGAAGAAAATGGTGAGAAAGAATATATTGATATGCTGAACCGCCAGATGATGGACGGGATCATTATGGGAACGCATTCTCTGGATATAGAGGATTATAATGGAGTTGTGAGGCCGATTGTCAGTCTGGACCGCTACATTAACGAATCTATTCCGATCGTCATGTCTGACCATGAAAAGGGCGGAACACTTGCCGCAGAAGAACTGCTGCGCTGCGGATGCAAAAAGGTATTACAGATCATGGGAAGCAGAAATGTAAATACACCGGCCCATCTTCATCATTATGCCTTTGAAAAGAAGCTTCTGGAGGCAGGAGTTACTGTGTGTACAGAAGAAGCGCCATGGAACAGGTGGAGCTTTGATGAGTTTTATTCCTTTGTTCAGAAAATCTATTCAGCATATCCTGATATTGATGCTGTATACGGGTCAGATCTGATCGCAGTTGCCTATCTGAAAGAGGCGAGGATGCAGGGACGGCAGATACCTGAGGAATTAAAGATCATAGCATATGATGGCACAGATGTGACCAGAATGGGAGCCGTTACGATTACCTCTGTCTATCAGGATGTCCAGCAGCTTGCCAGGGAAGCAGTAAAACTGCTTGTTGAAAAGATCAATGGGACAGAGAATCCAAATGACAGAAGAATTCTGGATGTCTGTCTGAGAAAAGGGGAAACAACATAAAACATTAGAAAATAATAAATCCTATTGACATCAGAAAAACTGTGTTATACAATATGCATATATCGAACGGGTTCGGTATAAAATTATTAAACAATGTGCTTAAAAACATGATTTCCTTCGAAATAATTACGACTTTTATCCGGTTGTGGTTAATAAAAAGGAAATATTTCAGCAAGAAAATCGAACCGGTTCGACACGGAACAATATCGTTTATCAAAAGGCCAATTGATGAAACAAAAACACCACACAAGAAAAGAGGGAAAGTATGAAAAAGAAAATTATAAGCATGATACTTGCATCAGTAATGGTATTCACGACTCTTTGCGGATGCGGAAGCAGTCAGGGACAGGATACAGGAAGTGGAGAAACTGCAGTAGCAGCAAATGAAGATGCATCCGGACAGGCATCCTCTGATGAGCAGATCGTTCTTTCTGTGTCAGTAATGGCGAATGAAGAAGAAAAGAAAATTTTTGAAAATGCGATCGACAGATTTGAGACAAGTCATCCTAACTGTAAGGTAGATGCAAGCTATACGTCCGGAAGTACATGGGGTGAATACTGTGATAAGCTTCTGATCCAGATCGGATCCGGTGAAGCGCCGGATGTTATCCATGTAGCGATTGAAGGAACCCAGATGCTTGTTAAAAATAATGTGTTACTGCCACTGGATGATCTGATTGCGGCTGATCCTGACGGACAGGCTATGATGGATGATTTTGTGACTTCAACAACAGATGTATTTACGATCGGTGGAAACTTATATGAACTTCCTACAGACTGTAATGATGCTGTTATGCATGTAAATACAAAGATGTTTGAAGAAGCTGGAATTGAAATTCCCTATGACGGATGGACCTGGGAAGAGTTCAGAAGTATTGCAAAGCAGCTGACAACCGGTGAAGGAGATTCCAAGGTATATGGTTTTGCTACCTCTCTGTCTCCGGCATGGCTCGCAGGCTGGTTTATGTCAAATGGAAGGGATTACATTAATGATGACTGGACCGATTCCAACCTTTCTGATCCTAAGGCAATAGAAACCGTTGAATTCCTTAACAGCCTTGTCAATGAAGATAAGAGTATGCCGGTTCCGGAAACAACAACAGATGCAACCAGTCTCTTTGCAGCAGGACGTGTTGCCATGATCGCAACAGGAATCTGGCCGTTCCCCAGCTACAAGGCAAATGGATTTGAAGATGTAGATGTTGTGCCCATGCCGACAAACAGCGATGATGCCAAAGTTGGATTTGGTGTAGGCGGTGTAGGAATTTACAGTAAATCTGAACATCCACAGGAAGCATATGAATTAATGAAAGAGCTGACTTCAGTAGAAACAGGAAAGGAAAAGTGCGCAAGCGGTACCTGTGTTCCTGTAAGATATTCCTTAAGTGAGGATGAAGGTTACTTATCCCAGTGTCCGAATGCAAAGCTGTTCTTTGAATCCCTGGAAGGCGGCAAGGCACTTCCTTCTCCGATGAATTATTCTGACCTGGAAAGAATCACCAACTCCATGTTCAGTGCAGTATTCTCAGGAGCAAGTTCTGTTCAGGATGCAGTGACAAATGCAGATACAGAACTGAAACAGTCATTTGCAGATCTGAAGTAATATAACAGTTTGACTCTGAGGGATTTTTCCTGGCATGTTCTGGGGAAATCCCTCAGGACAGAGTCAGGGTGGGAATGGAAGAGGAACCTTATGAAAAATAAAAAAGAAAATCTGACAGGATATTTGTTTATACTTCCTGCAATTATTTTGTTTCTGGTTTTTGTTTTGATCCCTGTCATAGCGATGGTGTGTCTGGGATTTACAAAATATAATCTGTTTTCGGCTCCGCAATGGACAGGATTTTCGAATTTTGCCAAGATATTTACAGATGGCAGACTTTGGACGGTTACAAAAAATACGATCTTTCTGGCCTTTTTCTCTGTGATCCTGAATATCGTAGTGGGATTATTTCTGGCATTGCTGATCGCCAACAAAAAGAGCCCGGTATTTAACTATCTGGTAAGACTGTTTTATTTCTTTCCACTGATCGTTGCACCGGTATATATCGCAGTTATCTGGTCAAATATCCTGTCTGCAGATGGCGGACTGCTTAACTATTATATTCAGAAGATTGGATTTGAAGCTGTGGGATGGCTGACCGACCGGAAGGTGGCATTAAAAACAATTATTGGAATTGAAGTATGGAGACTGACCGGATTTGCCATGCTGACTTTCATAGCCGGGATCAAGAATATATCAAAAGACTATTTTGAAGCAGCTTCGCTGGATGGAGCCGGGGTGATACAGACAGCCTTTTATATTACAATACCGCAGTTAACACCGACGATTCTGCTGAACCTGATCATGTATGTGATCACAGAGTTAAAAACCTTTGATATTCCGATGCTTATGACAAAGGGAGAACCGATGGACGGCACACGTACCATTGCAATGTATATTTATGAAATCGCTTTTCAGAAACAGGATATGGGATATGCATGTGCGATATCACTGTTTTTTGTAATTGGTATCATGATACTTACATGTGTTCAGTTCATGACAAGTAACAGGTGGGTGCATTATGACTAAATTCAAAAGAAAAATATCTAACTTCGTGATTTCGTTCCTGGTACTGGTGGGCGGTATCATTGTGTTTATTCCGTTTATGTATATGTTTTCCTCTTCCATGCGTACACCGGCAGAGGCATTCAAGCTGCCGCCGGCTATCTTGCCGGAACGCTTCATGATTGAAAACTATGTCCAGCTGTTCAGGTCGGACCTGCCATTTGCCGGGATGTTCCTGAACAGTGCGATTGTTACCGGCGTCACGATCGCAGCGCAGATTATTATCTGCTCTATGGCAGCCTATGCATTTGCAAAGATCAAGTTTGCAGGCAGTAATTTCTGGTTTATGGCATTTCTGATGTCGATGATGATTCCGGTGCAGGCAACGATCATTCCCGTCTATATTATGATGAGTAAGCTGAATCTGATTAATACATTAAGCTCTATTATTCTGATTTCTGTGTTTAATGCATTCGGAATATTTCTGATGAGACAGTCAATCGCTTCTGTTCCGGATGCAATCATTGAGGCGGCTAAGATTGATGGAGCCGGTCATTTCAGAACGTGCTGGCAGATCGTGATCCCAATGGTGAAAAGTACGATTGTTACACTGATCATTCTGAATTTTAATTCCATATGGAATGATTACTTTATTCCCTATGTATTTGTAAGCAAATGGGAAAAGATGACAGTACCGCTGGGTGTGGCGGCAATGAAGGGTTATATGGGATCCGGTAATAAATCTGTGGTACTTGCCGGGGTAACAGTAGCGTTGCTGCCTATTTTAGTTGTATTTCTGATAGGACAAAAATATATCGTTGAAGGATTGACATCATCTTCGGTGAAGGGTTAGGTGAAAAATATGTATACAAACACGATAAATCTGTGGGAAGGCAGAGAAGATGTGACATTAACTTCCTATTGCATGGAAAAGAACGATGAAATTATCGGATGTGACCGGAGACCTGCTGTAATTATCCTGCCGGGTGGCGGATATGCGGGATTTACGGAAAGAGAAGGAGAGGCGGTAGCACTTCGCTTTATGGCAGCTGGTTATCAGTCCTTTGTGCTTCATTATTCTGTCTGTGAAAAAGCTGCATTTCCCGGGGCACTTTATGATCTGGCACAGGCAATGTGCTTTCTTCATCAGAATGCAGAAAGGCTGTGTATCAATGAGAAAAGGATTGTTGTGTGCGGATTTTCCGCAGGCGGAAATCTTGCTGCATCACTTGGCGTGATGTGGAATCAGGAATTTGTGAGGGAAAAGTTTCAGGTACCTGCGGAGTGGCTGAAGCCTGCAGCAATGATTCTTGGATATGCGGTTTTGAATTTTGGTTTTACATCTCGTGGTCCCTTATCCGGAGAACAGGAAGAAATGATGCAGAATTGTAATAGATATATAACGGGAAAGGAGCAGCCGGAAAAAGAGGACTTTGATAAAATAAATCTTTTGCGTTTTGTTTCAGAGGATACACCGCCTGCATTCCTATTTCATTTGTGCGCAGATCCTATAGTCCCGGTAGATAATACTTTGCAGTTTGCAAGTCGTCTGGCTGCGTTTGATATACCTTTTGCCTTGGAAATAGGAGAAGATGCATGGCATGGTGTCTCATCCTTAAAAGCAGAAGATGCGAACATTGGTTTTTTTAAGAGTGAATATGCAGGGTGGTTTGACAGAGCAATCTGTTGGTTAAAGAAAAAATT
>ENA-ORTY01001395-ORTY01001395.1-human-gut-metagenome-genome-assembly--contig:-NODE-1395-length-26957-cov-4.806855_pt1 | contig 26957 bp, 22 predicted proteins | sample MGYA00241917_ERZ509198 | MGnify/ENA primary metagenome ERZ509198 (study PRJEB26280, sample SAMEA2338857) | human gut metagenome | biome: human gut; feature: human-associated habitat; material: faeces...
AAACAGATAGTCCACCCGGGCATTGTGGTCGGCAATGCTGATGCCCCGCATATTGGCGTAGTCCCCGTGGATGTTCCGGCCGCAGCGTTCCACGGAAATCAGCAGCGTGGGGTGCAGTTCTTCCAGAATGGCGGCATAGTCCTGCTCCGTCATGGTCAGGTCGGCATAGACGATGCCGATGCCCTCGCTGGTAAAAAAGTCCCGGCAGAAGTCGTCAGTGATGATGACCGGGGAAAACCCCAGCCGTTTCAGCGCCCGGGCCAGAAACATGGCGCCCGGAGGGCCGTCGGTCTCTCCGGCACCGGCCACATAAAATCCGGTGGTGAGCAGGACTGTCCCCCGGGGTGCATCCAGAATGCACTGGGCGGCCTCCCGGCAGAAGTCCGGCGGACAGTGTTTCCGCAGCACCTCCATGCCCCGTTGGGAATGGAGGAGAATGATGTCTTCAATGGTTTGCAGCATGGCAGGTCAGCGCTCCTTTACGATTTCTGCAAGGGGAGCAATCTGGATTCCCTCCGATTCCAGGGCGGCACGAATCTTCTGCACGAATGCCAGCGCTTTGGGGCTGTCTCCGTGGACGCAGACGGAATCGGCCCGGATGGGAATCTCCCGTCCGGTGACGGCAGTGACCACGCCCTCCCGAATCATCCGAATGACCCGGGCCACGGCAGCATCTTCGTCGGTGATCATGGCACCGGGTTTTCCCCGGGCCACCAGGCTGCCGTCCTCCTCATAGGCTCGGTCGGCAAACACTTCCCGGGCGTAGGGCAGGCCGATTTTCTCCGCGGCGGAGAGCAGCTTGCTGCCGCTCAGTCCCAACAGGATCAAAGAGGGGGCGATTTCCGCAATGCCTTCACAGATGGCCAGGGCAAGGCTCTCGTCTTTCCCAGCCGTATTGTACAGCGCGCCGTGGGGTTTGACATGCTGCAGGGGCAGACTGTTTGCCTGGCAGAACGCCTGCAGCGCGCCGATCTGATACTGTACCATGGCTTTGACTTCCCGGGGCGGAATCCGCATTTCCCGGCGGCCGAATCCCTGCAGGTCCGGATAGCCGGGGTGGGCGCCGACCGCTACGGCGCTGGCTTTGGCGGCGGCCACCGTGGCGGACATCACTGCCGGGTCAGAGGCATGGAATCCGCAGGCCACATTGGCCGAAGAAATATAGGGCAGGACCTGGCTGTCCAGACCCAGAGTATAGGCGCCGAAACTTTCTCCCAGGTCGCAATTCAAGTCGATTCGATCCATTTCTCAGCCTTTCAGTTCCACATTTTTCACATCGGTAATGAGCATGTGCCCCGGTGCATGGGTGATGACGAAGGGGGGCTTGGAGGCCATGACGGCACTCTGGGGCGTGACGCCACAGGCCCAAAACACTGGCACTTCGCCGGGATACAGGGGAACGGGATCCCCAAAATCCGTCTTTTGCAGGTCATGAATACCGATGGCAGCCGGATCGCCGATGTGTACCGGCGCACCATGGACTGCCGGAATGGCAGCGGTGACGGTGACGGCTTTGACCACCTGCTGTGCCGGGATGGGGCGCATAGAGACCACCATGTTTCCGTGGAATGCGCCGGCCGGCTCGCAGGGCAGGTCGGTGATATACATAGGCACATTGCATCCCAGGGTGTTGTGGCGCATTTCAATGCCTGCCTCAATCAGTTCCGACTCAAAGGAAAAGCTGCATCCGATGAGGAAACTCACCAGATCTTCTCTCCAGAGGTGGCTGACATCCGTATACTCTCCCGTCAGTTCCCCGTTCTCATAGACCCGATAGCGGGGAATATCCCGGGCAATATCTGCGCCGGGGGCGATTTTTTTCAGGGTTCGGCTGCCCATGTCACTGACTTCCAGAATGGGACAGGGCTTGGGGTTGCGCTGGGCAAAGAGCAGGAAATCATACGCCTGCTCCCGGGGCAGCACCACCAGATTGGCTTGGGCATATCCGGGGCACATACCGGAGGTGGGGGTAGTGATTTGTCCATCCCGGATCAGTGCCCGCGCCTGGGCGGGGGTCATTTGTGAGGGGAAGTCCACGATACAGCGCTCCTTTTACCATTTTTTCGGGCAGAACCCGGTTTTGCGGGCCAGTTTCCGCAGATGTTTTTCATGCTGACGGTACAGGCGGTTGGCCTGGGCGGGGGTGATGAACCGGAACCGGATCTCTGCCCCGGCGCTGCACTGGGCCAACAGGGGAAGGTCCGGTGTGATTACGGCGCCCAGTTTGGCATATCCCCCAGTGGTCTGCCGGTCGGCCATGAGCACAATGGGCTGACCGGAGGCAGGAACCTGGATGGCGCCGAATACCGTGGCATCGGAGATAATATCCACGCCCTGCTCTGCTGTCACGGCGGGGCCGGACAGGCGGATGCCCATTCGGTCAGAATCCGGCAGCATGGTGTAGATCCCGGCGATGAACTGGTCCAGTGCCTGCTGCGAGAACAGATGATCCTGAGGGCCGGGGACCACCCGCAGCTCTATCGGAGAGCCGTAGACCGGCGGGGACAGATGTTTCCGGTAGTGATTGTCCAGAAAAGTGCCGGTGACGGACAGGGGAAGTTCGTCGCCATAGGCCAGTTTCCGGCCCTGGAATCCGCCGAGACCACATTTCAGATTGGTGGAGCGGCTGCCCATGACAAGGGGAACATCGATGCCGCCGGCTACGGCCAGATAGGCATACCGTCCGTTTTGGGCCGCGCCGCAGACCAGTCTGTCCCCGGCTTTCACTTCCACGGCCCGATAACGGGGGACAGGGGCTCCGTTGAGGGTGGAGGCCATGTCTGCCCCGGTGAGTGCAAAATAGGTTTTTCGGTCAAAGACCACGGTTGCCCCCAGATAGGCCATTTCCAGTCCGGCCAGTTCCGGGGAATTGTTTACCAACAGGTTGGCAATGCGAAAGGCATCCGGGTCCATCGGACCGGACACGGAAAAACCGGCGGCCTGATGCCCGAATCGGCCCAGATCCTGCACGGTGGTCAGCAGACCCGGCTGTAACAGATGCAGTCCCATCTTACGCCTCCTCTAACAGGATATGCCGGTAGCAGCCTGCGGCCACATCCCGTTCCAGCGCCCGGTATTCTTCCGGAGTCACCGGGGAAAAGCGGATGTAGTCTCCTGCGCGATACAGGATGGCAGGCTCCCGGCAAGGGTCGTAGGGACGCACCGGTGTGCGGCCGATGAGCTGCCACCCGCCGGGGGAATCCAGAGGATAGACGCCGGTCTGCTCTCCGCCGATGCCTACGCTCCCGGCGGGAATTTTGGTGCGGGGTGTGGTGAGCCGGGGCGTGATAAGCCGATGGTCCAGTCCGCCCAGATAGGAAAAACCGGGGAGAAACCCCAGCATATAGATCAGATAGTCCCGGTCGGAATGGCACTGGACGACTTCCTGCTCCGTCAGACCGCTGTGCCGTGCCACAAAGGGCAAATCCGGCCCCATCTCTCCACCGTAGCAAACCGGGAGCACATGGATACGCCGGACTCCGGCAGCACCGTCCTGTCCATCGGGGAGCAGGCGGCGCAGCTGCCGCACCAGTTTGTCGTAGGTGGTCAGGCAGGGGTCGTACACCACGGCGACTGTACAGAAAGTGGGGATCAGTTCCCGAATTCCCCGGAGACCGGCCCGCTCGACCCGGCCGGTAAAGCGGGCGGCCCGGCGGTTCACTGCCGGGTCAATCTCTTCGCCGAACTGCACCACAAGGGCGCCGTCTCCGGCGGGGAAAAACTGGGGGTCTGTTTTGCCGGATTGCATGGGGTTCCCGGCAATGCTCACAGGCACTCGATGCCGCAGTAGTCCAGATATTCCTGGATCACGGCGTGCTGCAGAGCCTTTGCCAGTTCCGGCGCTTTGCCGCCTACCGGCTGGCCTTCAAAGGTGTGGGCAAAGGAGCAGAAGTTGGAGGAGGCGGTCACCAGAATCTCGTCAGCGCTGCGCAGTTCATCCAGGGTGAAGGGATTTTCGTCCACGGGGATGCACAGCTGCTTGCAAGCCTTGATCAGATGTGCCTTGGCGATGCCGGGCAGAATGTAGCAGTCATTGGGATGGGTTTTGAGGATGCCGTTTTTCAGAATGGACACATTGGAGTGAGAGCATTCGGTGACGATCTCGCCCCGATGGAACACGCTCTCATCGCAGCCTTCCTCTTCGGCATGCTGGGCGGCCATCACATTGGGCATCAGGTTCAAGGTCTTGATGTTGCAGAACAGATACCGACGGTCTTCCATACTGGTCAGTTTCATGGGCTTGCTGAAGTCCCGGAAGGTTTTGGGGGAGACAAATGCCCAGAAATTGGCTTTTACCCCCTTGGGGAAGATGTGGTTCCGGGGGGCGGTACCGCGGGTGACCTGGAAATAGACGGTGCTGTGGCGGTTATCGACTCTGGAAACCAGGTCGTTCAGAATATCTTTGATCTCCTGCTTGGTGTGGGGCATTTCGATGCTCACCAGACCGGCGGAGTTGAACAGACGGTCCACATGCTCATCCAGCAGATAGATGCGGCCGTTGGAGGAGGCAGTGGCCTCATACACGCCGTCGCCGAAATAGCAGACCCGGTCGTTCATGGGGACGGTCAGTTCTTCCGGGGCACCGATGGTACCGTTGTAATATGCAATGGATTTCATGATAGTTCTCCTTTATCAGTCATAATGGATCTCAATGGAGCGGGCGGGGCAGCACCTCGCCCGGTCGCATAATTTTAGTATATTTTATATGGAGTGTCAACTCTTCCGGCGCAGGACCATAAAGAAATCCGGAAAGGCCGGGCGCAAGGAAAAATATTTAGATGAGAGGGCGAAAAAACGGCGATTTACAATCCTTGGAGAATTTACGATGGCTTTACATGGCCGGGGCGGCAAACTTTACATTCGACAGGTATACTCTAAGCGTGACCTGATGAAGGCAACGAAATTGAAAAATGAAATGAAACGGAGAATGGAAAATGAAAAAACTGATCGCAGGCGTATTGACCATGGCTTTGGGTCTGTCCCTGGCTGCATGTGGCGGCAATGGGGACAAGGATGCAGAGACGACTCCCGAAGTATCTGCGCAGCCGGAAACCACCCTGTCCGGCACAGTGACTACCAACGGCTCCACTTCCATGGAGAAGGTGATCCTGACTCTGGCCGAGCAGTTCGGCATTGATAACCCGGATGTGAAAGTTTCCTATGACCCCACTGGCTCCGGTGCCGGTGTGGAGGCTGCCAAGACCGGAACGGCTGACATTGGTCTGGCCTCCCGCGGTCTGAAGGACGAGGAGAAGGCAGACGGCCTGAAAGAAACTGTGGTGGCTCTGGACGGCATCGCCGTGATCGTCAACAGCGAGAGTGCTGTGGAAGACCTGAGCATGGAGCAGATCGCAAAGATCTTCACCGGCGAGATCACCAACTGGTCCGAAGTTGGCGGCGCTGACAGCGAGATCGCCTGCATCGGCCGTGAGGGCGGCTCCGGCACCCGCGATGGCTTTGAGTCCATCACCGGCACCGAGGACAGCTGCGTGCTGGCACAGGAACTGACTTCCACCGGCGCTGTCATTGAGGCAGTGAAGAACAATCCCCAGGCCATCGGCTATGCATCTCTGTCCGCAGTGGAAGGCAAAGAGGGCATCAAGGCTGTGACTGTGGGCGGTGTTTCCTGCACGGAAGAGACGGTTCTGGACGGCAGCTACGCCATTCAGCGTCCCTTTGTGTTCGTGACCAAAGAAGGTGCAGAACTGAGCACCGCCGGACAGGCATTCTTTGACTGGGCACTGTCTGCAGATGCAGCAGATCTGATCCGCACGGCCGGCGCAGTGCCTGTGGCCTAAGCCCCGGATAGAATAAACAACCGGACATTCCCCCGAACCCGTATGGGGTCAGGGGAATGTTCTCTGTCTGGACGACCGGGCTGAGGAGTGCTTGGCGGTGGTGCGGAGTAGTGGATGATGAAAAGGGAAGGAATCTATTTATGGAAAAAGAAATGTACATGAGTGCAAAGACAGAACCGGTACAGGAGCCGGGACAGAGCAGTCCCGGACCGTGGAGCCGGCTGAAAGATCGGCTGGGCCTGCACACCAAACGGGAAGTGCTGGAATTCAGTGTGAATCTGCTGTTTTTGCTGTGCGGATTTACGGCAGTGGCCTGTGTGCTGCTGATCTGTATTTACCTGATTGCCGCCGGACTGCCGGCCATTGCAGAGATCGGCCTGAAAGACTTTCTGTTCGGCACGACCTGGGCGGGGCGTCAGGGACAGTTTGGAATCCTGCCCTTTATTCTTACCTCTGTGGCCGGAACTGCGGGAGCTGTGCTGATCGGCGTTCCGGTGGGCATTTTGACGGCAATGTTCCTGGCAAAGGTTGCGCCGCCCAAGGTGTCTGCCGTCATCCATTCGGCGGTGGAACTGCTCGCAGGAATCCCCTCCATCGTCTATGGACTGGTGGGTATGATCGTTCTGGTGCCGTCCATTCAGCGGGCGTTCGGCCTTTCTTCCGGCGCCTGCCTGTTGGCCGCCATTGTGGTGCTGGCCATTATGATTCTGCCGTCTATCGTGAATGTGGCAGAGACTTCCCTGCGGGCGGTGCCGAAAGAATATGAAGAGGCCAGTCTGGCACTGGGGGCAACCCAAATGGAGACCATTTTTCGGGTCAGCCTGCCGGCAGCACGCTCCGGCGTGGCCACGGCTGTGGTGCTGGGTGTGGGACGCGCAATCGGAGAGGCAATGGCAATTATCATGGTATCCGGGAATGTGCCCAATATGCCGGACAGCATGTTTGCCCCGGTACGGTTTTTGACCACTGCCATTGCATCGGAAATGTCCTATGCCAGCGTGGGCTCTCTGTGGCAGAATGCCCTGTACTCTGTAGGACTGGTGCTGTTCCTGTTTATCATGCTGATTAATGTGTTTTTGAATCTGTTTATCAAAAACCGGAAGGAGGGCTGACATGGAGCATCTTGGTTTTCGGCGTAAAGCCTACGACAGGACGATGAAAGGACTGCTGTATCTGTGCGGCGGTCTGGTGTGCGCCCTGCTGGTGTTTTTGATCGGTTACATTTTTTATCGGGGTCTGCCTCATATTTCCTGGCAGCTGCTGAGCACACAGTCCAGTATGCTCCAGGGGACCATCGGGATTCTGCCCCACATTGTCAGCACACTGTATATCATTCTGGTGGCAATGGTGATTGTTCTGCCTTTGGGGGTTGGAGCGGCCATTTATCTGACGGAATATGCTACCAACCGCAAACTTGTGGGAATCATTGAGTTTGCCACAGAAACGCTGACCGGAATTCCCTCTATCATTTTCGGCTTGGTGGGAATGATGATCTTTGTGCAGATGATGGGTCTGGGTGCCGGTGTTCTGGCAGGCTCCCTGACGCTGGTGGTGATGATTCTGCCCACCATTATCCGTACGACCCAGGAATCTCTGAAAACCGTTCCCCAGTCTTACCGGGAGGGCGCATTGGGACTGGGTGCCGGAAAATGGCGGATGGTGCGCACGGTTGTTTTGCCGAATGCAGTGGACGGGATTGTGACCGGCTGCATTTTGGCGGTGGGACGCATTGTGGGCGAATCGGCGGCTCTGCTGTTTACCGCCGGGTTTGGTACGGTGCTGTACAATTTCGGTGAGGCACTGCACAATTCCTCCGCGACGCTGACCGTGGCACTGTATCTGTATGCCAACGAGCGGGGCGAGACGGATATCGCCTTTGCCATTGCGGCGATTTTGATGGTGTTGACGTTGCTGATCAATTTGTCCGCCAACTTTTTGGGAAAGAGAATGAAGAAGAAGGGAGTTTCCGCGGAATGAATGCAATTTTGAAAACGGAAAAGCTGAACCTGTGGTACGGCAGTCATCAGGCACTGAAAGAGGTGGAACTGGAAATGCCGGAGCATCAGGTGACAGCGCTGATTGGGCCTTCCGGATGCGGAAAATCCACATTTCTCAAAACGCTGAACCGGATGAACGATTTGATTCCCGATGTGCGAATCGAAGGGAAGGTGCTCTACCGGGAGAAAGATATTTTTGCCCCGGATGTGGATGTGACCTGGCTGCGGCGGCAGGTGGGAATGGTGTTTCAGAAACCCAATCCCTTCCCCATGTCGATCTACGACAATATCGCCTATGGCCCCCGGACACACGGCATCAAGGGCCGTAAGGAACTGGATGAAATTGTGGAGCGGTCTCTGCGGGGCGCCGCGATTTGGGATGAAGTGAAAGACCGTCTGAAAAAGTCTGCGCTGGGTCTGTCCGGCGGACAGCAGCAGCGAATCTGCATTGCCCGGGCGTTGGCTGTGGAGCCGGATGTGCTGCTGATGGACGAGGCGACTTCTGCACTGGACCCGATCTCCACCTCTAAAATTGAGGATCTGATCGAAGATCTGAAAAAGGAGTATACCATTGTAATCGTGACCCATAATATGCAGCAGGCGACCCGTATTTCTGACCGATGCGCCTTTTTCCTTCACGGGGAACTGGTGGAATCCGGGCCCACGGAGCAGCTGTTCTCTGTGCCGAAAGATAAACGGACGGAGGACTATATTACGGGACGATTTGGCTGAAAAGGAGGCGCGGCATGAGAAAAACATTCGATGCAGAACTGATGGATCTGGGCAACGAACTGACGGAAATGGCTGCCACGGCCCAGGATGCCATTGACCTGGTCACCTCCTCTCTGTCCAAAGGAGAGGATCGGGGCGCGAAGGCAGCCATTACCCTGACAGCATCCATGGATCAGATGGAAAAAGACATCGAAAACCACTGTATGTCCCTGCTGATGCGCCAGCAGCCGGTGGCACGGGATCTGCGCACGATCTCTGCGGCGCTGAAAATGGTGACGGATTTGCAGAGAATCGGCGACCAGGCCATGAATATTGCAGAAATTTCCCTGCTGATGGCAGGGGACGGCTGCCGGACGGAAGTGCCGGAGGATATCGTGACCATGAGCCGTCAGGCGGGCATGATGGTCCGCCGGGCCATCGGCGCCTATGCCGAGCGGGACGCCACCACAGCCCGGGCCGTGATGGATTTGGACGACGTGGTGGACGGACTGTTCCTGAAAGTGAAGTCCGAGCTGACGGAACGCATTGCCAATCGGGAAGACCATTCTGACCGGGCGGTGGACTTGATTATCATTGCAAAGTATCTGGAACGGGTCGCTGACCATGCGGTGAATATTGCACAGTGGGCAATTTTTTGCGTGACCGGAGAACTTTGAACCTCCCATCAAAACACACAGCGGCGCACCAATCTGGTGCGCCGCTGTGTGTTTTTGCTGCGTTAAAATTCCGGTTTGATCTGCCGGGAGAAGAGTTTATTCAGTGTCTGTGCAGGATCTGCGTTGTGGTACAGCATATCATACACAGCCCGGGTGATGGGCAGTTCCACATGGTGCTGGTCTGCCAAACGGATCATGGCCTCAGTGGTATAGTAGCCTTCCGCCAGCTGGTCGAAGTGTTTTCCCTGGACAAACAGCTCTCCGAACTTCCGGTTATGGCTGTGTTCGCTGAACAGGGTTGCCTCATAGTCCCCCAGGTGGCACAGACCGTAGGCCGACATCTCGTTGCCGCCCATGGCGGCGATGAGTTTCCCCACTTCGTAGGTGCCCCGGCTCATCAGCGGGCCTTTCATCTGGGTTTTGCCCATGCCGTCCAGCATACCGGCGGCAATGCCCATAACATTTTTCGCGGCGCCGCCAATCTCATTGCCGATCAGATCCGTACCGTAGTAGAACCGGATCAGATCCGAGGAGAAAGAGTCCACCAGGAACCGCTTGGTTTCTTCGTCGGCGGAATCAATGACCATACAGGTGGGCACGCCCCGATACAGCGTCTGCACATGGCCCGGCCCCAGCCAGACGGCCACTTTGTTGCTGGGGTCCAGATTGTCCCCGGCAACCTGGCTGAGCCGGCGGCCGGTGGAGATCTCGATGCCTTTCATGCACAGGATGAAAATCTTGTTTCTCAGTTCGTAAGGTTTCAGCTCGTCCATGACCTTCTGCAGTCCCTGAGAGTTGACAGAGATGACGATTACCTCAGCCTCCCGGACGCAGTCCAGGTCGTTGGTCAGGGCGATGGATTCCGGCAGACGGAGAAAATCGTTGGTGCGGTCCTGCATGAACCGCTGCATATGGGCAGAGCCGGCACGACCGTACAGGGTGACCTGATTGCCGATCGAGTCCAGATACCAGGTGATGGTGGAACCCCAGCGGCCGCAGCCGATCACAGTTACTTTCATGAGAATGCTCCTTTGTTTTTACATAGTTGCCCGAATTATATCACGGTTTCTATGGAAAGTGAATACTTTTTCCACGGAAATGAAAGGAGATTGGTAGAATTGTGAGTGGAATTTTCCGGGGGAGTGTGGTAGGATAGTAGGCGAGTTCTTTGGAGCGGGGGAAAGAGTCCGCTCCGAAAAAAGAAAAAGAGGAGAGAGAACTTTGGAAAAGCTATTCAAACTCAAGGAAAACGGGACCACCGTGAAAACGGAGATCCTGGCGGGTTTGACCACGTTCATGACGATGGCATACATCATCGCCCTGAACCCCAACCTGCTCACCGGCTTTGATGTGGGTTCTGCCCTGTGGAACGGTGTGTTCCTGGCAACCTGTATCGCCTCGGCCATTGCAATGTTCGTCATGGCCTTTGTGGCAAACAAGCCTTTTGCACTGGCCCCCGGCATGGGACTGAACAGTTTCTTTGCTGTGGTCGTCAGCAACATCGTGGTCCTGACGGGACTGACCTATCTGGAGGCATTCCAGGCCGCTTTGTGCCTGATCCTCATTGAGGGTTTGGTATTTGTGATCCTGTCCTTCTTCAGCGTGCGGGAGAAGATCGTGGAGTCCATCCCTCTGGGTGTGCGGGCCGGTATTGCACCTGCCATCGGCCTGATGCTGATGAACATTGGTCTGGGTTCCAATGTGGGCGTTTACACCGAAAACGGCGGCCCCTTCTTCGTCATGCGGGACTTCTTCGGCGCACTGACGCCCTCCATCATCCAGGGCAGCATGGGCTCCGGCTACTCTGAAATGGTTCTGACCGTTGTGACCATGTTCATCGGTCTGTTTGTGATCGCAGTGCTGGCAAAGCGCGGCAATCGCGGCGCAGTGCTGCTGGGCATGCTGGTGGCCAGCGTGATCTACTGGGCCGGGGAAATGATCTTCCTGGGCAACAACCCCTTTGCCTCCCTGGCAAATGCCTCTTTCGTGCCCGCTTTCGGTGACATGGCAGAGACAACGCTGTTTAAGTTTGACTTTGCAAGCCTGATGGATGTGGGCCTGTTCACGGTGATCACTCTGGTCATCACCTTCTGCTTGATCGATATGTTTGATACCATTGGCACTCTGGTGGGCACAGCCTCCCGTGCCGGTATGCTGGATAAAGACGGCAAAATGCCCAAGATGAAAGAGGCTCTGATGGCTGACGCAGTGGGCACCGTTGCCGGCGCCTGCCTGGGTACTTCCACGGTCACCACTTTTGTGGAGTCTGCCTCCGGCGTGGAGGCCGGCGGCCGCACCGGTCTGACGGCACTGACCACCGGTATCCTGTTCCTGGCCTGCGTGTTCCTGGCACCTATCGCTGCCATCATTCCTGCAGCAGCCACTTCTTCCGCTCTGATTTATGTGGGCGTGCTGATGATCAGCAACCTGAAGAATGTGGACTTTTCTGATCTGGGTCAGGCCCTGCCCGTGGCACTGATGCTCATCTCCATGCCCATTTCCGGCTCTATCGGCCACGGCATCGGTCTGGGCATGATCGCTTACACCGTGCTGAATATGTTCACCGGTAAGGCAAAGGAAGTTTCTGTGGTGACTTATGTGATCTCCGCACTGTTCCTGGTGAAATTCTTCCTGGTTGCCTGAGTTTGACCAAAAAACTGCAAATGCGCCATATTCAGAAGAATATGGCGCATTTTTTTGCTCCGTTCCATTTTCCTTTGCCGATTCAAAATCTGAGTGTAAGAAAGCGGTCTGCATCGATGCAGGCCGCTTTTTGATATTTTACCAGGTGTTTACACCAGTCAGATTGTCGATTTCATACAGATTCGATAGAATCATTCTGTACCATATGCCAGAGAAGAAAAGGAGGAATCTGCTTTGCAATGCAAGAGGATCAGAAAATGGACGGCGTTGGCGCTCACATTTGCCACGCTGACATCGCAGATGGCTATGTCGGTTTCGGCAGAGGAACCATCGGCAGAGCAAAACAACTTGTGGCTGACGGAAATCTATCAAAACGATGTAAAAAGGACAGACACATATAAGAATGACTCTGATCACATGGAGTTTGTTGAAATTACGAACACCGGGACAGAGGACATTGACTTGAATGATGGTTACGGACTGTGGTATGAATATCCCGACGGCGAGAAACAGCTCACCGTGACCACCGTTGCAGGAGACAGCGAAACTGTCACGATCCCGGCGGGAAAATGCGCCGTGCTGTGGAATCAGCGGACAGACATCGAGGGTGCCGAGGGAATCAATTATGCCTCTGAGGCGCAGTTCCGGGAGGCCATGAATATTCCGGAGGAAGTACCGGTCTATAGAGTCAGCGGTCAGAAAGGGTTTGCAGAAAATGACCGTGGCTTTGCCATCAAAGACCAGGATGGCACGGTACTTTCCGCGTATCACTATAATGTCAAAACGGACGAGGTGACGGCAGATGGTCTGGCCGTGCATCTGAAAGTTCCGGCCAGTGGCAGCACCATGCTGGTCTGGCAGAAAAAGAAACTGACCAGTGCAGGGGTGGTATATGACGACCAGCTGAGCGGTCTGCGCCCCACCACGGTTCCCGATGCACAGCTTGAGGGGGTCTATATTACAGAGATTCGGCCCAATGATTCCAACCGGGATGCGGTATACGGCAGCGGCGCTAACGATTTGATGGAGTGCCTGGAGCTGACCAATACGACCGACAAAGAGGTGGATTTGAATCAGGAGTATGAACTGAGCTATCGAATCAAAGAGGGCAACTACAAAAAGCTGCCGCTGTATCACCTGGATGCAGGTACCGGCGATGCAGGCAGCAGCGAGGGATGCACGATTCCGGCTCACGGTACGGCGGTGCTCTGGTGTTACCGGGCAGGACATGGTCTGGTACAGGGAAAAGATTATACCACCTATCCCACCGAGGCAGAGTTCCGGGCAGAATATGAGATTCCTGATCATGTACCGGTGTATATTTTCATCGACCAGAACGGTTTGAGCAATGAGCTGCGGGGCATCGACCTGTATCATCTGGAAGATGATGGAAAACGGCTGGTGTCCAGATACTTCTGGGATGGGGACAGCGTCAAGGACAACCGGAGCGTGGATTTGAAAGTTTCTGCAAACGGACCGCTGATGGAGGTCTATGCGGCAAAAAGTGTGACCAATATGGGCACTGTTGCCCCCGGGCAGATCACATTTCCTAAAGATGACGGGACTGCGCCCAAGCTCACGCTTTCCACTGACCCTTACGATGCAAAGACGCTGGAAACATTGAAAAATGGTCTGGCTTATGGGGAAAGTCTGCGAATTCCGTACAATTACAGCGGAACGGCCGATTTACCGGTGACCCATGCGGAACTGTTCTGGAAGACCGACCGGATGGAAGAATATCAGGTCACGGATACGAAATCCTTTGCCATTTACAACAAATGGTATGCGTTCGTGCAGAATGGTGATCTGCAGGGGGCAGACTATGTGGACTACTATGTGCGGATGCATAATGCCTACCGATTCACCCAGACAGAAGTGCAGCGGGTACAGATTCATAAGGACAGTGAGCAGTCCGGCAGCCGCATCAGCATCAATGCAGCGGATGTGAGCGAGGGGGACTATTCCGGCACCATTCAGGTTTCTGCCAAGGATTTTGGCGGAAACGTTGAGCAGATCTTGCTGGACGGCAAACCGCTGGATACGCAGGCGGCTATGGAGCGGGGGGCCTACCTGGTCTTTGACTACACCGGGGTGGACAGCTATTTCAAAAATGGCGTGACCACCGGCGGAGATACGGAACAGGACGGAACCATTATCGGAACCTTTTCCAAATGCAGCACGATTCCCACAGATGGATGCCTGGCGATGCCGATCAATGGCCAGTATTTTGACTATCAAGAGGACGGTTCCGCTACCATTGAACTGACCATTCGTCCGGCTACCTACGGCTCCTGCTGGGAGGCATATACGGATGAAAACAACGAAGATTTCGTTGCCTCCAACCTGAAACTGGTGCTGCGGGACGGCACGGAAATCAGCCCCACGACCTGCAAAGGGGAGAACATCACGACCGGAGAAGTCCGTGATTTGGATGCTGCCGGCCCCATTAAGATTGGCGATACTGCAAATCAGTATATCTATGTCAAGATGACATTCCGCATCCCGGCAGAACAGGTGGACAAGACCGGTCTGACTGCGGCAGTGGATACCACCAAATTGACTGACGGAAAACACACCCTGACTGCCGGAGATGCAACTGCCACATTTACGGTCAACAACAGCGATCCCCAGCCGGTACCTCCTGCGGAACCGGAACTGAATGTGTCGCTCCGCGTGGACGAGGATGGGAATACCGTTACGGTAGATGCTGTGGACGGTGTGGAGTCTGTGTCTGTACGCAGAGCTGCCGAAGTGGAGAATATCACGGTGAAAGAAGGGGCAGGGGACAGCACATTTGGGGCTGCTGAGCAGACTGCCGGGGGCGTCACAAAGTCGGAAAACGGGGAATATCCTTATCAGATTCTGGAGATTCCGGTCACCGGCAGTGAGGAATACCTGCGCATTCAGCTGACTGCCGAGAGCAGCTACGGGAAACCGGTTCAGCTGTATGTACTGAAGGATGGAACTTGGGAACTGCTGTCTGTGGAGCGGGGAGAGGACAATGTGCTGACTGCGCTTTGCCCGGTGTCTGGCTGCGTCGAAGACGGCGCGGTACAGGTACTGATCCAGGCCCGCACAACAGCCAATACCCCGATGACCCAGGAGGATGCGTTCAAGACTTCTGTGGGCGATAACGCATCTTGGGACGGCAAGACCGTGACGGCAGAAAATCCCTATGCGGCCCCGGAGCAGTACGATTTCTCCATTGCCTGGTATACCGATACCCAGTATTATTCCGAGCGTTACAATCAGCATTATGCCGATATGGTCAGCTGGATCATTGAAAACCGGGAGAACATGAACATTCAGTATGTTCTGCATACCGGAGATATTGCCGATGAGTTCAACGAAGAATATCAGTTTGCCTATGCCCGCCAGCAGCAGGACCGTCTGCAGCAGGCCGGTATCCCCACCGGTGTGTTGGGCGGCAACCATGATGTGGCTCACGGAAACATGGTCTATGACCTGTACTGGAAATATTTCGGCGCCCAGTACTATCTGGATACTCCCTGGTACGGCGGTTCCTACCGCAATAATCTGGGACACTATGACATCATTGAGGCCGGCGGCGAGGAAATCCTCTTTATCGATATGAGTTGGGATATTTACACGCCTGAGATCGAATGGATCAACGCTGTTTTGGATGCCTACCCGGATACCCGCGCCATTATCACCACCCATGGCGGCATCAATGCATCGGCCAGTGAAAGCTATACCAGCCGCATCCTGCTGGATAGGGTCTGCAAAAATCATCCCCAGGTCATGGCCATTCTCAATGGTCACTTCCATGGCTCTTCCATCAACTTTGTGGAACTGACCAGTGATGCCGGAGAAAAGCACACGGTGTATCAAATCTGCACCGACTATCAGTCCGCCACGGAAGGCGGCAGCGGCTATATCAAAATGCTCTATTTTGACCTGGCCAATGATAAGATCTATATCAATTCCTACTCTCCCTCTGCACCGGATATGGGCGGTAAGGCAGATGTAAACTATTATGACAGCAAAGCGCTGCTGGATTATTCCGATGATAAAATGACTGAGGATGAGAAGGGAATCAGACGCTACACCGATTACGACATTGATGTGGTGGCACTGCCGGTGGAGTTTGACCGGGAGACAGAAAAGACGCTGACCGTATCCGAAATTGCAGTGACTGGACTGTACAGCGAGCAGCTGGCAGCCGGGGAAACCAACAATGCAATTCCCATGGAGCAGGCGGGCGGGCTCGCCTATGCTGTGCTGCTGGACGGTGATGGAACCCCGCTTGCCTACACCAATGTGGGGAAACTGACCGGAACGGACAGTGGGGAACCGATTTTGGGATATACCGTGACCTTTTCCCAGGGCGAGCATTTCCAGGTCGATGTGTACAACACCCAGGATTACACCACGCCCTCCGCGACCAATGTGACGACAGCAGTGGCACGGAACGATAAAACCGGACAGGTGGATACCACCGGTGATGGCCAGGTGAACTTCAAAGTCCGGGTGGAAGACGGTTATGAAATTGCGGAAATCAAAGCGGATCAGAATTACAAGAATCTCAAAGGACCGAAAGACACCGGTGTGGAGAATGTATATCGACTGACAAAAGTCACCGGCCCTGTGAATGTGACGATTACGGTACAGAAATCCGGTTCTGCAGAGCCGGGATATACTCCGGTGATCACAAGCGATGTCCGGGTGAAAGGGTATTATGACGATACCGGAACTCTGAACCTGGAACTTGCAGGACGGTACAATTCCGGCGCCATGAATTCTGACGGCGGCAGTTTGGAAATTGTCCAGTATAATTCCGGAAATGGGTATGCTTACGCAGTCAGCGGGGTCAAGGGAAAACTGATGGCCATCGATCTGAACGGAACGCTGGCAGGAGAAAAAGTGGTTGTGCTGCCTGGCACGGAGTATGATCTGAAAGAAATGCTGAAGGCACAGGATCAGGTTCCTGGGTTTGTATACGGGGATATGACTTCCGTGGCCATCTCTCCTGACGGAACCAAACTGGCTGCGGCATTGCAGCACGCAGAGTACGATAAAGCCGGCGTTGTCGCAGTCTTTACCTGCAATTCGGATGGCACGCTGACAGACCCGCAAATCATTTCTGTAGGGGTGCAGCCCGATATGGTGACCTTTGTGGAGGAAAACACCCTGCTCACTGCCGATGAGGGTGAACCGAGAAAAGGGTATGGTGAGGGCACCACAGACCCCGCCGGAACGGTTTCGATCGTGGACCTGAAAACGGGAACATCTGAGCAGGTCGGGTTTGAGCAGTTCAGCGCAGAGGAATTGATCTCCAAACAGATCATCGTAGGTGTGGCAGCGGGCAAGAATCTGGAGCCGAAGTACGACTTGGAGCCGGAATACATTGCCGTTTCCGGGAAAACAGCGTATGTTTCTCTGCAGGAGGCCAATGCCATTGCTGTACTGGATCTGGAAAGCAAAGCGTATACGGGCATTTACTCCTGCGGATATCAGGATTACGCAGCTGTGGCGGTGGATCTGATGGAAGATGGACAGTATGCACCGAAGACCTATGAAAATCTGGTGGGCGCCAGAATGCCCGATGGCATTGCCGTGGTGCGCATAGATGGCAAAGAGTATGTGCTCACGGCAAACGAGGGCGATGCCCGTGAGTGGGGAGAGTATACCAATGAATCCAAAGATGATTCTGTTACCGGAAAGAAGATCCGTGTGCTGAATCCCGAATTCTGTGCAGGACTGCCTGAGGGAAAGAAGGTACTGTTTGGTGGACGCTCCTTTACCGTGTTTGAAGTGACAGACGGCGGTCTGCGGGAAGTTTATGACAGCAGAGAGGACTTTGAGCGCATCAGTGCTGAGAAACTTGCCCCATACTTCAACTGCTCCAATGATGATGTGGAAATAGACAGCCGCAGCGCGAAAAAAGGCCCTGAACCGGAGACGATCACCGTGGGTCAGGTAGGGAACAAAAAGTATGCGTTCATTGCGTTGGAACGGGTCGGCGGCATAATGGTCTATGACATTACAGCGCCTGCAAATACAACATTTGTCAACTACATCAATTCTCGGGAGTTTGAGGCGGCAATCCAGGGGGATGTGTCCCCTGAGGGACTGTGTTTTGTTCCTGCCGGAAAGAACGGCAATACCTTCCTGTTGGCGGCCCACGAAGTATCCGGCACGCTGGCAGTGTATGACCTGACAGAGAAACAGACCGGTGGGGAAAGCGGTGGTTCCACGACCGGAGGAACATCTGCCATCACATATCCCGTTATTGTGGACCGCGTGGAGAATGGTTCTGTAACTGTGACGCCGAAGAGTGGAGAGCAGGGAAGAAAGATCACCGTTACCGTCAAAGGGAACGAGGGATACGAACTGCATCAGCTGACGGTTACAGATAGAAATGGTGCGGAGGTAACGGTTACCAAAGTAGAGCCAGGCAAGTATACCTTTACCATGCCTGCCTCCAAGGTGACGGTCACAGCCGTGTTTGCCCGGTATACAGCGACGGAAGGATTCCAGGATGTTCCGGAAAATGCCTATTATTCTGAGGCAGTGGAATGGGCAGTGAAGAACGGTATCACCAGCGGCACAACGGACACGACATTTAGTCCGGATGCCAGCTGCACCCGTGCCCAGGCCGTGACATTCCTGTGGCGTGCAGCCGGAAGTCCCGCCCCGAAAAATACCGAGATGCCGTTCCGTGATGTGGCACAGGGCAGCTATTACTACAATGCTGTACTGTGGGCCATGGAACAGGGAATCACAGCCGGTACGACAGACACGACATTCTCTCCGGATGCCACCTGCACCCGTGGCCAAATTGTGACATTCCTGTATCGCGGCGAGCGGGCACAGAACCAGGACAGAATGGAGCAGAATCCCTTTGTGGATGTCAGCAGGGACAGCTATTACGGCGAGGCCGTACTGTGGGCAGTTGCAAATCATGTGACGGCAGGTACCAGTGCGACCACATTCTCCCCTGACGCAGACTGTACTCGTGCGCAGATCGTTTCCTTCCTGTATCGGAGCGAAAAGGCATAGGCGGGAAAAATGTTAGCAAACAGGACGCACATACAGGAAAAATCCTCTATGTGCGTCCCGGAGAAGGGAACAGCCCGGACAGAGTTCTGTCCGGGCTGTTTGAAGTTTATGAATGTCTGTCAGCTCTCCGTGCGGGCCAGATCACAGATGATCTCCACACACTTTTCAATGCCGATGCTGCCGCTATCCAGGCAGAGATCGTAGTTATGATAGTCGCCCCATTCCCGATCGGTGTAATACTTGTAATTCACCCGGCGTTTTTTGTCCTTGTCATCCAGCCGCTTTTCCGGCTTGATGGGGCTGGCACCATAAACATCCACGATTCGCTTGGCGCGGAGTTTTTTATCTGCATGGACAAACACATTCAGCGTATCCTTCCGGTCCCGGAGAATGTAGTCTGCGCAGCGGCCGACGATCACGCAGTTGCCGGTCTCGGCCAGGTCCAGAATGACCTTCCGCTGAACGGAAAACAGGTAGTCATCGGTGGACATACCGTCATGGGAACGGCCCATGAAAGAATAGGAGAAAATACTGGCGGAAGGGGAGTATTCGCCCCGTTCCCGTACATAGTCCGGGGAAAAGCCGGTTTTCTCGGCCACTTTTTCGATCAGTTCTTTATCGTAGAAGGCGTAACCCAGTTGGTCGGCCACCATTTTTCCGATGGTTCTGCCGGCAGAGCCGAATTCACGGCTAATAGTGATGATTTTTTTCATTGTGAAAACCTCCTGTTTTCCATGAAAATGATGGGGATCTCTTGTCTGTATTATAGCAAGAAATCCACAAAAAGTCAATTTCTCGATTGGGGAGCGGGGAGGGGCCGGAAAGGGCAGACACCGCAAGCTTTACGCTTGCGGTGTCTGCTTGAGATTTCAAGGGGTGCAGAAAATTTAATAGAAAGTGGCAACTTCCTGCTCCGGCTTTTTGGCAGGCTGAACCTCTACAGCCGTCAGCACCGGGCCTTTTCCCCCGTAAGTGACATGGAATTTGTTATGCAGGGTAGCGGTCACGGTGACCCACTGGTCGCTGGCCATGGCCCGGACTTTTGCTTTGTCCCAGTTACACACCAGTCCGGCAAACTGAATGTCTTCCACGCAGCAGGTCATCACATGACGGCCAATCACAAACGCACCGGGCATGGTGCGGCGGGTCAGTGCCCGGCCGGTAAACTGTACCGTCTTGCCCTCGTATTTGTCCATATCTTCGGACATATCCCGGTACCAAATGGCGTAATCCTCGTCGTTAATCTGAACCACAGGGGCGTCCAGGTCAAAGGGCAGGGGATCTTCAATCTCATCATATTCGATCTTTCCGTCGGCGTACTCGAACACAATTTCTGCCCGGCGGGAGGCGGTACGAACCAGCTTGTGGAATTCCATCTGATCCATGGAGGCGTCGAATCGGTTGAATACGGCCAACTCACAGCTCTGGAGTTTGTCAAAGGTGAGCTGACGCATATTGGCGTTATAAGTCAGAATGGAACGGGCGTCGGCAAAGAAAAATTCCTGGTACACCGCCCATTGTTCCGGCATGGCGGAATAGAATCGCTCCAACAGCCACATTCCGTTGTATTCGCAGACCACGCGGGTGGCTTTTGCCTCTTTCCGGAGATCCTCCAGATTTTCCGGAGTCAGGTCATCCTCGTCTTCAATGGTACGGCAGACCACATGGGTGGAGGCAAACTTTTCCGGGCAGTATTCTTCCTCGCCCTCTTCGCACAGCAGGAGCAGCGTCTGCTCACCGTTGTTGAACCGGGCGTCCTCCAGCGTTTCCTGGATGAACTTGGTTTTTCCGGCCTCCAGAAACCCGGTGAACAGAAAGACCGGGACATCCTGCTGGGCCTGTTTTTGCTGTTTAGCCAATACGGAACAACTCCTTCAGTTTGTCTTCGTTGAGTTTGGAGCCAATGACGCAGATTCGACCGGTCACATCCGGCGCACCGCGGCGCACATCGGCCTCGCCGGGGGTGTAGTCAAAGTAGATCCACTGATCACCCTCGGCAGCGGGAACATAGCCCTTGGCGCGCAGAACCATACCGTAACTGTCATCCTGAGAGAAGGTATCCAGCATGGAACGGAGATCTTCCTCAGCGTATTTCTTGAAGGTTTCTGCGCCCCAGCTGACAAACACCTCGTCGGCATCATGGCCGTGGTGATGGTGATGATGGTGCTCGTGGTCGTGATCATGGCAGCCGCAGGAGCAGTGCTCGTCATGCTCGTGCTCGTGGTGATGCTCATGTTCGTGCTCGTGCTCGTGGTGGTGCTCATGTTCATGTTCATGCTCATGGTGATGATGACCGCCGCAGACAGGGCAGAGGTTCTCATCCTCGGCCTGGCTGACCATGCCGGCCAGTGTATCCTTGAGGGTAGATTTGCGCTCAATAGCCTCCAGAATCGTTTTGCCGGGCAGCTGCTCCCAAGGGGTGGTGATGATCACAGCCTCGGGATTCTTTTCCCGCAGCAGCGCAAGGGCGGTTTCCAGTTTCTCTTCAGAAATGGAACCGGTGCGGGAGAGGATGATGCAGGCGGCGTTTTCCACTTGGTTATTAAAGAATTCGCCGAAGTTTTTCATATACATTTTGGCTTTTCCTGCGTCCACCACAGTGGTGAATCCATTGAGTACCACATCGTCGCTGGCTACATTCTGCACGGCGCGGATCACATCGGACAGCTTGCCAACGCCGGAGGGCTCAATGAGGATGCGGTCGGGGTGGAACTGGTCGATGACTTTGTGCAGGGCTTCGTTGAAGTCACCCACCAGGGAGCAGCAGATGCAGCCGGAGTTCATCTCGGTGATCTCGATGCCGGCATCCTTCAGGAATCCGCCGTCCACAGCGATCTCGCCGAATTCATTTTCGATGAGGACCAGCTTTTCACCTTGGTATCCCTCGGAAATCAGTTTCTTGATGAGGGTGGTTTTACCGGCACCCAAAAAGCCGGAAAAAATATCGATTTTGGTCATAAAAAAACCCTTCCTTGTACTGTGTTCTAACCAAATAATATATCACGGAATATATAGGCTTGCAAGGTGAAAACTGTGAATTTTTCAATGGATTCTGCAAAGAAATAAAATGGACGGCTGATAGAAATCCGGTCACCGCCGGGGAATGATTCCAACAGAATCATTCCCCGGCGGTAACCGGATCAGTGTGCTATTCGATTTTCAGTCCAAAAATTATGTGTTTGCAATGCAACACCCCGGCATCGCCAAACGATGCCGGGGCTTTTTATGTTAGTATTCAAAACGCAGATTCGCCGCCGGGACTTACACCAATTCCCGGTACATAGCGGCCGCATCTTCTTTTTTGGGGTTTTCTGCCAGGGAGAGCACTTCCACCTTCAGCGTGCGCTGTCCGAAAGCAATCTCAATCACATCCCCGATCTTCACATCGTACCCCGCTTTTGCAGGGCGACCATTGACACTGACCTTAGAGGCATCGCAAGCCTCGTTTGCCACGGTCCGACGCTTGATCAGCCGGGAAACTTTCAGATATTTATCCAGTCTCATGCTTTTTTCACCAACTGTTCTCCGATCTTGTAGACATCTCCTGCACCGATGGTGAGGATAATATCCCCGGGCTGAGCATACTTCCGCAGATCTGCCACGATTTCCTCAAAAGTGGGGAAGAACTTGGCGCCGTTAATCTGGGCAGCCATGTCCTTGGCAGAAATGCCGACCGTGTTCTTTTCCCGGGCCGCATAAATCTCTGCCAGATAGACGACATCCGGACGCTTGAGCTGTTCCACGAAATCGTCAAACAGGGCGGCGGTACGGGTATAGGTATGAGGCTGAAACACCACAATGGAGCGCTTGTAGTTGAGCTGCTCCACAGCATCGATGGTAGCTTTCAGCTCGCCGGGGTGATGGGCATAGTCATCATAGACATCAGCGCCGTTATATTTGCCCTTATACTCAAACCGGCGGCCGGCACCGTTGAACCCAGCCAAGCCATATTTGATAGCGGTAGGACTGATGTTCAGCTGGAGCATGGCAGCCGTGGCTGCCAGTGCATTGCGGACATTATGAATCCCGGGGACATGCAGAGTCACATCCGTCAAAAATTGCCCGTTTGCATACACATCAAAAGTAGAACGCGCCCCGGAGAACCGGATATTCTTGGCGGTCACATCCGCATCCTCCGTCAGTCCGAAGGTGACGACCCGGCGATCCAGATCTTTCAGGGTCTCCATGGTGTTGGGATCTTCAGCATTGGCGACCACGCAGCCACGCTCCGGCACGGAGGCCGCAAATTGCCGGAAAGATTTCTGGATCATCGGCAGGCCGCCGGTGAAGTAATCCAGATGATCCTCTTCCACATTCAAAATCACCGCGATGGTGGGGAAAAAGTTCAAAAAAGAATCGTAATACTCACAGGACTCCAAAACGATGGTGTCCCCTTTTCCCACACGGTGACCGGCCTGCAGGATAGGCAGTGTTCCGCCGATCATGACAGTAGGGTCTTTTTCCGCTGCCATGAGAATATGGGTGCACATGGATGTAGTCGTGGTTTTACCATGGGTACCCGCAATGCACAAAGCGTTGCGGTAATCTTTCATAATCGCGCCCCAGGCTTGGGCACGCTCAAATACGGGGATGCCCAGCTCGTGTGCCCGGACGATTTCCGGGTTCTCATCATGGACTGCAGCGGTGCGCACCACAAACTGCACATCCGGTTCGATATTACTTTGATCGTGTCCATAATAGACTTTGATTCCCATGCTTTCCAGATGGGCGGTTTTGTCACTGTGGTTCATGTCCGAACCGGTGATCTCCAGCCCTGCGCCGGACAGCACTTCTGCCAGCGGCGCCATGGACACGCCGCCAATGCCGATGAGATGGCCCTTTCGGCCCTGTTTCAGATATTCATCAAAAGCTGTCATTCCAGCCTCCTGTTTCTCAATGATTGTTATTTTTTCACTTTCGTATTATAATATCCCCAACCATAGAAAACAACCCCGGAATCTTCGGGAACCCTGTTTTTTTATTAGAATTCTCGTTTTTTGCAAGGAGGTGCGCCAATGTCCCTGCTCAAACAGGTGCCGGAAGACATGATTCAGGTTCTGACCGTTTTTCAAAGGGCAGGTTTTCCTGCCTATCTGGTGGGCGGCTGTGTCCGGGATCTGCTCCTGGGCAGAACTCCCAATGATTGGGACATCTGCACCAAGGCACACCCGGAACAGACGATGGCACTGTTTCCCCGGGCGGTTCCCACAGGATTGCGCCACGGAACAGTTACCGTATTATATGGGGAAAGTCAGACCGAGGTGACCACCTTCCGGCGGGAAGGCACTTATACGGATCACCGCAGGCCGGACAGTGTCTGCTTTTCCGACGATCTGACGGAAGATCTGGCGCGTCGGGATTTTACGGTCAATGCCATGGCTTTGGGACTGGACGGCATCGTGCAGGACCCCTTTCAGGGACAATGTGATCTGGAGAATCAAACGCTGCGCTGCGTAGGCTGCCCGGACAGGCGGTTCGAGGAAGATGCGCTGCGGATGTTTCGCTGTCTGCGATTTGCCGCACAGTTGGGCTTTTCCATTGAGCCGGAAACGGATGCGGCCCTCGGCCGACACAGCGAACTGGCCCGGTATGTGGCTCCGGAGCGCATCCATGTGGAACTGGAAAAGACCCTGGGCTCTCCCCGACCGGAATGGTTTGGAAAAATGGTGCAGTTAGGACTGCTGGATGGGTTTCTTCCCACCCGGGAGACGGCAGATTTCCACTGTCTGTCCGCATTGCCGCCAGAGCCTACGCTCCGATGGGCGGCAGGATGTATGGCGCTGTACCGCGCAGGAGGTCTACCGGATGTAGGACCCCTGCTTACCGCTCTGCGGCTGGATCGCCAGACCATTCTCTCCGTCAGCCGGGGCGTGGCTTTGGCGCGGGAGGGATTTCCGGAGACCGATTTGGAAATCAAACGGCTGCTGGCGCAAAATGACGCGCTATCTGTTCGTTGTGCCGCCGCCTGTATCGGCGCAGACGCTCTGGAACGGGCGGAGCAGGTGCTCCGCAGTGGAGATTGTTTTGAACTAAAACATCTGGCAGTAGGGGGCGATGACCTGAAAGCGCGCGGTCTGGAAGGCCGGCGGATCGGCGCCGTTCTGCATCAGATGCTGGACTATGTTTTGGCACATCCCGAAGAAAATCAGCGGGAGCGGCTACTGAAATTGTGGGAAAAAGGAGAATTGCCGTAATGGATTGGAACCAATTGGAGCAGGCCTGTATGCAGTGCCGGCAGTGCGCCCTCAACGAGACCCGTCATCATGTGGTGTTTGGGGTCGGAAATCAAAATTCTCCGGTGCTGTTGGTAGGAGAAGGCCCTGGGGAACAGGAAGATCTGCAGGGCGTCCCCTTTGTAGGGCCCGCCGGACAACTATTGGATGATATGTTGGAACTGATCGATCTGGATCGGAGCCGGATCTATATCGCAAATGTGATTAAATGCCGCCCGCCCAGGAATCGGGACCCTCTGAATCTGGAACAGGATGCCTGCCGGAAGTGGCTGGACGGTCAAATGGCCCTGCTGAACCCCAAGATCGTGGTGTGCCTGGGGAGGATTGCCGCCGCTGCGCTGATCAAACCGGAGTTTAAGATCACACGGGAGCATGGGCAATGGTTCCAACGGAACGGCGTGTGGTATACGGCCATCTACCATCCCTCGGCGCTGCTTAGAGATGAGCACAAGCGTCCGGAAACCTTTGTGGATCTGCGGGAGATCCGTCAGAAGATCCGGGAAGTTTGCCCGGAAGTATATACGGAGGTGGGTCATGTCCTTTGAATTTCGCCCGGCAGTATCGTCCGACCTGTCTCAGGCAGCTGCACTTTGGAATCAGGTCTTCGGGGACCCGGTTCCCGTGGTGCACTCGTTCTGGGATCTGTTTTCCGCACAGCCCGGTTTTTGCGCGGTTGCAATGGACGGAGATACCATGGCAGCTGCCGCCTATTGTCTGGATGGATTGACGCTGCATCTGCCGGAGCAGCCGGAACGCGCCTGCTGCTACCTCTATGCCGTGGCCACAGCACCGGAATATCGGAGCCATGGCCTGGCAGCGAAGCTGTGTGTATTGCTGCGGGACTGGGCCTTTCAGCGTAGGAATGATTGCCTGTTGACCCATCCGGCGGAGCAGAGCCTGTTTCCGTGGTATGCTGCAAAAGTTGGGGCAGCGCCTGTCATGTCCTGCCAACTTCGTGCCTGGGATCTTTCTGCGCAGCCTTCAGCGGTTCCTGTTTCGATTTTGTCGCCGGAGGAGTATGTGATCCTGCGGGAACAACTGTTAACCGGCAGTGCCCATGTAACCCCTCCTGACACATTTTTTCAATGGGAGTCCCTGCTGCATGCTGCCTATGGCGGTGCCTTTCTCCGGGTGGGGGATGGAATCGCCGATGTGTATGCCAGCCAGGACACCGTGGAAATTCAGGAACTGCTCCTGTCTGAAAAGACAGAGCGGACAGTGGAATCGGCAGCTGCGGCAATCGGTGGCTATTGGAATGCTGCCCATTGTAAGGCGGTACTTCCCGGCGGAGAGATTCCATTCATTTCCTGTGCATCCCAAGATGGTGCGCCTCTTGTCAGCGTCGAAACAGCCTGGTTTGGACCGGTATTTGGATAAATTTTAGGATTTAATATTTCTGTAATAATTTCTTGCTTTTTTATGTAACAACTTCTTGGTATCTTAAATATGCAAGACAAGTGACAGTTTCATCTTTTTCATTTTATCCTCATCTTATAGAAACACCGCACCTCGTGTGCGGTGTTTTCTTTTTGTATAAATCCCTCCAAAACGGGCATACTGACAAAAAACAGGAGGGTCATTATGGAACAGAATTGGCTGAAAGGCCCCGTGCCGATGGCGTTGGGGATGGCATTGGTGGAAAATCCCCAGGCGATGGAAAAATATGCGGCACTGAGTCGGAATGAAAAGCAGCAGTTAATCGATGGCAGCAAAAAGATGGAAAATCAGCGAGCCATGCAGGCGTATGTGGAGCAATTTGTCACTGGATAAAATAATTGGGCTTTGCGTTGCAAACACATAATTTTTGGACTGAAAATCGAATAGCACACTGATCCGGTCACCGCCGGGGAATGATTCCAACAGAATCATTCCCCG
>ENA-ORTY01001399-ORTY01001399.1-human-gut-metagenome-genome-assembly--contig:-NODE-1399-length-26885-cov-3.197167_pt1 | contig 26885 bp, 30 predicted proteins | sample MGYA00241917_ERZ509198 | MGnify/ENA primary metagenome ERZ509198 (study PRJEB26280, sample SAMEA2338857) | human gut metagenome | biome: human gut; feature: human-associated habitat; material: faeces...
GCGCTGGATGTTCGCAAAGTTGACGAAGATGCCCTGCGCGGTCTCGGGGCGCAGGTAGCAGGTGGAGGAGGAATCCTCGGTCACGCCGATGGCGGTCTTGAACATCAGGTTGAACTTGCGGATGGGGGTGAAGTCGTGCTTGCCGCAGACGGGGCAGACGACCTCGGGGTGGGTGGCGATGAACTCGTCCATCTCGTCAAAGGTCATGGCATCGACGTCCACGCCCTTGCCCTGCTCACACTCGGAGATGAGCTTGTCCGCACGGTGGCGGCTCTTGCAGGCGCGGCAGTCCAGCAGCGGGTCCGAGAAGCTGGACACGTGGCCGGTGGTCACCCAGGTCTGGGGGTTCATCAGGATGGCAGCGTCCAGCCCGACGTTGTAGGGGCTTTCCTGCACGAATTTCTTCATCCATGCCTTTTTGACGTTGTTTTTGAACTCGACACCCAGAGGGCCGTAGTCCCAGCTGTTGGCCAGACCGCCGTAAATTTCGCTGCCCGCGAAGACAAAGCCGCGGTTCTTGCAGAGGTTGACGATCATATCGAGGGTCTTTTCGGAATTTTTCATGCTTGCATCCGTCCTCCTGACGTGATTTGATAAGATACATTATAATGAAAAGTGTCTCAAAGTCAACAACGCTGGAAAGAAAAAGGCAAGACAATCTTTTGTTTTTTCGGAATTTGTGGTATACTCTCTCGTATCCCAATCGGAAAGGAACGTTTTTCTTGAGAACCATCGGAAGGCTGCTGCTGTCGGCCATCTTTCTTGTTTTGACTGTGCTTCTGGTGCTGGCGGCAAAATACGCGCCCGCGCTGGTGTTTTCGTTTTACCCGGAGTTTTCCAGAAAGCTCCTGTCCGTCATCAGCTCGGTGACGAGGGTGATTCCGCTTGCTGTGTGGGAGCTTTTGGCGGGGCTTGCGGTTTTGTGGCTTTTATACACGTTCGTGCGCATCTTCACGCAGCGCAGGAGCTTTTTGTGCTGGCTGGCGGGAATTGTGCTGGGCGTGTGCGTGGGGCTGTTCCTGTTTGTCGCGCTCTGGGGGCTCAACCACTTTGGCCCCACGGTCGGCGAACAGCTGGGCCTTTCCGTGCGCGAGTACACGAAGCAGGAGCTGACGGACGCGACAAGATATTATGCCGCGCAGGTGAATGCGCTGGCGGACGATGTTTCGCGGGATAATCAAGGGCTTGCCCGGCTTTCGTCCTTTGAGGAGCTTTCAAAGCAGGCTGGCGCGGGCTATGACAAGCTGGCGGCGCGCTACGAGCTGTTCACGGGCTCTCACGACCCGGTCAAGAAGCTTGCAACCTGGCGCATGTTCAGCCAGTTCGGCATCACGGGCATTTTTGTTTGCTTTACGGCCGAGTCCTGCGTGAACCCGGACACCTACGAGGTCTGGCTCCCGTTTACGATGTGCCACGAGCTTGCCCACCGGCAGACGGTCGCCGCCGAGGATGGTGCAAACTTCTGCGCGTACCTTGCGTGCATGGAAAACGAAAGCCCGGAGTTTCAGTATTCCGGCGCGATCGCGGCCTATGTCTACTGCCACAACGCGCTCTATAAGGCCGACAAGACGGCGGCGACGGAAATCTGGGGAAGCCTCAAAGAGGGCGTGCGCGCCGACATTCAGGCGGCCAATACCCATTACGCGCAGTACGAGGGAAAGGTGCAGGACGCGGCTACGAAGGTCAACGATACGTATCTGAAGGCTTTTTCCGAAGAGGCGGGCGTGCAGAGCTACGGCGAGGCTGCGGATCTTCTCATCGCGTGGTACCTGGAGAAAAAGTAGGGCAAAACGAAAAAATGTCCTTGACAAATGCCGGGAGCTTTTGTATAATAACTCCCGCGATGGACAGTTAGCTCAGCTGGTATGAGCACATGCTTGACGTGCATGGGGTCACAGGTTCGAGTCCTGTACTGTCCACCATCTAGTAGAACCAAAAAAGATATCTACGCGAAAAACCCAGAAGTTTCAACTGTTTCGCCCCATAGGTACACAATGTGTCATGGGGGTACAGTCGGTACGGGCAAAAGCAAGACGCAAACTCAAATGCATGAGTTTGCGTCTTGCTTTTTTACATAAGGATAGAGCTTGACAGGAGCAATGTCGGCGGTCGGAGTTTTCAGGCGTATCCTGATAAAATGCCGTGTTTTTAATCATTGTACGGATTACTGCCAAGTTTGTCAAGGCTCTTCGAACATTCCGAAGCCCATTGAAAACACTAGGAAAACCGTTGATATCTTAATTGGTGCAACTTGCCATAAATCGCCGTATTTCGTGAGAAATGCGGCGATTTCTCTATCGTTTTGTTCGGACTTTGCCGTTTTGCTCATTTGCAATTCATGCTCCCCGTGGAGTCTTTACCCTGATTTGCTGGACATAGCTTCCATATTAAAACACTTCAGAAGTTCTGATTGGAATGCTGCCGTTTGACAGCTTTACACGCTATTTGCAATAAAGTATGCAATAGCGCGTTTTTTCGTTTTACGCCGTGCGGTTTCGGCGCTGCGGAAAGGTCGGTAAAACAACATCTGCAAACTTGGCGCGAGGGGCAGCACCATTTAATCTCGGCGCTGCATCCATCTGGCCCATGTTAAGATAATCGCTCATCATGCCGATGGCCTCGCGCTCGATATCTTCGTTTTTGTGAAGATATTTGCGCGTTGTTTCGATCGACGAATGTCCCAGAATTCCCTGCACGATGTTGAGCGGCACTTTGTCTTCCACCAGCCGCGTCGCCAGCGTGTGCCGCAGTGCGTGGGGATTGACCTTGCGAATTTCGCAGCGCTTGGAAACCGCCGCTAAGCGGATCTCAAAGCTCTTGGGATCAAGGTGCGTCCCGGCTTTGGACGGGAACAGCAGCCCGTCCGGGTTCGGCCAAGTGGAATTTGCCAGGGTAAACAGATGGCGCACCAGAAGCTCGCACAGACCGTCTGAAATGTTGATCTCGCGATGCGAGGTGCTTGTCTTCGGCGTATTCTGGACGATGAGGTGCGTTTTCTTCTTCGGGTCATAATTCAGAATCTGAATGTTCGGATTATCCGGGGAAATTGCCGCCGTCGGAACGCGCAGCAGGTTTTTGCTGACCGAGAGCGTTTGCTTCTCCAAGTCTAAGTCGGAGATTCTGAGCGCCAGCACCTCGCCGACGCGAAAGCCGACGAACAGCGTTGTCAGAATTGCCACACGCTGCGTTTCGCGCATGACCTCTTCAATGAAGATCTGCATTTCCGACGGGCTCAGAACGCGCATTTCCGGCGTCGGAACGGCCGGCCTTGTTGTGCCGAGTACCGGATTTCCGGGCAGCTTGTACTTTTTCACAGCGTACTCGAAAAAGTCCTTCAGCAGCATATGCTGATTATGGATGGTTTTCGGGGATAAGCCGCCTTTCTTCTGATCTGCTCGAGCGCCGGTTTTCTGCTTTTGCTGATAATAGTCCTGCACAACGTCCTGCGTGATCTGGTAGAGCGGCATATCGCCAAAGGCTTCGGCGAAGTGGATGCGGTAGGTATCCAGATAGCTTGCGTAGGTAGACGGCTTTCTGGCAGGCGGCGCTTTGTAAAGGTCGAGCCATTGTGGGAACGCTTCGGAAAAGAGAATTTCCGATTCGATGGGGTGCCCGAGCTTTGCCCGGAGTTCTTCGAGGCGGGCAGATTCTGCCGCCTGCGCTTCTTCCTCGGCTTTGAGGCGTGCTTGCTCTTCCTCCCACTGCGCCCGGCGCTCCTTGCAGATCGTCTTGGTGCGGCCTTTGAAGGATTTGCGGTACGGGCTGCCGTCAGCCTTCCGTCCGTAGGTGATCTGGTAGACCCAGGATTTATCTTTTTGCTGATAGAAGCTGCCTTCTCCGTTGGGACGACGTGTCATGCTATCAACCTCCAATTTCTTTGATAAAATTTGGAGATTTGCTTTCAGTTTATGATCGTATGAGAAGATTTCAGCCACTCATAAAACGGTTCTTTTGGAACGCGAAAAGAATTGCCGATACGAATGACCGGAAATGATTTGCTGTGGATCAGATTGTACGCAGCGTTGATGCTGATGTTCAGGATCTGCTTGATATCCCGTACAGTCAAGGTTTCGTTTTCTCTCTTTTCCATAGTGGAATCCTCCTCATGCGAAGTAAAATATGAACTTTTCAAGGTGCAGAAGCTGACTCGTATAGTTATTGTACGATAGCTCTGCGGGTAATGCAATGCCGCCGCACTGTCCGCGGCGGCATTATTTTGAAAGATGTTTCTCTTTTCATCTTCCTAACGCCGAAGAATACCGTCGGCGAAGGCGTAGAGATTTGCAAGTTCATCCAAAGCCTGCTGGCGTGTTCGCTGAACGGTTCTGGGGGTCAGGTCCATACTCGCCGCGATCTCGCTCCACGATTGCTGCTCAAAATAGTGATTTCGGATGACGTCCTGCTGCCGCTTGTCCAGAAGCCCGATGTAATGTAAAAGTCGGTCTCTCTCGTGGCATAACGTAGTGTATCTGCTTATCAGCTCGCCGACGGCTTCTTCGTTCAGCTGTGCGGCGATGTGCTGGTAAGAAAGAGCGATGCCGGGCACGTCTTTTGGGTATAGATCCGTTTGGCTGCCGTCTGCGTCGCGGGTTTGGAACGTCATGGCTTCGATCAGTTCGGTTGGCGAGACTTGCTTGGCGTGCTGGAGCTCATACCGCAGAAGCTCGATTTGCTGCTCCTTCTTCCGGTAGCTTTCCAGACGTTCCAACACTTCGTTCAAATATTTGTTATCCATATTTATCCCTCCAAAACCAAAGAGACCGGCCGCGCAAAATATGGGTATATATAAAAACAGATGCTGCATTTGGCGTTGCAGCATCTGTTTTCGTTTTTTCCTATGTTAAGAATACCATAGAGATTTGCGACAAATCAAGTGCGTTGGAGTGGAATAGTTGTGAAAAAAGTGCGACAAAAAAGCGACATGAAAGTCGTGTTTATCCACGCTGCGGTAAGCATGGATGGCTGGAAGATCAATAATACTTTATGCTGGAAGTGGAGGTTACATTCTCCAGGAAACTACCGCTGCTGTTGTAAACATCCGCACTCAGCTCTGCTTTGTAGTAATAGCCGGACATAACGTAATAACTCTTTTCAAGCACCAGCGAGGACGAACCGCTGGTATCCCAGGAGGTCACATAATCCCAATTGCGTTTATTCGTGCTTTTATACAGGGTGACAGTCATTTCGGCGTTGACACCGCGCCGTAAAGAGATATCGCTGGTGCATGTTGCAAGCCCTCTGCTTGAGATATTCAGGAAAATAGAGCAGCTGCTTACATAATCATAACGATACGGAGCAATGTCCGAAGAGGCGGCCTGCACTGGAATGGCTGATGCGATCAGGATGACTGCCAGTAGCAAAGACAAAAGTCTGGAGCGAGTTTTCTTCATGTTTGGTTCTCCTTTGGTTTAATATGAATTGGAAGAAAGCATTTTCTCAACTATTCCATATACCACATCCAGCGCGGTATTGCTGCTGGATAGCACATACATTTTCTGGTTTTCTACGTCCGTCCAGACGGCCTGATAGGTGTCTGCTTTCTGCACGTACATGACGCTTTGATCATCGATCGTGTTATACCAGACCTCAGCGTCCTCTGTATCAACTGTGATGGCTCCTCCTCCGGCATTTTCCAGTGCGTAAATAACGATGCTAACTTCGGAATCGGAATCATTTGCGTACAAGTACTTTTCGAACAGCGAAGTACTGCTTTGAGAGATTAGATCGTAATCAGAGGGAATACAATCATCGACGATAGGTGTCATACTTTGCTGTTGCGGCGTTGCGGAGGCAGTATTTTCAATACGGAACTCCGTACCAAACTCGAAGTTGGTGATCAAAAAGTTCAGCGTTTTTACCCGCACGGTTTCTGAAGCGGCAAAAGCGGTGCCGAACAGAAAAAGCGGAACCAGAATCCATAAAGCAACCCGATTGAGCGCCCGTGTCACTTTTTTTGCGGCGGCTTTCCATTGTGATTTGCGGTAGGCCTTTTCAATGGTGCGCAGACACCGCTTGCTCAACGTCTCGGGGACGGCCGCATCTGGGTCTGCAAGGAGTTCTTCATTTTGCTGGAGCAACTTCTTTCCGTTTTCTTCTGCAACCTTATCCATAAGCAGGGCAAAAACGGCGTCCTCATACTGCTCATACAGCTTTTCCTGCTCATGCATTGTCATCACCTCCATCTTGAAGTTTTTTTATGAATGTCCGTCTGGCTCTGGTGAGCCTCATTCGGATGCTGGAAGCCTTGCACCCAAGTGTTTGCGCGAGCTCCGCGTCGCTAAGGTCCATCAGATACTTTCCCATCAGCAGCTGCTGCTCGTCTTCCTTCATTTCCTGAAATACGGCAAGCAGATCCTTTTGCAGTTCCTTTTCCAGGGTGATCGCTTCGGCGCTTGGCATAAACTGTGTTGGAAAGGTTTCGGTTAGATCCTCCAGCGAGATACATCGGTCGAGTTCCTTCTGTTCCCGTTTCAGAGCGTTGATTGCGGTGTTGCGAACCGCGGCTGCTATGTAGTTTATCTGGGCATACGGGGGAAGGCGGCGCAGTGTTGCTTCTTTTCGAAGCAGGGAAACAACTGCGGTCTGTACGATATCCTCCCGCCTCTGCGCGTTTGCGGTATACTTTCCTGCAATGTAATACATCAAGCGCTCGTGCCTACGGTATAAGTCTTCCATGAAACACGAGTTCTTAGTTGTTAGATCCATGATCTGTTCTCCTGAACGTTCATATACTAAGACACGGAAAGGTCTGATTTGCAACAAATATTTTTTGCAAGCGTTTCATGCTGTTAAGCTGCTCTGCTATGACTATTAGTTTTACTATAATATTTTCGGAAAATCAATGAAAAACTATCGCATAACTCAAATATCGCACATTTTGATTTTAGAATAAGTATAATGTCAGAAAATGCGAAAGAAGGTGTGTGCTTGACGAATTTTGGTGAAATACTGATGCAGCTTCGTCAAGAGAAGCATCTTTCGCAAGCCGAGCTGGGAAATGTGATCTTTGTTTCCGGTGGAACAATTTCAAACTACGAAAAAGGCGTTCATTATCCGGACGTTGAAAAGCTAGTAGCGCTGGCGGAGTATTTTGGCGTCTCTATCGACTACTTGCTTGGACGTTCCAGATCAAGGCTTTCGCCGGACGTATTTGATCAGACGCTTCACGAGGAAACGACCGTCGGTGATGTTGTGCAGGCGCTTCAACACTTCTCACCGACCAGAAAACGCGCGATCTGCGTCATGATAGCGGATATGGAAACCGCTTCGATGGTCCATATCCAGAGAAAGAAGGAACGCAATTGATCCCGTATTGTATTCTTGTCATCGAAGACGATGACGACCGCGAATTTATGACGCTGCTGTATATCCGTTATCAGAGGCTGCTATACAAGGAAATCTATGAAATTCTGAAAAATTCGTGGAATACTGAGGACATTCTCCAGGCCACACTGGTTAAGCTGATCGACAAGATCCCGGAGCTTCGCCAGAAGGAACGGCCGCAGTTGGTCGGCTATATCTGCGCAGCGGCACGAAACACAGCGCTTAATTTTCTTCGGGCGCAGGATAAAATCGCACCGTTCTCTTTTGAGGAGTATATGATGCAATCCGAACCGAACGAGGAACGCCGGCAGATGGAAGAGTATATGATCTCAAAAGATGAGATCGATGAGCTGGTGCGGCGATGGCCGAAGTTGGATGATCGAAGCAAAATGCTTCTGGAAGGGAAATACATACTCGGCAAAAGTGATGAGGTTTTGGCTGAGGAATTATCCATAAAGCCTGCCAGCGTTCGAATGGCGCTGACCAGAGCAAGACAATGTGCATATCAGCTCCTTGCTGAAGAACAAACCCCGAGTCGTTCGTAATGAATGACTCGGGGTTTGTTGCATTTTCTTTGTTTTCGTGTCCATTATTAGCGTACGGTGCTGTTGGATGAATAATAACTGAGAAGAAGTGCGTTTACATTTTAGCGTGGGCTTGCCCCTTTACTCTCAAAAGAGTAAAGGGTGGCGTCCATGCTGAAAGATACGATTGCGGCAGCGCAGCGAAATGACGAGGAATCACTTTTAGCGTTAATTGAAAAATTCAAACCGCTTTTGAAGAAATACGCCTATAAACTGCATTATGAAGATTCTTTCTTTGACTTGCAGCTGGATTTTATTCAAATCGTTACAACACTGAACTTAGAAGCACAAACAAAAGAGAGCGAAGGCGCACTCGTGAATTATATCTGCAATTCAGTACAGCACGCATACTGTAAACGATTGAAGTACATACTGGATCGGTCTGTATCCACTACGGAAATTGATTCTCTTACAAATGCACAGGTCGCTGAAGCGCTGTCGGCATCATTCAGTTGCGAGACGTCTGATTTCCTGTTTGACGCAGAAAAAGTCCTGACGGAAAAGGAACGTAAAATTATTGCACTTGTTTATGAGTGTCAGCTTTCTTCTGCTGAGATTGCAAGAAAGCTGCGCACGACGAGACAAAATGTGAATCAATGCAAGAAACGTGCGGAATTGAAACTTCGTGCGTACTATGAAAAATGAGATAGCAATTACAGCTACAGGCGAAGAACCTGTAGCTGTAATTGCTTATGCGGATTTTTTGCTTTTCAGCCCATCCAAGTACTCCTTGAATTTTCTCGGCAGCGGCAATCCGAAACGGTTCACATTTTCGAAAATGCTGATGATTTCATTTGCGCAATAGAACAGGATCGTGATGGAAGAAAATTTCTCCCCGCTATCCAGAATCCATGTGTCAACGATATAGCTGAGCGCTACAAGGCATACGATCAGCACTTTTGCTGCAATACCTTTCGCACCGATTTTGCTGGAGATTTTCTTCTCTTTTACTGCCAGACAAACACCGGTGATGTAGTCGATTATAATTAGGACAAACAATGCATAGACGGTGTCCGGCAGTGCGCCGATTGTGTGAAGAATAGGAATGCTGATTTCGGTTGTCATTTTTCACCTTCCGGTTATTTGTTTTTTCTGTTGCATTTTGATGATACAATTGTCTTTATATAATACAGCCGTATGTGCAGGGCAGAGAGGAGATAGAGATGAGACGGTTTCTCATAATTGCAGCTTGCTGCTGCGCTATTTTATGTGCTTGTTCTATACAGAAAATTGATAACAAAGAGCCACCAGAAGCAAAACAGATACAAGACGATTCACAGACAGCACCCGAGCCAGCCCACGAGGAAAACGAGTTGCAAGAGGACAACATGAACTCCGATGCGACGCCTTTCGTAGGCGGAATTACCATGTTTGTTGGGGACGAGATCGCGCTGGTAAATAGTGTTGAGAAACGTATGCCGGCCGCACCATTTGTGGATCATGGTATTTTCTTCTTTCCACTCTGCTTTGTGACAGAGATATACGGGTGGCAGTATAGCTGTACTGGAGATATTGTCACCGTAAGAACACCAGAACACGTATTCCAATATGTTCTTAATGCTCAAACCTTCTTCGTCGACGATATTGAATACACGCAAGCCGGCATTGCAATGTTGTTCGATTCAAGTGCGTCAGATGAAGAACGAAAAGCAGCTGCTCCATATTTTTATCCGAAGGAAAAGGATGGCGTTGTATTCTTCCCATCAGGGTACGGCTCGTCCGAACAGCATTCACCAAGCCTTTTTATAATCTCGCAATATGTGCAGTGGAATATGATTATATTTGAGGGCTTTGCAGAGGAACTCGGGTTTGCCGGTATCTATCTGCAACATAATTGGGATGACTTGTCGAAAGAAGAGACAGAAGGTATGATAAGCTGCGGCATAGTAGGTGATGCATTGACATTGGGCTATGAGGTTGAAGAATATGAGGGAAGAGGCCTGCACGCTCTGGTTTTGCGAGAGAAAGCAGATACAGAAGAAACGGGATGCGGACTGGACGGAAATATTATCAGTGTTTATGCAACAAGTTCCGAAACGCCGACACCAAGAGGTGTGCGCTGTGGAGACACTGAACTCGATCTCATCCATGCGTACGGTTTTGCGTATGCGTTCCCATATTTGACATTTGGATATGACGCCAATAATGGCATTGTTACAAAAGTCGGTTTCCATACCTATGAGGGGCTTAACATTCCAGAGGCTTGTTTTGAAAATGAAAACTGGTAGCTTATGAAACACGCCCAAGTTGAATTGGAATATCTCCCACATTTGCGGGAGATATTCCAATAAAGTAGATGCTTAAACAAGATAAGCTGCAACGCCGGCAAAAATAGTGCGACCAACTCCGCTCGTCACCTTGCCAGATGCACCATAACCGTTCTTGATTCGCATCTGTACAGAGCCATTTCCATCCAAATTGACCGCATAGTCGCATCCAAGGCATTCCATCAAACGCGCAGCTGTCCGCAGTGTGATTGCTGCATCCGTGCAGACCATCATATAAATGCCATTGGAACCGGATTTATGTCCCAGACAGGTGCGTTGGGATACTTTAGTTGAACCGGATGCAGATACACTGGTATCCCAACGGGTGGCTGCTTGATAGCCATCGCCGTCAAGGGAGTAAATCAGAAGACTATCGGTTTCTGCGTCGTAAACCTCCTCGTCAAGCACGCACTTTCCATCGAAAACCAAGGCGTGCGCACCGGCGATAATGCAATCACAGGCATCCATAGCAATCTGAAGCTTCTCCTTGCTGGAAAACCAACGGATGATAGCATCGCCATTGCTTTTCACGCAAAAAGATGGACTGAATTTAGGGTTTTTATAAGCACTTTTATTGTCAGAGCCCAAATCAGGAGCTGCCTGATAGACCCATTTGCCAGCGTAAAAATTACCTCCAGCACCTTCATAGTTGAAGCCAACAGGGCAAGAATTGGAAACAAAGACATTACCGTTGATTTTTGCAATTACATCAGAAGGCTGTGCAATATTGCTGTTCGGATTCATGCTGGAAAGCGCTACTTCATTTTCTGTACTAACTAAAGGAATGATTCTCTGATTTCTTCGGTTCAAAGTTGTTAAGACATGGATTCCTTCATAGACGGAACCATCCTTATCGGTGAAGTTGCCCTTTTTATACTGACCATTTGTCAGCGTTGCTCGAAAAGTTGCAGTACCCATAATTATTTGCTCCTTTGTAGTGTTTTTTGCTTGCAAGCTATTTAATAAAGAGGCTCTGTTGCTGAGAATGTAAATGTAATTTCTAAAGAAAGGCCACAATATGAAAAAATATGGTATGAAGAAAAGAGCGATATTGCTTTTTCTGGCGCTGTTTCTGCTTGCTTTGGCGGCTGGATGCACGCAGGAAACACATCACAGCGAAATCTCCCTGCCGGAGCAGGAAAAAGCGCCGGTCACGGAGGAAGCAACGGTCGAACCGGAAGCGCCAACCTATCTCAATCTGACCGTGCAGGCACTCTATGAGGGGCTTCTGGACGCGGACTGTCCGGAGGCGCAGGCAGAGCAGATTGCCGCGTGGCTGGACGAGCATCCGGGCTATACGAGCAAGGTGGAAGGCGCGTCCTGCGAGTATGCCATAGCGGAAAACGGGATCGAGCGCGTGCGTTTTTTGATTGCAAACAGCGACCGCTTTTCCCGCTATTCTGACGATGCATGCAAGACGGTCGTCTACCAGCTCTGGCTCGTGGACGGCGCGGTTCGAGAGGGCGCAAGCGGCGTTCTGACACCGCTGGAGCCGGATTATCGCCTGTATGAAGACCATATGCTTGCGGGCTTTTACATAGGGCAGCCGACGTGGGAGATCGATCTTACCACGCTCGACGGGTTTTACGCGGTCAAGCCCGCGCTGCTGACGGGCTTTGCAAGCGAATGCGACTGGTGCGACGAGCACTATACAAACGGCGCTGTCACGCTCTGCTTCATTACGACCGGAATGGAGTATCTGGTGCACATCCATGTGCAATCCGGCGACGCAGATTATTTGGGCGTCCGCGTCGGAGACAGCGTGGACGATCTGATCGAAACAATGGAAAAGCAAAAGGACAAAGCGTATTGGGTCATTTACCGCGAGAGCCACCAAATCGCCGGCTATGGCTTGGGCATCGACTACGCAGAGCAGGACGGCCGCATCACGGAGCTGGAACTGTTCGCATTTGTGTAAAATACCTCGCTTCTGTTGCGCCTGATGTTATTTGAGTGAGTGTATAAAAGTCTAAAGGAAAAGCCGGCAGAACAAGCAGTAACGCTTGCCCTGCCGGTAACTGTTCTATCCGCTGACGCAGCTACACAAGTTTGTTACGGAAGCTTATATGCGACAACTGCAGTGCCATAGTAAGTGTTATCCGAACCGGTAGTTGTGACTTTTCCGGCAGATACTCCGGACACATTATTCAAGTAGCCGTTTGCAACACGCATTTGAGACGGTGTAGAACCATCCAGATTGATCGCATAATCACAGCCTAAATCGCACATCAGCTTCGCGCCATTCAGAATAGAAATGCTTTCACATACAACCATGAGGAAGGAGCCGTCGCTTTTATGACCAAGAAAAGTTCGAGCGTTATTATTAGAAAGGGTGCCAGCGAAATTACTCGAGTTATAGTGACAGGTGGGGTCCTCCGGATCGTCTTCGTTATAGATAATGTGATTATCAGAAGACTGGACAGAACCTTCAAACACGTTTTGACTATCAAAAACCAATGCTGCGCTGCCGGCGATAATGGATTCGCAGTACGGAAGAGCAAGGCTTAATTTGTAATTCGTTTCAAACCATCGAATCACAACACTGCCATCATTTTTAATGCAGAAACAGGGATAGCCTCGGAAACCGCAATTGACAGTGTTGGTATTGCACGATTCACCATCCTGATATAGCTCGTTATTAACATAGTAAATACCATAGAAAGAGGTGCCAGATGCTTTCCTGCTTGCCATTACGTTGCCGTTTGTCTTGGCCATCACATTTGCAGTGCTACCAATTACTGCTGTGGGAGGGTTCATTTCGCTGAGATGCTTCTTCGAGTCCGTTAAGCATACAGCGGGGGCGATACTTTCTGAGTTCGGATTGGTCTTGAAAACGTGGATAGGTTCAAAGGTTGTTCTTCCAATGGTGTAGTAAATCTTGTTGTAGTGGTTGATAGGATTTTTGCAGAGTGTTCCGTAAGACATATTTTTTACCTCCTTAAAGTTGATCTGCAGATCTATTATCAAAAGAGGCAAGCAGATATAAAATGTAAACAGGCACGTTAAGTTATTTCTAAAAATATTCGATTGAAGTGAAAATGATAGATAGTAAGCAGCCCCAGCTCGGAATATTCCGAGCCGGAGCTGCCGTTTGTCCATCAAAAATCCATGTCAAGCCGCTTTCCGAAATCGCAGGCCGTTTGCCCGCACGGACAGCTCCTGCGACAGAAGGCGCAGCGTTTCAAATTCGTCGTCGAGACCGTCAAGCTCCCGGCGAAGAATTTCTTCATAGTGCTGCTTTTTCTGCTCCAGCGTGGCAATCTTGTTGACCCAGCGCTCCATAACGGCGGGGCTGCGGCTGCCGCTCTGGATGAGATAGTCGGCCTTCTCCTGATACAGCGCGATCTCTTTTTTGACCGCGGAATAAAATTCCTCCGTCATTTTGTCGCGCTGCTTCGCGTCGTCAATGATGTAAAAGCTGTTGACGCTGAGCGCATTGTCATTCTGGTTCATATCGCTGAGCTGCTCAATGAACGTTTCAAACGTGTCCACTTTGTCCATGTGCTGACGCGGGATAAAATACAGATGCCCGGTCGTGCTGACCTTGGTGGCCTCCAGCATCCGCAGATAGCTCAGGCAGATCGTCTCGATCTGTCTGCGGTTCGCGCAGACCTGATAAAGCTCAAACAGCTCCTCCGCACGGCGGCAATAGTTCAGGGGATCAATGTCGGCATCAAACCCGATGTTGTCATACCCAAACCGATTATCGCGTCGGTCGTAAAAGATGTTTGCCAGCTTTTCATACTGATTTGTTCGCTGGTTGAGCGTTTCCTTGACCAGTTCCCGGGAATAAACATCCTCGGTGTGCGCGTTGTCGCGGCAGTAGACCGCGTAGATATGATGCTCACCGGGGCTTTTTACCGTGATCCGGTCTTTGATATCGCCCGTCGCGGAGCGAAACGCATCCGACACGGAAATTCGCTTGCTGCCGGAATACGGGATGTTCAGATCCTCGCAGAGCTGCGCCAACGTCTCCTTCTCCACCAGAATGTTGGCAAGCGAGAAATAGAGGAATTTGCCCAGCACGGAGGCCTTATCGCCGTTGGCTGCGCCAAGGATGTCCTGAAAATTTGTAATATTTGTCATACGCAATTCCTTTCTTTAAGCCGTCTTTCGTTTCGTCCAGTCCAGCAGATAATCGTCCACGCCCTTGAAGCGCGGGTTCCAGGTACATTGATAATACCGGATGCCCGGAATCGACTGCACCTCGCGGCGCAGGGTGATAATGGCCTGCCGGACCTGCGGATTTGTAAACTGATCCATGTCCATCGCCTCCATGACCTCCGTGACGCCGAGCGACAAGAGCGTTTCCCGCAGCCCCTTGTGGGCATTTACACCGCCGAGACACACAAAGAGCGCATCGTTTGCAAAGTAGCTTGCAATATCGCCCTTAAGCGGCCCCTCGGTGAGATAGGCGCGCTTCTGTGTGGTGTCTCCGGTGACGTGAATCCACGAATAGCTGCGGGCGCCGTTTTCCATGCGGCTTGACCGACTGGACAGCCAGCGGTATTTTCGCGCCGCGTTGTCATCCAGCCGAATTTTCATACCTTGGATCAAGCCGTCCTTGTTCCGCACCGGAATGAGGAAGCCATTCGCGCCTGCCAGCGTCCATGCCCCGTCCTTTGTGTAAAAACCGGGTAATCCGTGCAATTCATGATCGCACCGAAGCAGGGAGGCAAGCAGCCGACGTTCAGATTCTGTTTCCGGCATGGATTTATAGCCGTTCCGCTCGATGATTTCGTCCGGAAGTCCACGTTCATGGAGGTTTTCTCTGTGCCGGTCAGAGAGTGCTAGATACGACAGCATCTCCGAATACGCCGTATGACGCTGTTCCAGCGCATACGGTTCCCGACTCGTTGTGTTTGGGGAGCTGGGCTGCAAGGGCAGCTTATACACGTTGCTCTTTGCAGCCAGCTCCAGATAGGCTTCTTTGTTGGATAGACCGTTCAGCCGCGCATACAGCGTCACGCTGTTGCCGCTTGCACCGCAGAGATTGCAGCGGTATTGATCGGTTCTCGTGTTCAGACTCAGATGATATTTGCCGGTTCCGTGGTCACCGCAGAAGGGGCAGCTTGCCTCAACTTCCTCACTGTGAAGCGTTCGGTCATTGAGGACAAGCCCGCACCGTCTGGCGGCTTCCAGGATCGGCAGCTTCTGATAGGCCAGACGGCGCGCCCCCTTTCTGAAACGTAAGGTTACGCCGCCTTCGGCATCGTCTGGCCGCCGACCCGCACGGAAAGCTCCGCATTACGGACGCATTTGGCGAGGATCATCTGACTGGTCGGACGGATGTTGCTGAGATCGTCCACAGATTCCATGTTGTCAAAGAACACCGGATAATTGCGGCCTGTGAGCCGCTTCACAAGCTCCGACACTTCCGCGCCAGCCCGGATCTTCTCAGAGAGCGAGAGCCGGTCGTAGCGGCGGCCGTTGTAGGTAAAGCGGAACACGTCCTTTAATTCTCCGGTCGTCTTGACCACATCGTAGAGCGAGATCTTCACGCGGTTCAGCGCGAGTTTGGAGAATGTCATCTCCGCGCGCTTGCTCATGTAGAGGATCACATCTTTCATCATGATTTTCTTTTCCGTGATCTCCTCCTCAATGGCTTTGATGCGCGTATCAAAATCCTCCGGCGCGGCGCTCAGAACCTGCTGCGCGGCGGCAAGCTGCACCCGGCAGTCTTCCAGCGACGCTTTGCATTCCGCAAGGCGTTCACTGTCCGCAGGACTCAGCGTACCGCATTCGATGCTGGCCGTCAGGTTCTGGATGCGTCTGCGAAGCTGCTCCAAGGTCTGCTGGCGCTGCATATTCTGCTGTGCGGCAGCGGTCTGAAGCTGTTCCCGTTTCTGATTCAGCGCGTCGATCTCGGACTGGTATCTGACCAGATCATCCGCTTTGAACTGCTCGAACGTACTTTGACTTTTCTGCTCCAGCTCCTGAAGCTCTGCGATCTGACCTTTCAGCTGCGTGCCGTCGGCAGCGATTTTCTCCGTTTCCGCCTGTAAAGCCTGACGGAACGCCGGATATTCCTGCTGGGAGAGCACGCGGCGGCAGACCGGGCAGCTTGTACCCGGCTGAAACCGCTTCAAAAGCGCGGCGTTCTGCTGATAACGCTTTCCAAGCGCCTGCACCTTTGCCGTATCCTTTGCCAGCGGGGCTGTGTATTTTGGCTGGTAGACCTCGGACGACCGAGCGCCCAGCTTCGCATGAAATTCCTGCAGCTTCGCGTCCAGTTCTGCTGTATCCGGCGTTTCCGGCGCTTCGCCGGAAAGCTCCTCATACTGCTCGCTGGCCTGCACAAGCTGCTCCTGCAAATCCTCCAAATTGACGTTTTCAAACCGCCGTGCTTCCAACGATGCAATTTCACTCTGCAATTCCTGAATCTGTGCAGTCAGCCTGTCGGACAGCTCTTTGCTGCTCTGCCGCTGCTTCTGCGCCAGATCCAGCTTGCCGCTCAGATAGACTGCGTTCTGTTCCAGTTCCCGGATCTCCTCCCGGCGATTCTTGAGAAACGTCTCAGGGGATGGGAGCTGCACACCGGACAGCCGCTGCTGCGTCTGCTCGTTGAGCTGAGATAGCACGTCGGCCTGCGGAATGGAGGGAAGATACCGCTCCAGCAGCTTTTTTCCATCCTCGCCGAGTTCTTCAATAAAGTAGAGCGGATTGAAGATGGAGAGAAACACATCGCGTTCTCCGAACATCTCATTGAGATCCGTCTGCCGGATGGCATAGCCATCATAGGTGATACTCATGCGATCCTTCTGCCGGCTGCGGGTCAGTTCGTGCGCCTTTCCGGATTCATCCGTAAATCGCATCGTGATCTGCAGATCCGGGTTCGTCTCATTGTGCAGCCGGTCAATGCCGCGCTCGCCGAAAAAGGGAAGTCCCGTAACGGCAAACGCGATCGCGTCCGCCAGACTGGATTTGCCGCGGCCATTGCCGCCGGTCACAATGGTAGGGTTACCGAACGTGATCTCCATAGGCGCTTCATAGCATTTGAAGCCGGAGACGGTCATACTGATGATCTGAAAGCCTTTGATCTTTTCCATTTTGCTTACTGACACCTCCTATTACGCTGCCTGCTGCACGACCTGATAGCCATCCAGCGTGTAAAATGCGACGTTTCCCTGTTTCCGCATCGTGATCTGCGCGTCATAGAGCCGCGCGCCGGGCATGAGCATCGGATGGCTGCCCTGCGCGTAGACCTTCGCCTGCTTGCCCTCTGCGTTTTGCAGAACGGCGCAGACCAACGGCTGGCCGGACATATCCTGCTGATTGCTCACCGACAGCACAACGTACTGGCAGACCTGCCGCGTCGTAAACGGAAGCGGCTGCTGTACTTGCTGCGGCTGCTGCGATGGTTGCTGCGGTGCTTGCTGCTGCTTTTGCGGCGTGGCCGCCGGGGCGGTATTCTGTGCCTGCTGTCCAGCCTGTCCGTCGCGCTTATAGCTGAGCTGTGCCTGCGCTGCACCCGGAGATGTGGGAAGCTGATGCAGCTTATCCAGCAGTTCCAGATACGCGGCGTTCAGCTTCGGCCGCTCGGTATCGCAGATCACATAGGAGTTGCCCTTCTGCTCGATCTTGACCCAGAGCGGCTTTGTCATCTTGTAGAGGACACGTCCAATGCCCCATTGCACGGCGGCGCGCTTCATCGAGTCCGACAAGCCTCCCTTGATGGGTTCGATATCAGAATCTTCTGCGCCGTCCCACTTTGTAATAAAGCCTTTGCCCTCAAAATAAATGGAAATGCCGCAGATCTGTGCGTCCTTCTTTCCGTTTCCGTGCCACGGCTTGTAGTCGTTGTACCAGTTCTCCGGTCCCACGACCTCATCCAGCCGGTCCTGAATGGCGCGGTTTGTGACATACGGAATGGCAAGGCCGCTGGTCTTGTCTCTCGACGTCACCTGAATGCGCCATTCCAAGTCCTCCGGTGCAAACGGTCGCGCCAGCTCTTCCCGGATGGTTTTTGCGTCTTTTGCCATACATTACCCTCCAATAAAGTCTTTCAAGGTCTTTCCGTTGGGGATCAGCACATCGGAATAGTAATACGACGGGTCTTTGTCCTTGAGATGCTCCAGCAGATCGCGGTATTGCAGGTTCAGCTTGTTGTTCAGCGCATTGAAGCTGTGATCTCCATTGGGGATGGACAGCAGGAATGTTGGCAAATTGGCAAGTGCGTGCGGCGACTTATACCGCGGGAGTGCATTTGAGCCAATGCAGATCTCTCCTCGTGTACCGCTGACATTGGAAAACGGATAGCGGTACATTACGGTCTCCATCGTCGGCTTTTCGTCTGCGACAACGCCCATCCGGCATTCTCCGATCTTGCCTTCCGTATCGACGTGGAACGCAAAGACCAGTCTTGGCAGCGGAAAGTTCGGATATGCCGTCTCATGGTAGCTGATGTCTGCGTATAAGCGCGGGTACCAGAGACAATATTCCTTGTTCCCGTTCGGATGGATTTTGACATGGATACAGTCTGACGGTAACAATCCACTGTTAACATAATCTCGCATAGCGCTGTTTTTAATGCAGTCCAGAAACGCATCTTCCTGCACCGCTTTGCACTTCACGATACCATCCGTGTGCGTCTCGATGAGAACCTGTCCGTCCTCCGGAATGATCCGAATTCGCAGTTCGTCTTTGTTCATGCCGCCTCCAATTCCGGAACGTACTGCTTTGCAAGCGCACGTTCCTTTCTAAGCAGGTTTTCTAACTTTTGCATTTCTTCCGTGTACCATGCGTCAATGGAAAACAGCGCTTCCAGCAGTTCGATTTCACAGTGAAAATAACCATCCATTTCCACCATCAGACCGCTCGACCATTCTGCGCCGATCTTCTTCTGATAGCCCCAGCTCATGCCACCGCCCAGACAGCATGGATAAAACGCGGCAGAAAGCATTCTTTCAGCTTTTTGGATATACGGGTTTTCCGAGAGCTTCATGCTGTGAAGGCTCCCGTATTCCCGAATCAGCCGGTAATACTGCATCATGCTGCGAAAGCTGAAATACCAGTGATCGCATTCGTAGGACTCGTCGTATTTTTGATCCGTATAATCCGTGGCGGCGATCAAAAGCTCATAATAGATCTCGTATAGGTCATCGCTTGATATCGTGATACCACGCTCCAACAGCCTGTCCAGCTTTCCGTATTCGTAGAACAGACGCGCTATGCTGATCGTTTGAAGCGAACCACATATAGATTCGTAGTCCATAACAGCGCCTCCTTAACAAAATTTCCGCTGCGCAGCAGCTTTCGGTTCAGAATTGCAAAACGTGCCGCATAAACGATTCAACCGGTATTGCCGGTCTTCCACCACAGATAACGCGTCGCGCAGATCGTCGAGGTCTTCTTCGGTAAATGCACCGAAATCAAGATCGGCGAACCTGACATAATCGTCCGTTTTCAGCGGCTCCAGAATATGCGTTAGTACATATGGTGAAACTTTTTTCGGCTTGGGTGCCGGCGTATGCGGCAGAGTCTCAAGCCCCTTTATGAGTTTGGAAATATCAATCTTCATGATTCGTTTTCTCCCATACCAGCTTCACCACGCAGATGGCATAGTCCTTCATATTGCAGAGGATCTTCTTGTGCTCCGCCTCATTCAGATACGACCGGCCTTCCCGCAGGAAATAGATCCCGCAGTCCGGCATCAGCTCTCCAAACATGTTGGCGATGTGCCACTCCATGTGGGAACGCGCTTCGGCGGTATCGCCCTTGAGATAGGCCGTACACATCTTGGTATCTCCGACGGTCTGCTCGTTCCCGATCTCCAGATGCTCCATGAAGCCGTCCAGATGTGCCTTTGCGCGCTCATCCAACTGATGCTTCGCAGATGCGTAGAAGTACAGGAACAGCGCCGGTTCGTTTCTGCCCAGGATGACGCTGTATGGACTGGACACTTTCTGTCCCCATGCGCCGCCGGACGGCTCGAACCGCGTGCAGAGTTTTCCCATCTGCGGGACGATCCGCTCCGTGACCTGCTGCCAGACGGCTTCACGCGCCGCCCGGTCATCTGCTTCTGTGACGGGTGTAACGATTGCAAGATTTGTAGTTAACATAATTCCTCCTAACTCAGCGCCAGAAATCCGTTCGGCGTCAGGACGTTGAAGATCATCTTGTTGCTGATGACCTCATGCACCTCTGCGCCGGTATGGTTTCCGCGCTGGTCAAACTGTTCCTCGCGTTCTACATTTTTGACTTTCACAATACGCCCCTTGATGATGTGCGGGGTATCGCATTCAATCAGTCCGTTGATCATCCCGGAACCGCCAATCAAGCCGATCTGCCCAATGGAAAGGGGCAAAAGTGGATGCTTTTCCGTGCTGTCCAGCGCGCTTTTTGCATGCAGCAGCCGTGTAAAGCTGCCGGAGCGCGTCAGCTGCCGTTCCAGCTCCTTCTCATTGAATCGTTCGCCGCGAAAGACCTCGACAGTCTTTGTAACGGCGGGTAGCGCGTAGCGGTTTTCCTCCAGCTCCGTGACACACGGAATTTTCTCCGGAACCAGCGTCTGTGCGCCCAGCCGGTCCGCCGTTTCGCCGTCCTCCGCAGGCTTCTTCCGAAGTCCCAGCACGACCGCCTGATGGAATCTGGCAAACTCGCCATCGGTGAATTTCCAGACAGAAAGGTCCGAGAAGTTCTCCGCGAGAATGTTACAGATGTCCGGCGTCAGCCGATAATACGGCACGATGTAGATGAGCAGGCCGCCCAGCATGAGTGTACGGATGCTCTGCACCAGAAACTGCTTTTCGCTGCGTACCCGGCTGCCGCCCTCGGTTAGAACGGACAGATACGGCGGATTCAGAAACAGCACATGGAACGACTCACGGCTGATCTGGCTGTGAAAGAAGCTGCCGAAACCGACACGGTGAAGTCTGGTTTGCGCTTCTTCCGCGCGGTGTTCGTCCAGCTCCATGCCGTAGGTGTAGCAGTTGTTGCCGTCGGCAAGCTGCCGAAGCGCCTTGCCGCAGCCACAGCACGGGTCGAGCAGATTCGTCGTCACGCCTTCCGGAAACGCGATCCCGCGCAGGATGTGCGTGATATTTCCCGGGTCTGTTGGGTAATAGCCCATGCGGACATGGTTCATCAGCCGCCCGATCACCGCCGCGTTGACGGTGTCCGTCTGCGGAAGAGATTTTGCAAAGCCGGTCAGGACTTCATACACAGGCTTGTACGCTCTGGACATGAGATCAAAGCGGTGCAGACCCGCTTGAAGCTGCCCGGCTTTTCCTGCCAGCGCGGATTCCTCCAATTCCAGAAGATTCCGCTGTGCATCGCCAAACGCCGCAAGAAGCGCGTCTCTCGTTTTCTGCAATTCCAGATAGTACGCATACGCACGCTGCGGCTGCGCCGTGCGGTATTTCTCCACACCAGCGCGGCATTTAAGAAGGCGCTGGCTGCCGCGCAGAATGGCTTCTGCCGTCTGCCGAAGCTGCTCCAATGCGTAAAAGGAACATTTTGACTCCTTCTGCAATTCCTGTTCCATCCTGTGCCCTCACGCCGCGGGCTGGATGCTCTCAGCCGCAAAGTCAAAGACCGGTGCGTTTTCCTCCGGCGTGCCGGGGAGAATGCGCAGCGTGTAGCCTTTGCTTCGCAGCAGCTTGAACGTGCCGATCATGCGCTGAAGCTCAAAATCGTCCGGGTCTTCCGCGCAGGCGGCTTTCTCGGCTGCCTGCTGTGCAAGCACCTCCTGCACGACCTTTGCGATGTTGGCTTTCAACTCGGTATCTTCTGGCGTATCAGCCGTTTCATCTTTCGGCGCTTTTGTGCGCGGCTTTTCAAATTTGCCCCGTGACCTGCTTGCCGTCAGGCGCAGCCAGAATGTACGAAGCATGGAAAGAAGCAGCGTCAAAAGCATCCCGCGCGGCTTCGACGTCAGATGCACAATTTCCTCCACGTCTGCTTCACCGATCTCGCTGACCGACACAGTCAGGCTGGGAGCCTTGACATAGTTAGCGGAGAAGAAACGGAAGACAGCGGCGTTTTCCGAGATCATCGCCTCATTGACGCTGACGCGCTGCGCCATCAGTCTCCGGCAGATGACCGTGCTGCATTCCAGTTCCGTCACATCCACGATATCCGCAGAAACCTCACCGGCGGTAAGAAAACCTCTGCCGGAAATATGCTTCGCTTTCAAGCCGTTTGTGACGTGCAGATGCCCGTGGACGATCACATCATCCGTGACGAGTGTTTCATAGTTGTACGTCGCACCGGCGGGAATATAGACTGTTTTCATGTTCAAAATCCTTTCTTTACGCCGCTTTCTGTTCTTCTCTGAGCCGTATCGGGAGGACGATGGCGGAGCTGTTTCCGGCGATCAGCAAAATCGCACCCAGCGAGCCGGTCAGCCGCATCGTCACCGTTTCCTGCTTTTCAAACTGCGTGAGCGCGTCCAGCATGAATCTTGCGTCAAAGCCGATTACAATACTGCTTTCCGTGCTGATAGGAACCTCCGCTTTGCAGAGACAGCCGTTTGCGTGCAGGCTCAAATTTCCGTTATGAAACCGGACATAAGGTTTCTCATTCTTCTCCATGCAGGCCAGCAGATATTTGAGCGCCTGCACAAAGTCTTTCCTATGAAAGCAGAATTCTTCATTCCACTTCTGCGGAACAACGCTTTCGTAGGTCATGGGCGTGACGTTCAGGATACGTTTTGCAAGCAGGCGAACGTGTTCGTTCTGAAACAGGACCCAGTTGTCGGCGACGCTGATCTGGATATCCGCATTGCCAAATGCCTTGAGCTGCTCCAACTCCGGAACGCCGACGACAAACGACGGTTCAACATCCAGCCCTCCGTCATCACAGCAGCCTGCGCGATGTCCTTCCACCGCCCAGATATGCTTGTTCTGAAACAAAACGCCCTGATATTCCGGTCTGACATTGCGCGAACCAACAGCATACTTTACCTGCTTGACGCAGGCGAGGAGCTTTGCCGCATTTGCCGCATAGGTCTGCTTGACTTCGAGTTTCGGCCATACAGGGCAGTCCTTCGTGTCATAGACAGGAAACTCGCCGCCCTTGCTGCCAGAGCGCATGGTCAAAAACGATTCGTCTCCACGCTGCTGCAATTCCAGCTCCAACGCGCCGTCATAATGGCGGCAAATCTTCTGGATGTTCGCGCTGTTCCGGAATACGAAGCCAAAGCTGTCGCCGCTTGCGGGGAGCGTTACGGACATCCATGTGTTCAGATCCGTTGCGGACAATACGCATTGATCTCCGGTAAACTCCGCTTTGATCTCACGCAAAACCTCGATGGAACTTTTTGATGGGACTTCCATCAAGGCTGTCATGGCTTTATAAAAGGCTGCTGCGTCTACGATATTTTTCATGCTGCTTTCCTCCTCGTTTTCTGTAAGGTCGCACGCATATTGACAGAGCCTGTTGCAAACGTGATCTGCCGCACGCACGTTTCTCCGACGGTTAAAATGTTGTAGATCATGTCCACGACAGCGGTAGCCGCTGTGATGTTGGCAGCGATGCTCTGCGGCGCGGAGACAGATGCCTCGGCGCAGCTCAGCTCCGTTGGGAATTTGTCTGTATCCTGCAAGACCTCCGGGAACGCCGCTCCGACGGGGCGGTAGATCGTGCGCCCGCCGCTGCGGATGCCGCAGACGATCTGCCCGGTGTGCATCCCGTTGCCGCTGTCGATGTAGATAAGATCATCCAGCTTGTAAAAGACCTCGTGGCAGAGCTTTCGGCTCTTGTTGTTGTCCACCGCGCCGATGAGAATGACCAGTTCCTTGATGACAGCAGAATTGGAATATGCCCCTGTACGGAACACCCGAGGTCTGAGCATGGAAAGAAGCCGCTGCCCGGACTCAATAAACTCCGGCGCATACTCCGTTTCCATCCCGAACACAGACGAATACCGCTCAGCCAGCACCTTTGCCTTGTTTTCCCCAAGGTCAGCCGGTGTGAAATTCTGCCGCACAAGGTTCTTTTCCTCCACGATATCTCCGTCACAGATGATAAAACGGACGGGTCGTTCCAGCGCGTACAAAAGCCGGTACAGATGCGGTGCGATATGCCCGCCGGTGCCTCCGGCTCCCAGCATGACGATCTTTACAGGTCGGTTCTTTGCAAACTTCATTCCGCGCCTCCTAAGAGTCCACCCAAAAACGAACGAAAGCCCGTAAGATGTGCGGACGGCGCTTCCGGAAGCTCGGGGAGCTGATGGATGACCTTGCCGCTCCATTCCGCAGGGAAGCCGCTGTCCAGCCCTTCCAGCACCAGACTGGGCTCGATGGGGACGAAACTACCGCCGCAAGAAATGCGGGCGGAAATCTCCGGGAAGAAGCGATCCAGACGGCCGATCACGAGATACAGCCGCGTACCGCGTTCGTCCTGATCGTCGATGGCAGAAAAGACAGCTTTCATGCTGTTGTGGGAATGGATATCCGCGTAGTACAGATACCGCGTATCGTCCGGAAGGTCTTCGTCCGTCAGCCGAACCGTTACGCTGTCTTTGGTGGCGCGCTGCTTCGGGACGAACGGGATGAATTTCTGTTTCTTCCGATCCCAGTAGATGCGGACAAGGGCTTCAAACTCCGCGCCCAATTCCATCTGGCTTCTGAAAAAGCCGATGATGGAGCGCAGCAGCTCTTGCGGAATGCGAGGAAGAGCCGGGCGAAAGCCGGCTCTTACCTCTGAAAACTCCGTGATCTTGTGCTTGGGCGCGATGAACTCGCCGAGCTCGCTCCGGCGCATCTCATACGTCTGCCCATCCCGCGCGGGGATGAGGCAGATGACCTTGTTGGATGCACGCGCAGCCTCCAGCGTCGGGAATACGCCCTTGTATTCCGCGATGCCCTTCTTCTGCATCCGGATCTGCGGCTTCACGACGCACTCCGGGTCCTTGACCTTGCCTTTTTTCAGGCTGTCCAGGAATGCTTTTGACTTCTCAATCTCCGCTTTCATGGTCGCGATGGTGTCCGTCTTGGGCGCGGGGACGGTCTTCGTAATATCTCCGTACCGCACCTGCCAAGTGACAGCCGACGCATCCTCCAATTCAGGGAAATCATCCGCTTTCTGGATACGCAGGGCCTCGAAGGTCATGCTGGCATCCATGATCTGCTCTCTGGCGCCGCCGTACTGAAAGACGGGCGGCTTATCAAAGAGCGACAGTTGTGTTTGGGGTCTTGGCGCAATGCTTTTGACCGTGGCGGCCTCTGGGATGGGGTCACCTTCCGCGTCCGTAAACGCCGAAAAGAGTTCCAGAGGCTGTTTTTCTTCTGCCGGTGCTTCCTGCGTCTTTGCTGGGAGCGTCTGTTCCGGCTCGGGCTGTGATTCTGCCGTCTCCGTCTGAACCTGTTCCGGATCAAACTGGGGCTTGACTTCTTCTGCCAACGTTGGCGCGGGAGGAGGCGGCGCGGGTTCATCCGAACTGCTGCCGAAGATCTTATCTACGTCAAACTCCTCATCATCGCCCAGTAAGGCAAAGCCGTCAAATACGTTTTCTGTGTCTGTCATGCTGCGTCTCCCTTCATTTTTGTGTCTGGACGCAAAAAGACCGTAACTGCCAAACGGCAATTACGGTCTTATGAGTCCATTCTTTCATTCCATGTCCTGCGCGCGGAACCGGGGGCATACCTGTCCCCAAGTGTTCACCTCCGCCCTGAAATAGCTCCGCCCTTAATCTACTCTGACCTGGAATACAGGAGTATTGTAGCATAAAAGCGTTCTCGGGAAAAACTTGCGAAGTATTAAAGAAGCTATTGTGTCTTCAAGATTCGTGCCCCCAGTCATTAAAAAAGAGAAGAGTACTCTGTATATGTTGAGACAGTATTTTTATTTACTGCGGAGCAGAGTTTGCGCAGCGAAGCGCTCCATTCCTGCAAATAGCGCCAGAGACGATACACTCAGAAAAGCAGGAAACAGCTGGTATCGGGGCCATAGTAGTAGGAAAGATCGTTGGCCTTGCAGACCTCTAGTACCAGCATACCGTAAGCCTCCATGGACGAGACCATCTTCTCCGGGAAGCGGCAAGGTGCGGCCGGATAGGTGCAGTCCTTGCAGCGCGTGCAGCAGCCCGCGCCCAACGGCAGAAGCTTCGGATAAAGCGGCTGGAGCGTCTCGTGCATGGCGTCAAAATGCTGCTTGTGCTGCTGCTCGATATCCTGAATCGCCTCAAAGTCAAAGCTGTCTTCGATCGCGCCCGTCGTCTGGACGAGAAGGCCGGTCGAGTAACCAGCCAACTGTGTGCGGCACTGTTCCAAATTGCCGCAGCCCGGCGGGCAGCTCCAACGCTTTCCGTACTGACCGCAGGTGTTTTCCTTGCACATATCGCGCACAGCTTGCTTGAGTTCGATGCTCGCCGGATCTAAGGGCGCGGACGCGGTAAAGCCGCAGGACTTGGCAAGCGCAAGAAGTTCAGTCTGTGTCATTGTCATCCCCCTCTTCAAAGCTCAAAGCGTCTACGAACCGATCCTGAAAGTCCGGCTTCGACGCCAGCTCCAAAAACTCTGTTCCGGCGGCGAGGCGTTTGCTCAGCTCAAATTCAGCCTTGGAAAGCGCGCAGCGCTGCGCGCCGTCTCCGGCTGCGTTTCCGATGCCGCGGATGCGATCAAGCAGCTGTGCCGGGATCATTCCGATGCGGCAGGCGGATGCCGGGGCAAGATAGTTTCCGAATGCGCCGGCGAGTAAGACCTGCTGAATATCCCGGGACCGGACGTCCAGATGGCTGCAAAGCAGTTCAATGCCCGCGCGGATGGCG
>ENA-ORTY01001404-ORTY01001404.1-human-gut-metagenome-genome-assembly--contig:-NODE-1404-length-26826-cov-80.378955_pt1 | contig 26826 bp, 20 predicted proteins | sample MGYA00241917_ERZ509198 | MGnify/ENA primary metagenome ERZ509198 (study PRJEB26280, sample SAMEA2338857) | human gut metagenome | biome: human gut; feature: human-associated habitat; material: faeces...
TTGGCTATATCCTAGCCTTTTCAGCCCCGACGATTTCTAAACGGGACAGCAGTGATTGCAATATTTTTGCTTTCTGAGCTTGGAATTCATATTCTGTAAGAACTCCGGAATCTCTGAGTTGCACCTATTTTGTCAATTCATCAACAATGAATCCACAAAGAAAGTAAGTAACATTAATATAGTAACAATTTTAAAAAGATAAGATTATGAAGAAGTTCATTTTGCAGCGTTATTCATATTAATAGGATTTAGTTTTTAAAGGTAATTTTGTTAAACATTCCCAGTTTTTGACATTTGTGTCATTTTTCGGGAATGAACACACGAAAAGCCATTGACATCTTACTTTCTGGGGCTTACGTTACGAGATTTTGAATGCAAAAGCCCACAAAGGAGCCGATTTATTCCCGATTTTTGTCATTAATGACACTTTTCGGGAACGACTATGATTATAAAAAGAGATTATTATTTACAGCAACTCATATCGAGCAAGTCTAACAATCTCATAAAGATTGTAACTGGAATTAGATAGCGATAAGAAGAAAGCTGCATACCTCCGATCTTTACACGAAACAGTGTATCTCAAAGATATAATAGAGAGGAACAACTTGAAAAACAGCGAAGAATTCATGGAGTTGATGCGTGTGATGGCTTTAGGTATAGGTTCTCCGTGCAATCCTAGTAAGTTGGAAAATACATTCAAAAGTGTAAAGAATGAAACGCTTGACAGAAAAACCATATCCAAATATCTTTCCTACATGGAAGATGCTTTTCTTATAGAGAAGTCAATACGATATGACATAAAGGGCAGAAAATATATAGGTACACTTTCGAAATACTATTTCCAAGACATCGGATTACGCAATGCCTTACTGAATTTTAGACAAGTGGAAGAGAATCATATCATGGAAAACGTCATATACAATGAGCTTCGTTTACGAGGCTTTTGCGTTGATGTGGGTATGGTAGAGGCAAGGACTGCAAAAGAACGCAAACAACTGGAAGTGGATTTCGTTGCAAATATGGCAGACCGTAGATATTATATCCAATCAGCATTTGCAATGCCTGATGATGCAAAAAGAGAGCAAGAATGCGCTTCATTAAAAAGAATCGACGATTCCTTTAAGAAGATAATCATAATGCGCGATGACATAAAACCATATCATGACAACAATGGCTTTTATATTGTCGGGTTAATGGATTTCTTGCTAAAGCCAGATTTGATGGAACAATTATAGAAATCGGAGAAAGAATCCATTCGTCATGAGTGGACTTTTTCTTTTGATAATCATAGCTTACCTATTATTATATGGTTGGGTACCTTACATTCCCCAACTTTTTGGGGAATGTTTCCACATACTTTCCTCATTTTCCACACCATCTACTTTTGGTACAAAAAACATAAACATCTGATAATCAACGCATATTATTTTCTCGCTTCTTTTTGGCACACAGATTGCGACTATGATTAGTGGGTTCGACAACGAATCCACAAAGAAAGAAAGTAAGTAACATTAAATAGTAATAATTTAAAAAATATACGATTATGAAGAAGTTTATGTTTGCAGCTATCGCAGCTATGGTAATGGTTTCAGTAAGCAACGTTTTTGCATCAAGCAGAATGGTAAGTAACGCAGAGGTAGCACCAGTTGATACCGTAGCTCCAGATGCTCCTTCAGATACAACAGAAGTTGGCACTCCTATCCAGCCACAGGCTACCACTGAGGATTCTATCCAGCAGGAGAATACTCAGGAGGAGACAACTCAGCAGCAGGAGGCTACTGAGACAGAGCAGCAGGCAAATGCTGAATAAGAAATCACAAGAGAGTTCTGTAGAGTTCAATAGAGTTCATTTTGCAGACGACATATTAGAATAATAAGAAAAGCGCAGAATCCTGCTGGCAGTGATGCCAGCAGGATTCTGCGCTTTTTGATACAGAAGCATACACATGGATTTCTATAAAGCAAACCAAAAGTTTAAATCTATTAAACATTCCCGTTTTTTGTCATTAATGACACTTTTCGGGAATGACGATGATTATAAAAGTAGAGATCCTGCACCTTGTTATGGAGCATAGAAGCATAGAGAAGACCACTTTTCCATTCTTCAGGAATTTGGTCTATTCCAAATTTAGCACCCAGGATAGCTCCTGCTACTGCTGCATTGGTATCCGCATCTCCTCCTGATAAAACAATCTTCAGGATACCCTCTTTATACGAGGTTGCATGCCAATAAGCCCATAGGGCAGCCCCTAAAGTTCTGAGCGTATATCCCATACTCTTTTCATCATCCAGACACAAAGAATCCAGACCTTTATGATATGCCAAGTCAACAAATGGAACGATTCGTTCATCATATTGTTTGGCAATGCCAATCACATCTTCATAATCCAATATCCTGTCTTCAAAGACAAGAGCATGTATGATAGAAGAAACGATAACGCAAGAGCCCACACAGCGTGGATCAAAATGAGTTAGCTTACAGATATTCTCAGCATTACTAGTCACATTGTCCTTCACAAGCCCTACCACCGAAGTTCTCATGACCGCCCCATTAGCTGCAGCTTTTTTCTTTCCCATTTTCCAGATAATCTCTGCAGCCTTCTGTGGATTCGAAGTATAGTCGCCAAGAGCCATTACATTATAAGTATGCCGGCCAATTCCCATGCCTCCGTTCATCATCCATTCCTTAAACTTTCTGGCAATATCAAGAATATCTACCTTTTGACAAGCCACAAAAGAATCTAAGATGCATAGCATCATGTCGGTATCATCTGTCCAGTCGCCTCTTTGCCAACGACGACGATGATCATCCTGCACGATTTGTGAATAATCCTCTATCCCATTAGGATAAAAACGATCCACCTCTTGCTTGGACATAAACTCCGTGCTCAGTCCCAAGGCATCTCCTACAGCTTGCCCGAAGATGGTACCGAGGAATCTTTCTTTTAAAGTTTCATTTTCCATATTTTTTCTATTCATACAACCAACCAATCTTAAAGTCATCCATATCTGGTAATAGTGCTGTACCGATTATACAGCTCCACTTTTTAAACGACAACACTTATTCCCTTTCATGCTCCGTCAGATACTTTTAGTCTAAGCCAAGAAGGGAAATATTTCCAAAGCAGATATCCCATTTTGAGTTCGACTAAACGTTCAAAAGTTCAACTAAGTTAGATTTCATCATTAGCAACTGATTTTCTGAGTATTATAACAAAGACGCAAGCTAAAGATTGACTAACTTCGACTAAAAGTTCGACTAACTTCAACTAAGTTCGACTAGACATCGTCTAAAACCCACCTCTTTCCAACTGTTAATTTTATGATTCCTTTTTTCTTAAGCGTAGAGAGGAAATTACCTATTTTACGTTTTTTCTGTTCATCAGTCAACACATCAGACAATTTTGATTGTATAAGAGTATTCAGTTCACTTCTAGTAGCTCCACCAAAGGAACGAAGATAAGATATTATCATTTCTCTAAAGTGATGATCGTTGAAACTACGGTTTTTAATGTATTCAGTTTTCAACTCATCATTATTTGCAGTTTTTGCCACATACTCCGATAAAAATAATTTTGGGTATCGACCTTCCACAAGGTGTAGTTTTCTCAATCTTGTTGCAGTTACCTTATCTATTGTTTCATGTTTTTGTACCATATCCAATGCTATACAATCATAAAGCGATAAGTTTGGATTAGCTTTCAATAAACGATAATATTGCTCATTGATAAGCTTGCCATAAATTTTAACAACAACTTCTCTCTTAGCTTGATCTATCTGATAGTCAGGCATAGGGAAAAAGCGTTTTTGCTGTTCTGTAAAAACCTTGCGAATACCTCGTCCTATCGTATCTATCATGTTAAAGTTAACCATACCTTGACATAACACATAATTGCGATAGAACTTCTGAGGTCCATTTTGTTCTATAGCATTTCTTACAGTACCTGGCAAGAAGAATCCTCCATTAGCAAATGTTACAGAGTTAGGTTCTTCAACCATAGTGATACGTTCTTGCATAGTATAATCCTGGTGCGCTATACAATTATGAAGTACTTCACGAATGCTGTATTCATCATATTGCTTGACGACATCAGGAAACAGTGTTCCACCTGGCAAGATACGCTGGTTCAGATTACGAATTTTTGACAATGCTTCGTTAACCGTCAAGATGAAAGGAGTATAGAAATGCTCATAATCTATCTTTTCATCATGCTCATCAACTAACACCCATGTGATAGTTGCTACAGCAGGACTAATAAGATAAGTAGAAGTCTCTTTGCCTAGCAAAAGTATAGCTGCACGAGTAAGTTTGCCTTTTATTGCAACACCAGCACGACACAGCAATTCCATATCATCCCAAGCATCGACTTCTTCTGCCAACCGAGGATGAACCGTTTTATATTCTGTTCGAGCTTTAGCCAAAGCTGTGGCATCAAGATCTTCCAAAGTGGCATTTTGAATTATTTCTGCAGACCAATCAAAAACTGGACTATTCTCTTCAAGGATGGCATTTAACCTCTCTTGGGTCAGCTCCACCAAAGAATCCTCAATACGTTGCCATGCCTTATTGTGGGCATAAACTGGAAGTTTTGGACGATGCTTAGGAATATGTATTATCCAAACTTTCTTGTTGGTATCATCAGTTATAAATTCTTCCACATCAAGTCCTTCCGTAGAAATATTAGCACATCTTTCTGTCAATCTTAGAATCGCTTTCTGGCGGTCGTAATTATAGGAATCAGTGCCTATAATCTCTAAAGACAGATCTTGCACACCTATTACAAGATGTCCTCCCTCCATGTTGGCTATTGCCGACACGTAGGAGATTACATCATCTTTCTCGTCCCCACAGAACGAGTTCTTCAGATTCTTATATTCCTTCCATTCACAGCGAGCATTCTCTTGTGGGTACTCACGGAGGAGGTATTGTTGTAATTCAAGTTCAAGCATAAATTAGTCTATAATACTTTCACTATTTTCGTTATGTTTTTGGGCATTCCTCAACACACATTCTTTACTTGTGTTTGCATAACAGTATACACAGAAATGACGGCAAGTATTATACATTCCAATATCTTTGCTCACCATGCATCCACAAATTTTTCTTTGCCCAGTATCCTTAACCTTCCTTTCTTTCTTTGGGATAGGTGGAAGATTACCAAACATATCTCTTTCAGGCCATTTAAGGGTATGAAGATAGTAAACCAATTCTTCGTCATCAGCAAAAATACGTTTCATAAGTTCCCCATCAATACAACGATTATGCTCAATGCCGTAGGATTCAAGATCAATATCTTCAGCACACGTCGCCATTTCAATATCCCAACCTTGTTTATGCCATGCTTCTCGAATTTTCTTAAGTCCTTGTACAATCTCAATTCTTTGGGCATAATTAGCTTCTGCATTCTCAACATCTTCCTTTGTGAAGAATCCAGTTTCCTTAACAAGGTTATTTTGAACCTTGCGATATGCTTTTACGTCAACAAAACTGAAAACCAATTTGTCCGTATAGTCTTTTAGCTTGTTTCCAACATACCATATCCTTGTAAGTAATTCTCGCGGTCCGATAGTTGGAGTGATAATCAAAGGGTCAAATCTCCAGATAACTTTTTCTTTTCCAACCATATCAGACAATTGCTTGAATGTTTCAATACGTTCTTCTACAGAGGGCACATTTGGTTCAAATCCTTCCTTTGTATAGTCATTCAGTGTTACTTGAAAGTAATAATGAATACCCATTTCATCCAATATATGAAGATAAGGAATAATTGGTTTGGGATTCTTTGTCCAAAAAACAATGACCTTACATTTACTGAAAGAGATATACATTTTTTGCTGATTGAAAGGATTGTACCAAGCACAATAACCCTTTGCCAAGCGGTTGAAAAACCACTTGGCATAAAAGGCTGGTATGTCGGTAGAGCGACTGGCTGAGATGATGACAGGTGCAGTAGCTTCCACTCTTTCCCCTTTGTCATTTGTAATATAAATTTTATCGAACATGGTAATATTCTTTCAGTTCAGTTTCTACAACATTGCTTAATCTTCCAACAAAGACTCCCCCTAAAGATGTTGGTTTGCGGGCTGCACCACGACCTTCCTGATTACACAAATTGACAAAATAACGAATATGCTCTTTCATGTCATATTGATATTTTTTTCCAGTGAATTGCCAATTTTGCCCTAATCGTCTTATCACATTAGCAGGAAGTCCATCAAAACATTTCAAATTTGGAAGTCCGTATTCGCTTTCTACTGTTGTACTTTGTGGCATTTTGTTGACTTTCTGAATTTGAGAGTTCTTGTGAAGAAGTTTAACTATCTTTTTATAAGCAGCATCACTTGGCTTCAAAAAGTCATTTAGGATACAGAGAAAAGCTTCTGAATCTTGTCTCTTTGCTTCCAACTCTATGATTCGGTCTATTTTTGAAATAGTATCTTGACCACTTTTTCCTTTCGGAAGGTTAGGTCTAACTATAGCCATTATCTGATTTCTGAACTCCGTAGGGGTATAAAGGTTTGAATCATTCTCAAAGTTTGCTTCTTTCAATGCTTTGTAAGCATTGGTTCGCTTTCCAAGAATGTCATCGGCAATATACATAAATGCCTTTGGACTTTGAACAGCATCCTCCAATCGTGCTGTTTCTTCCACTGCACTTATAACCTTTGCCTGTTTAGATGGTACAGTCTCTACTTTATCGATATTCTGAATAACTTTAGAACCAATAGAACTTTGATGCAAAGTTGTTGGTGGTTCTTGGAGAATAGCATTGTTTATTTTAAAGCCAAACAGATACTCATATATCGTAAGCCAAACTTCTTTATAATATTCTTTATCACCATTTATCAGTGCAGAAGTAAATGTTTTTGGTAATGAGGCAAAACCTCTTGTTGCTCCATATAATCCAAAGGCAAGTTTATAGTTGCCAATGCCATTCTGAATCAAATAATCTTTTAGGCGATCTATGCTATCACCTTTTTGGCAAAATGCGGCAAAGGAAATAGGAACATCATTCTCAATGGCAAACAAATCAAAACTTGTGTTATCTTGGAAGTGGCTCAATAAAGAATTAACATACCCACGAATAGGAGAGTTTTGCCAACTTTCACCCATGATTTGCTGTAGGATATTTCCACCATTAAACGCAATGGCAAGTGGCTCTTCTATGCCATTGTCTTCTATGATTTTCTTATATTCTAAACACAACAATGACAGCACAAGTTTTTCGTAAAACTCGTGCGTAAAAGATGGGTCTACTATATGAATGTGCTTGTTTGTACCAACTTGAATCAAGTTTGCCAAATGATTCTTCTCTCTCTTAGAAAGTTCGCTTGCCTCAACTTGCAGTACCGCTTTGTTCATTTTATCGAGAGCTATAGTATATGCATCTTGTGTTGCGTATTCTACACTTGTCCATAAATCATTTGCGTCATAGATAGAAGATAGATGTAACTTGTTGCAAAAATCATCATAGACGTTACTATATTTCAAAAAGCGTATAGCTTCTTCTACACTAATCCCCAAAGGGTTCTGCTTCAAAAAAGAAACGATTTTCTCTTGGTTTTGTAGTGCCGTCTCATCTTTCTCTTTAAAAATAGAGTTAAACCTCTTAATGTTTTCTACCAAAATTTCATCTTGCATCTCCGTAGGACGATGATCTGGTGAATTAATAACGGCAGCCAAGGTGTTTCTTAAAACTTTTGCTATAGCTTTAAGTTCACCAATTTCTTTGCTAACCGATAAATTAGCACCAATCAAATAACAATACAAAAAACCCTTAAGGCGATCAATGTATGCATCGTCTCTCTTATTGGAATAATTAGTTGTTTTAGCTGGTGCATAAGTTGCATTCCACAAAAACTCTGTATGCTCTGTTTTCGAAAACAAATCACGAGCCTTATCCCAAAATCCTTTCGTTTCATTTCTCCAAATTTTGAGATTCGGAGAATAAAGTTTTGCAAACTTATTTTCGAGACTTTGCTCTGCTTTTGTCAAAACACCTTGTCGTGCCTCATAACTATCAAAATAGAAAAAGCAATGAAATGGATTCAGATAAATAGTACTTGCACAAGTATATGTTTCAATTCCATTTTTAGAGCCAGAAAGGTTAAATTCTGTCAGCTCATAATCATCAGTATCTATTTCTATAACCATAGGATAGTTTTCCAAGTCGGTATTGTCAACTTGAAATACTGGATATTTTGAGTACAAAGTAACAGCCATATCAAGGCTATTTGCCACTACAGAATAATATCTTCTATTTCCAAAGCCTCTAGTTGCATAGTGTGCTTTAGGGGATATGGATTCTGTACTGAAGATATTATTGAAATTCAACGTACACGTTGGAATGAAAAGTTTCATAAGCGTTTCTTTTAAAGTTGCAATTTTGTTCCACTTGACAACGTCGTGTCATACAAATCCTTTGGCACGGCATCAAATAAACTCGATAAGTTACCAGAATGCATAATATATAAGGCTTCATACGAACGTGTTATTGCGACATATAAAGGATTTCTATCTTCTTCCCCTTCTACAGTACACTCTGGCAAAAACACATTTTCAAACTGCAATCCCTTAGAACTATGATAAGTCATTAATTTTGGATTGTCTGAATTAAAATCCAAGTCCATGAAACGACCATACTTGGCCTCGACATTCATGCCGTGGTTCTTAAAATAATTATATGCTCTTTCAACCTCTTCGTTATGGCGAAATAAAATGCCAACATCTTCCCTATTTCTGTTTTGTATCAAAGATATAATAGCATCATATTGTGCTTCTACAGTTTGATAATGAAGAATCTTTGGTTTATCTTTACCTTCTTCTGTACAACGTTCTTCAAGTTCATCATTCTCAGAATTGAGATATTGAGCAAAACGTGCAATTTTCTTTGGGAGACGATGATTAAACACCAAATATTCAGTCGGATATTTGGTGAAGTACTGAATATCTTCCATTGAAACTGTTACCTTTCCCTTAAGAAATTTATAGAGTTGTTGAGCTGTATCTCCATAGATAAGGAAAGCTTTTTTAGCCTTAGATTTTAGAATATCAATATCCTCACGAGAAAAATCTTGTGCTTCATCTAATATTATATAATCATAGCTTCCCATTTTCCAACTACCACGGACAAAAGATCCGTATGCGTCCTTTCCCCAACTAAAGCAAGCGTCATAATTAACAACATTTCCTGCAGGAAGTCCTACTTGCCTAATGCCATCATTCATATATTGTTTTAATGCCTTTGTATAAACAACATATAGGACACTCCCTTTATGCTCATCCAGTATCTGTTTTGCTTTCCAAAGAGCAAGTATAGACTTTCCGCTTCCTGCACAGCCTTTGACTATATAGGAATTATCAGTCTTCTTGTTTATGACTTTTACTTGATAGTCATCAAGTTCCGAGTCTTTTACATAAAAACTTCTTTTTGCCATATTTTAATTATTTATGTTAAACGAATCTATTATAACTTTATTTCCTTTACTATTATTACAGAATGCTCCATCAATATTCTGTAGATACCTTATCGGATTTATGATATAAGCTTTGTTTTTTGAAAAACCGTCAGACAACAACTGCTCTTTAAAGCTCTTATGGCATATAATTCGATAGCAAACACGACTTTCGTCATCTTTCTTCCGTAAATGAGTAACCCTAAATGTTTGTTGTATAAAGCAAGGAACATTGCAATCTCTATACGCAGCACAAGACAAAGGCAACAATGTCTCAAAGTCTTTTGAGATTCTTATAAAATTATTAATTTGAAAGTTCATCATTTGTGGATAAAACATCATTGTTTTTTCACATTTTGTTGTCACATCCAACATCAGCATAAGACCATCCTTAGATAATCTTTTACTTAAAAAACTCACCAAGTATTCATAACTATGTTCATTAACCCCATGCGATATAAACTCACAACAGACCTTGTCACACAATTCTATGTCAAAAGAACAAAACGGAATATCTAGTTTTTCAACATCATCCCATTTTTTTATTTCTTTGTGAATAGACAAGAAGCTATATTTATGCTTGGATAGAATAGCTGCCTTATTTATTATTTTATATAGATAACCTAATGCTTTCTCATTTCCATCACAAACAACTATATTTATATTTTTTTCATCGTGGAAAAACTTATCAAGAACTATCATCAATCCAATGAGTTCCCCACCTGTTCCACAACAAAAATCAAAAATATTTACATCCTTTTTGTTTTTATAGACTTGACAAATAGAATTATTCTGAAACATATTATCAAAAATGCAAAAAATCTCAGCATAGCTGCGTGGAAAATATGTTCCTAAGTAAACCTTTAACTCGTTTTCGTCCAAGTCAAGATTATATTCATATCTTGTATGCTCAGGAGCATAGTTAGCCCCCAGTTCTTCAAATAAGAATTTATCCAACCACATTGGCAATACAGTTTTCGACTTACGGAAAGCAACTTTTTTATTAGATTCACCACTATCAATATCCTTGGATATTTGATTGTTTATTCCTTCTAAAGAAGCTGCATTAACGTATTTTCCTTCAGCTAAGCAAATCAAATTTTGATTGACTACAAAAACTCTCTTGTTTGTGAATTTCTCGACTTTTACAACCTGTTCGAGCACATTTTTTGCTTCAATCAGCACATATAGTTGGTATAGTTTCAGAGCTTTAACACTTTCTTTTAACTCTACAGCTTCTTGCTCATCAGCAGAAATCACTCTAATCTTATACTCATAACCTTTTAAACACACACTCATCACTTGTTTGACAAATAAAGCCAAACTTCTTTTTTCATCAGTTAAAGTTTCTTCTGACAGAATTCTTTCTGAATGTTCTATACTACAATGTGAATGAGGTGATAGTACCATCTTTAAAACATTAAAAGCTGGCTACTACGGCTTATAGATTATTGTTGCAGTTGATACATAAGAAAAAGCGTAGAGCCATTCTGACACTCGTTCTACAATCGATAGTTCTTCGCTTTGCCCTGTAGTAGAAACGAGCAATGCTAAAGCCTCACGCCAGTGTTATTATATAATTCCCCCCTTACTTTAATAACGAACGTATAACACATCCGAAGGCTATGAGATTTATATATAATACACCTTATGGGGCGCTCTGCATTATTTTGTTTTTGACTTACAGTTGAATTTTGCGAAGTTCATCAATCGCCAAAACCAAAGCGTACAAAAAACGCCTTATACCATATGTATGTCTGCCCAACCTCTGCCCATCGGGGGGCCGGTATTGGGATAGACGTTACAAAGATAACACTTTTATGCACAAAACTGCTTTATTTGGCTGACAAAACTTGATTTTGTGGTACAATTTAACTTTATTAAATACAAATATGTCAAAGGAATCCACTTTTCCGTTATTTTTAGCAGAAAAATAGTTTTTCCATTCTTCAAGAGACTGGTTCTTTTTAAATAAGATTTCACCAGCTACAACAGCATTTATATCTGTGTCCTCTCTTTGCCTATGTCATCAAGAACCTGAGAGTAACATTGCTTGGTTCTGAAAAAGTCATTAAGAATCGCAGCAAGATAGGCTTTTGTGTTTGGAATGTTGTGCATTAGCAAACATTGCAACTTAGACAGAATATAATAAGACTTTTCTTCCTCATACGACATATACAAGACTATATTATGCACTAATTGATTAGTACGATTAACAGCCTTTTTCATATTCTCTTCATTCTGGATATTCTCCGAATCTACCATATCCCAATGAAGATCCCAAATTGTAATAAAGACAGAGTCGTTTGAAGCTTCTATCATAAACTCCTCATTTTGATACGTGAAGTAAATGTCATCGTGTTCTATACGAACTTCACAATTGAGCTGTCGAAGCAACTCAAGGCACAAGTCTCTAGTACCAATATTCCCATTGCTTTCATTAGATGGTGAGATAGAACTAACAATCTCATCCATCTCTTTTTCTGCTCTTCTCTGGCGGATGTAAAACATAAAACTTATGCCAATCAATACTGAAATAAATGATAACATCATAGTTGTAATTTTTAAATCAATACTTTATGAGATGGCAAAGTTAGTTCTTTTCTTGAAAACAAATGTATTACCTAGAGAAAAGCACACCTCCACAAGGCTTGTGGAGCTAAAAGATTTGCTGATTATCAGATTTTACACTATCTTTGCCCCCAAAATTTTCAAACGAACTAGAGTATGGACAGATTAGTATTATTTGTAATTGCGGTTGCGATAGCATTCGGCATCGGCTGCCTCGGCAGAAAGAGAAAGATAGGATTTGGTTGGGCATTCGGCTTATCACTCATCAATGCCATTATTGGACTGATAGCAGTATTATGCTCCAAGAAATTGGACGAAACAGAGATTGAGGTCAAAAAGGAACAGGAATGATGAAAGGATTCGGCTGGTTTTGCGTCATCCTAGGCAGTGCCTCCTTTCTAGGCGCTGCCATCAATGGCAACAGTGTGTTTGGACCAATATTCTGGTTAGCCCTGGGCATCTATCTCGTACATCGGGCAAAAAATCGAAAAGAAAAATAAAAAATATCACAGAATATTTGGCAATTCTTGCTATTTGTCGTATATTTGCTGCGAATATATAATTCGATAAGATTATGAATGTAATAGAAATCAATTCTGAAAATTATAAGGATTACCTACATCTTGACATTATCGCATTCTCCTTTGCAGGAGAAGGGGCGCAAGGAGAAGGGGGTGGACTTTGGATGGTGACTTCCGATGGCAAGCTATATCACACCAATTTTGCTTATACCATCAGTTGGGAACAAGCCATATTGCTTTGCCCTACCCTCCAGGCATGCGACTGCGATTTATTCCGTACCACGCCACCTGAAGGTTGGCAATCATACTATATGGGAGGTGGCAATTTCCTTATTGTTAAGGATACATATACTGAGATATTTTCTCAGTTAGCCCCTTATGACCTATATGGACAATGGAAAGATATCTTGATAGAGAAAATTAAGTAAGAAATATGGCTGGTAGAACAAGAAAAGTAAAGGCACTGAGGTTCAGGAACTTCCCCACTCAGTGGCGTGGTTATGCGTTCTTCGTGGAGCAAGGATACAATGAGCAGTTGAATCTTTCCATCATCAACCATTTGGAAGAGATACGAAAGCTGCTGTGGAAGGAATCCATCAACTTCATCTATTTCCCTTATCTGATGCATGAGATAAGGGATGCTGCCGTATACAATTTTCCACAAATGACGAAGGGGGATTTCTCACAGGCTGCCACCTCCGACATTCTTCTGCAACTTCTTGATGAAAAGAAAGATGCCGAGAATTTGCCTCCTTGCATCATGCAATACGAAAGAAGCGAGGATGGCATAGACTATGTAAATGCCTTTCCAATATCCATTCAGAAGGATGCCGACTTGATGCCACAGATGGAGAAGCTACTAGACAAGCAACTCTCCAGTGCCAACGTATTCTGTAGCTCTGTCCCTGAATTCACCTTAGGTGATTACAAGCCACAGCTGCCAGCAGACGAAACCTTTGATGAAGATGTAAAGGAAAAGATGCGGGAGGTATATCACCAAGTGAGAGACCTACAACTTAGGGGTGTGAGCGAATGGGTGCTCAAGCAGTATCTCTTCCCTGAGAAGCAGTTGAGTCGACTGATTATCACGGAGAAATACGACATCATCCTGCCCGATTATCATGATATGCAAATCAAGATGGAGCCATTGGTAAAAGCTGTATTCATCCTCTTCCTGCGCCATGAGGAGGGCATCGTATTCAAGAGCCTTTCCGACTATCGAGAAGAGCTACACACCATCTATCTCGACATTTGCGCTAAGCAGGAAAGCCCTGTGCATCTATCTGCAGAGAAGATTCGCCAGAGCATAGATGCCTTGACCAACCCCCTCTCCAATTCCATCAATGAGAAGTGCGCCCGAGTAAGAGCCGCCTTCGTATCCCAGTTTGACGAGTCACTCGCCAAGTACTATTATATAGATGGTAAAAGAGGCGAAGCTAAGAAGATTATACTAGACAGGAAACTCTTGGAATGGAAATCTGTTGTCATAGAAGTTTAAAATTGTTGTCATACGACATAAAGGGTAATGGTCGTACTGCGCCATAGACTTATGCCCCTCCCAGTGCAATCTAGACTTATTCAGGTTTCAAAAGGAATTGCTTAGTTAGAAAATACAAGGTAGAACTTTAGGTTCGGTTTATGAAAAGTGAATCCTGCCGGCATCACTGCCAGCAGGATTCTTGCTTAATAGCCCCAGTAAAACTCGTCAAGTATCACTTCATTAACCGCTCTATCCATTCATTGAACAAAGGGCATTTCTCACGAATCTTCTCCAAACCAATGTCCATAGCAACACAAATGCCAACAACTACCTTATTATAATCAGGAATAGCAGCAATCAATCGTTTGGACGGAGCTGTCTCAGGACTATTGTTGATAAGCTCTGGTGATTGGAAAGTCTCTGCCGTGGCCTGCAATTCTGCATAATCAAACTCACTCTCCTCAAAACTGTTCAAGAATGCACTCACATCACTAAACAGCAATCCCTCAAACTCATGAAGTTGTATGTATGGAATAAAGCGAAAGCGATATTGCTCAGAAATATCCTTCGCCATTCTATCTATCAAGAAATGAATACGCTCCGTCTTATCCACTATCTTCTTAGATTCTTCCCATCCTGGAAACCCGAACTGGTCTTTGATGCCATAGTAATCCACTAACATGCTGACATAGACATCACCTTCTTGAAGATGATTCAAAATTTGCTTTTTGATGGTAGCCCAAGGCACGATGCCACCATGCGAGTGCTTGATGACAGGAGCTTCCACATAAATATCATGCTTAGCAAACTCCACTCCTAGTACTTCGGTACAAAACTCTTGTTCCGTAGGACCTTCACACACTATGATTAGTCGTTTCATCGTGGCTGACCTCCTTTCATAATATTTTGTTTCCACAAATCACCAAGTGTATAATCCTCAAGCCAATGTTCCAACTCTTCGCTATTCAGGCGATTGATGGTTGTACCATCTTCGTTCTGATTAACAGTCAAGACATCCTCTGGCTCAAAGTTACTAATCAGTTCAGCACTCTGGGTAGCAACGATAACTTGCGTACCCTTTTGTGCCGCCATCTTAATCAAACCCGAAAGCTTTTCGATAGCCACAGGATGCAAACCAAGCTCCGGCTCATCAATGATGATAACTCGTGGTAACCATGGCTGCATAAAGAGCACGGTCAAGGCAATAAAGCGAATGGTTCCATCCGACAAGTCGGTCGGTCCGTAAATCATAGAACTATACTTATCCTGCCATTGCAAGCGCACCATATCGGCTTCGGTTGGTTGGAAATAGAAGTCCGAGAAATAGGGAGCCACACTCTGAATGACACGGATAATGCGACGATAAGCCACAGGCTTCTCTCGCTGAATACGATAGAGGATAGCCGCCAGATTTTCACCATGCTCATACATACGATAAGCATCGTTCACGATATGGCTATCAGCCGTAAATGGAGAACGGCGACCTGTATCGTGGAAGTGAAACTTGCGGATTTGGGAGATATAACCTTTTATATAATCTCCCCTGCGCATTCCATCATAATCCTTTAACCCAGCTTCTTCTTGATACTTCCCTATATCTACCGTAGACAACTGTCCCAAATAAGAATATCCCAATTTCTCATGAGCTATCAATAATTTTCCATCGGATTCCATCAAAGATAAAACATAAGAATTTAACTTCTGTCCTATCTCTATTTCTATTTTCTCTGTTTGCTTCAAACCTTGATAAAAAAACTTATTGACTCCACCCATTTGGGCTACATATGAAGCCAGCCTCTTTTCATAGAGATTGCCCAACATTTCGAATAGTGACAAGAAATTACTTTTGCCAGCTCCATTTGCGCCTATCAAGAGATTGATAGGATGCAAGCAAACCGCTATTTTCTTGAATGATTTATAACCTTGTATTTTAACGAAGTCCATATTATTTTCTCCTATATTTTACATTTTTCTCTGTTTGCTTTTTGAACAACAATAGATAAATCAAATAACCTCTTGGTATCTTTTAATAATTCTTCAGACTTCATATTAATTGCCGTCAAAATCAAATTTATATCTGATACATAAGCATTTATTCTTTTATCTAAAAGAAGTATCTCACTTTTTGCCCCCATAATAGTATTTTCATATTCAATTTTTTGTTCTAAAGTCACACCAAGATTCAAGAGAGACTCTGCATTAGATATTATCTGAGAGTTTCCATTTTTCATACTTAAATCTGATTGATTTTGAGCTATACGCATAACCAATTCCAACTGTTTATCCAAAAGGACAGACAACTCAGAAATACATTGTTCCCAACAAGCCTTATACGTTTGCTCTTCTTTTGGTCTAGGCTCATTAAGATCATAACCATAGACATATCGAAGCTGCAAATCACAAGAATATATCTCAGCTTTCTTATTCACTATTTTTTCTTTTGAAGATATTAAATCATTTTGATTGATACTTGCTGTTATTCCTTGTATTTCTGCGTAATTCAATAAATTCAGATTATTTTTCAAACACACATTTCTTTCTTCTTGTTCCTTTATCGTTTGCTGATAATTCAATATTTTATTTTGCTGCAATAATGTCTGTTCACAATTAGCATTTGTATAAAATATTGCAATCAAGCCAACAACCAAAGCAAGAACACTACCAGCATAACTTCCCCAAAAATTCAACCAATCACCATTTGAAAGAGGCATAACTGTACCTTCGCCAACTGACAATGTCAAATTGAAGATGAATGCAATAAACAAACTAACAAGCAACGCAGAGAACACTGCTATTTTTATGTTTCTTTCTTTTAACATAATTTCCATCAATTACAAATTAAACAATTGTATTAATTTATCTAATACTGGCCTAAAGCCTTCTATCCATTCCTTACCAAAAGAAAGATAGTTTTCTTCTATATAAACTTTTATTGCCTCCGGTATTGTTTTTGGACGTTTACTTCCGTTTACCTCCCATTTAACATTGCGTATTTCTTTGTGAGATACCACATGAATTTTATCCATAATAGGTTTATAAGATTCACTATCAAACAAATCTTCCAATATATAAGAATTCGGATCTTTCTCTTTAGGCTTCTGTAACCTAACCACACCATAATTGTCTTGATAAAACAACGACGTGGTTACATTGTCTGAATTGGCAGAAACTTGCTGCATCAGCTTCTCCTTTCCATTATATCCCTCCATATCATAATCAAACAAGAATACAAGATGCTCTATTTTAGAAATCATAGGATACAAAGTCTCCCTATACATCGCAACAGCATTACTTGCTCCTCCTGCATGCATAAATGCTATATTATTTAACTTTGCATATTTCATATCTTCTCGTTCAAATATATCTATAGCATACTTCAGATACATAATGTCATAAGGTCCTTCCGTCACTAAAATATTCTTCGAACTTAGGATAAAAGAACCTTCAAAGTAATCTATTGCTCCATCAGTCAAATCGCTTAGATGTTTTAGCCCATCTGCATTTTCAACTATACCATCATGCATATAATAAATATTCTCTGTATGGTATCCATGCCAACGTTTGTTCAAAAACATTGGAGAATGAGTAGTCATTATCGTTTGACCTTCAAATTCCGAAACAACTCTAAGGAGTTCTTTTTTCATCGCTATATGAGTATGCGCATCAGGTTCATCAAATAAGACAAGGGCATCTTCATCACCTAGCACTTTTGTAATGCATTCGATGAGGATGAGTTTCTTCTCACCTTCGCTCAAGTCTTCGAAATTATAGCCATTTACCTGTATGTCTATATTTTCTATCAACTTATCAGCTCGCATATCTGAATTAAGATTTCGCCCAGGCATACAAAGGAAATAAAGGTAATAAAATACCTGGGCATCTGGTGTTAAGTTGGGATACGAATTACATATCAAGTCCTCATACTTCAACACCTCCATAGGAATTCTTTCCTTTCCAAATTTCTCTTCTATACGAGCGTACCAATTAGAAGCATCATGGCTATTAGCCTTATTTTTCTCACGACGAGTGAATTGCACGGTCACTTGTTGAGCATCTACTTTTAAGATGTTCTTAACAAAGGATTTTACCTCTTCATTTTCACTAAAGAGTAAAGAAATAAAAGCAATCTTCCAACAATACCTGTTTACATAAAGACTCTGTGGCTTATATTCACCTCCACCAATGGCTGCATTAAAGAAACGAACATAATAATCCTTATAGCAGAAATTCCACAAACGGTCATCTTCTCCACTATAACATGAGATAAGCATGGAAGGCATCTTAGGCTGCGAGTCTAATTCTATAACCTTTCCTGCTTGGTCAATATTACCATAAAAGCAAGTTTCTCCATCCATCTCATACTCTATCCAGAAATTACCTATAGGAGTCTTGACTTGAAGCCCAAACATGGTATCAAGCACCAAGCTTATGGCCTCCAACAAGTTACTCTTACCAGAACCATTTAAACCTATCAATGCTATATAGCCTTGATTCCCCTCAAAAGAATATTCACCATGAATATTCTTGTAATGCTCTATATATAATTTCTTTAATCTCATAATTATTCAAATATTGTTTGTTCAAAGTTTGTCTCTGCTTTTTGTTTTTTAACAATAGCCATTTTTAAATTATCTTTAATTTTGTTTTTCAACACCATAACCCTATATACAATTGTCTCTTGCACAGACAAAGGTGGAACAACAACTTCATAGTTTTTAATTTTTTCTATATTTAAATTTGGTTGGTTATTGCCACTAGCTAAAGCTCTAATATCATCATATTGCATTTGCAAATAAAACCATAAATAGTCTGTTAAGACAACATTATTTTTTATATTAAATAAAACTGCACATGCTTGATTTGTCGTTGCATCCACACCTAATTTAGCTGTTCTACCACGAGTATCTCCTTGTCCATACATTGCCATCAACAAAGAACCTTTTGGGTATAACTTTGCACTACTACGTTCTATTGCTTCCAAACTAATCTTTTCTTCTGTTTCAAAAATTACATCATTTAACACCTCTCCTGTTTTTACCCAAGGATAAGTTCCCTTATAGTAACTTGCATTTGTTCGAGAAGGCGTTCCACCACTACCAACAGAACAAATCGCTTTAATTTTTAATACGTTAAAGGGTGTCTCTACCCCATGGTTACTATTATTTCTTATAAAAGAACAGCCCCATTCTCTTACTTTTGAATAATGAACAAAATTTAATAATCCCGAAATATTATTGCTATTTTCTTTTTTACTAATTCTAAGTTCATTTTTCATAAAAGTATTAATTTCATCTTTTAGCGCTTTATTTCTATTTTCAAGGCTTTTATACTGACATATTTGGGAATCATATTCCCTAACTATTTGTATTTGCTCTTCCAAAGAAGGCAAAGGGATTGATTGTTGCAAAAAAGCGACCTCCTGCAAATAATGCCTATTGGTAGTGCCATTGCTACATTTCTCAGCAAACCCAACAAACTGTTTTGTTTGGGTTACTAGAACAAGATATTGAGGATTTAACAAATTATAATCAACATCAAAAGCCCAAAAATTACCAGTTATTATAGCTCCATCTGCTTCTTCTGGTACAACACCAAAAGCACCATTTCTTGCATCAATCTTAGACAACAAGAACTGACCTTTCTTTACTAAATATTGTTTCTTTGTTCCAATATCTTTTCCCAATTTAGTATCTCTAACGGCAATTCCTTTACCTATAGTACTTACAGATACACGCTTATATGCAATATCATCTTGTAAAGTAACTAATTCTTTAGAGCGAGACAAGAACGAGCCAATCTTAGCCATTGGGTACTTCTTGGTAAAGCCCAAATTCTCCTCAACCACATATTGGACACTCCAATTCGGAATGTCCTTATAGTGGGCAAAATGGATATATCTAAAAGTATTTACACTCATTTCTCTTTAATATCTATAGAATGGTTCTGGTTCGCAAGCGACACCATCAATAAATCTTGTACGCAACATGGTTCCGTCATCAGAAACATTGTATTTCGTGGCCTTCACATGCTTCTCCCAAAGTTTGTTTTCCCTTCTATATTCCGTAAACTCCTTTTCAAGCGGTTCCAATTCGTTTTCTATCTTAGATCCAGTAGTACTGATACCAGCTTTTTGAACCTCTGCTATAGGAATCACATAGTCAAATCTTTCTTTCACTAAGACTTTAATTTCGTTCTCGATCAAAGCCACCAACTCTTTCTTGCGAACACGAAGGCTTTTCTTTTCATCTTTTGACAAAGCCTCCTTACCACGTTTTGCCAACTTCGCATCTATATCCGTCATTTCTTCATCATACTTAGCTTCCACCTCATGTGATGCTTGAATATAGATACGATTGTATTCCTCAGCCTCATTCTCTGTGAATTTCTTGAAGAACAACAAACTAGGCTTTACTGTAGCACCTGCTGCCATAAACACATCTTGCGGAATAGACACAATCAGCAATATCTTTGCCTTGCTCTCCACAAAATCGCGCACCTTTTGAAGGTTTGTATTGTTCAATACACCTTCTGGGAGCACAATACCCATTCTGCCACCAGGCTTTAGGAGATTCAAACAACGCTCTATAAACAAGACTTCGGTAAGACCACTAAACTTTCCTATTTGAAACAGGTCAAGTATAGGTTGATCTATATGATCATTGACTTGCTTTAACGCATTGTCATAATTTTCCTTACCATATCTTTTTTCATAAGCCTTGATTTTCTCTATATCAGTAAACCTATCGGCTTCTGTAATCTTTAATTCCTTATCTATTCTTGCCCCAAAAGGAGGATTAGTAAGGATAACATCAAAGCGGCCTTCCCAAATGCCATTGACATTCAAGAGACCATCATGATGATGAACCCCACCATGACCATCTCCGTGCATAATCATATTCATCTTGGCAGTTCGAGCCATACGAGGATTGGCATCCGTTCCATAGATACAATCGAAAGAAAGGGAGCGCAAACGCCCCATTGGATTATTGATGTCCAACTCATAGTTCATCTTGCTGAAAGCATCTATTACCTTTTGATCGATTTTCTCTTGTTCTTTCTTTGGTAGCTTTGAATAATCGTCTGTAAACAAAGACTTTTTCACATCCTCTTTTCTTACTTCCACTTCATTTTCTATATGTTCACGAACATACTCGAAAGCACGAATCAAGAATCCACCACTACCACAACAAGGATCACAAACATACTCACCTTCTTGTGGGTCAAGCACAGATACCATAAAATCAACAATAGTACGAGGCGTGAAAAATTGTCCTAACTCTCCACGGAACGTTCTTCCCAAGAATTGCTCGAAGGCAATACCTTTCACATCATCAGAAGTAGTTGACAAGTTATACACTTGTAATTCCTTCACGATTTGTTCAAAGCTATTCTCTCGTATTTTGATAGTTTCATTTTCATCAAAAAGATGGTCTTTAGCAAAATCCTCCTTTGTCTTATTAAACAAAAACTGATAATAATCAGGTGACTCTTTAGACTTTACGGCATCATACATCTTCTTTTGTTTCAAAAATTCTTCCTTTGAGAAAATTTGAGTTCCAGAATTCGTACGTTCGTATCTAATTTTGATGAACAGAATCTTGCTTATCTCATCAAAAGCTGCTTCAGGTGATAGTTTATCATTATTACGAATGATGTTATGGCACTTAAAAAGCAATCGGGAGAACTCATCACGAGTAAAAGCCTTCGTCTGCAACAGCATAGCCTTGATTTTCTTGTCATCGTCCACCATATCAGCAGAAGGAATATCAGCAATTTCCTCCAACTTTTTAGGCATAGCATCCTCTACCACCTTAAAGATACGAGTTTCCTTCAAGTTAGTTGTGACAAAAAACTTAGCACCAGCCCAAGCTGCATAATTATATCCTTGGAAATAGTCAGCTTGGCGAATAGTGACATTTTCCGCCTTACACTCCACTACGATAAGTGCATTCTTCCCTTTTCGTTTATCCTCCTCATTTCGCCAGATAACAATATCTGCACGAGCAGCACCTTGCCCACGTTGAGAGTTTGTCACCTTTACTTCTTCTCCCATTTGTTTGATGCCATAGCCGTAGCTATCCACCAAACGACAAACATATCTTTGGCGAACTTCCTCCTCAGGCTTTAGCACAAGCCATTTATCTCTTATCGGAGAATATATCTGGTTGCTTTCTGTTTTTATTTCCATATAGGATAGCTTTTTGTTTTAACAAGGCAAAGGTACACTTTTTAAGTGTATTTACCAAATTATTTATTCAAAACTTTTGTTTTGCTCGCAAAATCAACCAAATCTTTCTATTACTAATTGAAAAACGAGGAAAATCTTCCAAAACGACAATACTCGCAACCTTCTTCTCCAAAATTCCCCAAAAGTCAAACGAAAAGGACAAAACTATCTTGTTAGTACTTATGCCCATACGGATGCGGAGTAATTACTTCTACAGGGGTGCTGAGTAGTTACGAGCTATCTTACTAATGAAAGCAACATTTGTATTCCCCAACTTTTTGAGGAATGCTTCCACCTACCTTCCTTATTTTCCACGCCATCTACTTTTGGTACACAAAACATAAACGCCTGATAATCAACTCATATCATTTTTCATATTCTTTTTGGCACGCAGATTGTGACTATGAATAGCGGGTTCGATAATGAATCCACAAAAAAGAAAGAAAGTAAGTAACATTAAACAGAAGTTGGCACTCCTATCAAGCCACAGGCTACTACTGAGGATTCTACACAACAGGAGACTACTCAGCAGCAGGAGGCTACAGAGACAGAACAGCAGACAAATGCTAAATAAGAATTTACTAGAGATCTGTAGAGGTCAATAAAATTCGATAGAGGTCATTTTGCAGAGGTCATATAAGAAAAGCGCAGAATCCTGCTGGCTGTGATACCAGCAGGATTCTGCGTTATTATGCTCTAAAACAAACCATTCCGTTTCATTAAATTCAACAATTCTTTATCAGAGATAGATTCCATTTCTGATTTATCATAAATGGTCAATAGTGCTATAATACTCATTCTTATTTTTCTTAACCCTTTACCCAAAATCTACCCCTTGAAGAGGATTAGATTGAAGAGAATGCAAAAAATCTTCGTAATCTTGCTTAATAGACTTATAGCGCTTACTTAATTTCTTCAATCTACGGGCAAACTCAGGTGCAACCTCTATCCTATAACTCATTAAGCAAATCCTCCGCAGGAATAAAATCCATTTTTCCTTCGCAATGAAGCTTCAATTCCGTAAAAGCCTGATTGATACTAGCAAGGGGTTCTTCCTTAGCCTTTGCATTTTCCACGTCTCTTTTAGCTTGCGCCAATTTTTTAAGATAACGTGCAGCTTTTTCCAAATAGCTCTCGTCATTAGAAAGTACGCCCAAGCTATTATAAATATCAGTATTCAATTGCATTACATTCATTATCGAATCCTTTCTTTTAGCTAGTAATTATGCAAACAAGCAATATGAAAGTCTGCTTTCAAATTGCCGAATGCAGTCTATTTGGTGCAAAGATAAACAAAAAGCATGAAACTCACAAAAGATTTCGTACTTTTTATATGTTTTTGGATGACCTTTATGAGTAAGCAACGTTTTTGCATCAAGCAGAATGGTAGGTAACGCAAAGGATTCGCTACGCGCATACGTATAGATATTTTTTCTCGGAAAAAGTATCAAAGTCTCATTATTTATATAATACCTAATGTTAAATATCTAACACTCAGATGATTTTATCTAATGAGACTTCTCGAAAAATAGCGAAAGAAGTATCATAGAAGTATCATCAATTCTTGGAAATGCATCATAAAAACACTAATAAGAAGCAGAAAAAATGCTATTAAGAAACAGGAAAATGCACTAATAAGCTACAAAAACATATAAAAAAGTACTGTTTTCAGACAATAAATACCCTCTTTTCTCGTTATAATAGAAATGTTTCATTAAAAACATAACCTATATGGATGAAAAGGAACTTTTGAAAAAGGCTTTCGAATACGGAAACGTTCCTAGCCTCATCACCTATTGCTTCACCGAACCATGTCCGATGAAAGACAAGTGTATCCACTATCTATCCGGCCTCTACAAAAACGAGAAGACTGATAGAGGAGATGCCATCTTCCCAAATGCCCTGAAAAACGGGAAATGCAAGTACTTCGCTCCGCTGCGTGTCGTGAAAATGGCATGGGGATTCGACAAACTGTTTGCCGAAATGAAAGTGAAAGACGCACCCACACTGCGCGCCGAAATGAGAAGCTACCTCGGTAGCAAAGGACAATACTACCGATACAAACTGGGACAACTGAAACTCCTCCCGGAACAGCAGAAATATATCAAACAGCTCTTCGCCAGATACGGATATAAAGACGTTGAGTTCGAACACTTCTCTGAAGAGATTGACTTCACAAACATCTAATCTTTCCAAGAATTTATTGTTCTACTTTTTCAGTTCATCAGATGTTCCCTCTATGCCCATTAGCTGATCCTACCATGCCCGTTATACGGGCATCCATAGCCCACCAAGTGGGCATCCACAGAACAAGGGCTGGGCAACAAGTGCCCATAAGGCGGGCAATGAGTGCCCAAACTTCGGGGTTTGTTTTGGGTAACGGAATTAATAATTGATAATGAACAATTTATAGTTTACAGTTAACACTTAACCATTAACCAGAAATACAATGAAGGTAACTATCGTACATACAAATAATAAAAACCAGCTTCTCGTAAGTACCAAGACGATGGAGAAGCTGATGGAACGATTCGCAAGAGATGATAGCAAACTGACTATCACCCACTTCCGCGAAAGCGTTCCGTATCTTAGCAACAACTATGAAGGCTACAAGGATATGCCGAAATGGATGCACATCTATCCCGCTGCAGAATTCGCCAAAGACGAAAACAACAACCTGAAGATGAAGGCTTTCAACGGCATCCTGCTGCTGAAATTTGGCAACATTACCGATGTGGATGGTGTGGAGGGCATTAAGCGCTCGGTAGCCATTCTGCCTTCTACCCTTGCCGCCATCACAGGTGCCGACGGAAAGACTGTTATCGTTCTGATAAAATTCCAGGGCGAAAACGATTCCCTGCCTACATCTGAAGCGGATGCCGAGCATCTCTATCGCATCGCTTACCAGCAGATTTTCCCTGTATATCAGGCTATTGTCAAGGCTTCGATTCTTGTAGATGGTCCGAAACCTTCTATCGAGGCTGGCTCTACCCTATCCCAAGAGCCTTCGATTCACAACAGTTTCATGATGACGCTCGATGCGGAGCCTTATTTCAACAGCAAGGCGGTGGCGATGAAGATTGATAGCCATGCACGATCTCAAAGCCCAGCTCTCAGCACGGATAATAATCAGCAGACAATTCCTGATTTCAGGGCTCCGGAAGAAGGAAAGAAAGTTGACAAGAACAGTATTCGCGAGAATATCGTGAACATGATGCAGCTGCTGGAAAGCAGATATGATTTCAGATACAACACGGTGATGAAATATGTGGAATATCTGCCGAAGGATAAGGGATGGTATGGCTACCAACCTGTGGATCCGAGAGTGCAGAAGCGTATGACGCTGGAGGTGCAGCTGGCTGATATCCGGGTGAGCATCAAGGATGTACGTAATTTCCTGGAGTCTGATTATATCAAAAACTATAATCCAATAGAGGAATATCTCTTCCAGTGCTACGACAAATGGGATGGAAAGGATCATATCCGTGCCTTGGCACGCACGGTGCCTACCGCCAATCCTCACTGGGCAGACTGGTTTTACACCTGGTTCCTGGGCATGGTTGACCAGTGGCGCGGCTATTCACATCGCCAATACGGCAACTCGGTGGCTCCGCTTCTCATTTCCAAACAGGGTTACAACAAGAGTACTTTCTGTCGCCGGCTGTTACCACCGGAACTGCAGTGGGGATATAGTGACAATCTGATTCTGTCGGAAAAGCGTCAGGTTTATCAGGCGATGGCGCAGTTTATGGTCATCAATCTCGATGAGTTCAACCAGATTTCGCCACAGGTGCAGCAGGGATTTCTGAAGAATCTCATCCAGTTGCCTACGCTGAAATACAAGCCTCCGTATGGCAGTCATGTCATGGAATTTCCTCGTCTCGCCTCGTTCATCGCCACTAGCAACATGAAGGATATTCTCTCCGATCCATCCGGCAACCGAAGATTCATCGGTGTGGAACTGACGGGGCCTATCGACGTGAGCGTTCGCCCGAACTACCAGCAGCTTTTTGCCCAGGCACTTTCTGCCTTGAACAATGGCGAAAAGAGTTATTTCGATGCGCAGCAGGTGAAGCTGATTATGAAGAGCAACAGCCAGTTTGAGATAATCCAGCCGATAGACCAGTATTTCCTGCTCTATTTTGAATTGGTTGAGGATGAGAAAGAGGGTGAATATCTTACTGCCGCCGAAATTTTCGACTATTTGAAAAAGCAGATTGGTTCATCGCTCAAGGTAAACAGTCTGATGGGATTCGGCAGAAAACTGGCGAATATGAGTGAGTTGAAACACAAGAGATTTGCAGATGGAATGAAGTATCTTGTAAAGAAAAAGTAAAATAATGATACTTCTATGAGACTTTAATGAGACTTCTCGGCACCAAAACCGAGAAGTCTCATTCTTTTTATCTTACTATCTATCAAGTCTTTAAGTCGATATTTTCAACCAAAAATGAGACTTTGAGACTTTTTTCTCAAAAAAAACTTTTTCACGTAAGGAAGAAAGCTTTTGCCCTTACTATTATATTTGCACTTGGAAAAATAAAGAGGTGAAAATCTTTATATCTGCAAAC